>ERZ1740059.314-NODE-314-length-26840-cov-4.345641_pt1 | contig 26840 bp, 23 predicted proteins | sample MGYA00581744_ERZ1740059 | MGnify/ENA primary metagenome ERZ1740059 (study PRJEB43018, sample SAMN04849738) | marine metagenome | isolation source: floating plastic debris | place: Pacific Ocean | collected 2008-08-28 | study: EMG produced TPA metagenomics assembly... | reverse complement strand
ATCTTCTGTAAAATTAGATGTTCTTAATGCTGTAACTCTAGAACTACCTAAAATAATACAATTATAGTTAGCTCGATCCTTAGTTCTTAAAAATAGATTGGTTTTGGTGATTCTTTCATTAAAAGTAAAATTTTTGCCAGTGAGAATATTACCATGACGATACCACAATGGGTCTATCGCCCAATTTATAGCAGCTACAGAGCCTAATAATATGGATGTAACTAATCCATAGAGCTTAAAACTAAATTTAGAATTTTTGTTTTTTTGACCAGTTATGGGAACGGACATTGCTGGAGTTTTGTGCTTACCTAGTTTGAAAAAATCGGCGGCTAAACTTTTAAAATTCATGTTTATGTTGTCAATATAAGTATATATTTTAAAAATTAGAATTGGAAATATAAGAACTCACTTACTCTTGAAAAGCAAAGTAAAGAAAGAGATGTCAATCCTGCAATAATAATTGTCCAGATTTTGTTTGGTCTCCACATCAAGGAACGCCAAAATTTTTGCTCCCAGGGAAATTGATACTGTTCAATAGGTTCAGTTAAGGTTGGATTATACTTACCCATCCATTGTTGAGTATTAGGAGTAAACCAAGCAATTAGCAGAAGTATAGCAATTCCAAAAGTGGCATATTTTTGGCTGATACCTACATTTACGGTAAAACCTAGAAAATTTATGCCTAGGTTCCTCAAAAAACCTAAGTAAGGCTCCAAAAATACAGGTAACTGTATGCCATTAAAACCAAACATAGACTGAAGCATGGAAGTTGCAGTAGCAAAATTATTGGCGCGGAAAAATACCCAAGAAATTACTACAGCGATGAATGTAGTTAACCATCCAATAGTACGTAGTAACCAGCTATCATCTTTCAAATTGTGTCCTAAGCTTTTGCGAACAGAGCGGTATAAATGATTGATAACTAGATAAGTTCCATGCAAGCCACCCCAAAAAATAAAAGTCCATCCTGCACCATGCCACAATCCCCCCAGCAACATAGTAATTACTAGGTTTGAATAGCGTCTTAATTGACCTTTTCTACTTCCGCCCAGAGGTATATATAAATAGTCTCTTAAAAAATGAGAAAGAGTTATGTGCCACCTGCGCCAAAAATCTATAATGCTAATCGCCTTGTATGGTGAGTTGAAATTTAATGGTAACTTGATGCCAAACATGTACGCTGCACCGACTGCCATGTCAGAGTAGCCTGAGAAATCAAAATACAGCTGTAGGCTATAGCCCAAAGCTCCTACCCAAGATTCAGAAAAAGTTAAATCAATTCCTTGGGAAGCCGCAGCAAATGCCAAATTAGAGTATTCGGCAATGCGATCAGCAAATATCACTTTTTTAAATAAACCAGCTACAAAAACAGTTAAACCTATAGCCAAAGTTTGCTGACTAAATTTATATATAGATGCTTTTTCAAACTGAGGTAAAACTTCTTTGTGATGGACAATTGGTCCTGCAATTAACTGTGGAAAAAAGCAAACAAAAAGCATATACTTCAAGATATTGTATTCTCTTGTTTGTCCTTTATAAGCATCAACTAAATAAGCTATTTGTTGAAAAGTAAAAAAGGATATAGCCAAAGGAATTACAACAGAGGGCAAGTTGAAGTTAGTATCAATAACTTGATTAATATTTCTAACTAAAAAGTTTGCATATTTGAAATAGCAGATAAGTGCTAAGTTAAATAAAATACCTGAAAAAACAATTGCTTTTTTAATTATTACCTTATCTATCACATTGCCTAATAAATGCCCTAGGCTATAGTTAACTAAAATAGATAAAATAATCAAAGGCAAATTGAGTGGTTTCCACCAGCCATAAAAAAACAAAGAAGCCAATACTAACCACATTAAAGGCAGCTGCTGTTTAACTTGTTCAGTTTTTCTTCCAATAAAGAAAAATACAATTAAGGTGATAGGAAGGAAAAGAAAAATAAACTCAAAAGAATTAAAAAGCATGATTTTATTTTAGGATTGCATATATTTGATTACCATCTAAACTTTCTTGTTATATTGACTAAACTAACAGTTTAAGAGCCAAATATTGATAGTATATTTTGAATATCATTTATTGATTTATTACAATGAACAAGTATTGTTATAAAATATAGATTATTTTTTAAATTATCATATATGTTTATTAAATAGTGTGTGATCTAATAGAAGAATCGACAATATACGCTAGTTTAAGGCTCAATTTTAAACACTATGGTAATTAAGGTACCTTGCGACGTAACCAAAAAACTATTAACCATAAGCAAATCAATCTTAAAGAATCTGAAATTAGTGTTGCCCAAGCTGCTCCTTTCCAAGAAAACTGAGGAATTAACCATATATTCAACGAAATATTAACTACTGCAGCAGCCAATTGCACCATACTTCGAGCTTTTTGATGTCCTGAACCTGTTAATGTATCTGCTGCTAGATATTGAAATGCGGCGATCGCAGGTAGAGGAGATAGCCATAATAATGCTCCAATTGCCTCTCGATACTCTTCTCCTAAAATTACAGGAATGAATGGAGCGAGAAGCCAATAACCAAGAAAGCTACCCACAGCATAGAGCGTCAATACGGGTAGCAAACGCTTGGCAAAGTCTAAGCTACCTTTAATGCCAGACGCTCCATGCTGAAAAAATCTTTTGTAACTCGCTCCAAATAAAGCTAATAAAGGAACATTTCCCACGTCTATGAAGCGATATGCAGAACCGTATATTCCAGCAGAGGCAACATTGGACAATTTGCCTAACATAGACTTATCTAAACCAGCATTTATATTATTAGCTGAGGCACTAATCGAAAAATATATACCTTGACCAATATTAGACTTTAGCTCAGAAAATATAGGTCGTGGAGGGGCAACCATCTTATTAACTACCAAAATTGCTATTGTTGCAGTAATTATCGAGCTAGTAAGATACAAATAACTCCACACTGCAATATTAGGTTGAGCAAAAAACGTAGACAGAGATAGTGCTGCCAACAATTTACCGCAAGTGCTTAGTATTCCCAACTGTGCTGTTTTCTTAACCATGCTGGCTGCAACTAAAGCTTTGTAGCTTATGTCTAAAAGTCCTAGACAAATCAAGTCAGCTAGCAAAATTAATAACGTAGTTATCCACTGAATATCTTGAGGAAAAATAAGAGGTGATAACAACAATAGAATAATGGTCAGAAAAGCTCCATTAGAAGTTAACAATACTAGGGTGTTACCCCAGTAAGTACTAAAAGATGCTCTATTGGTAGCAACATTTTTGACTAATACATGTTCGCTTCCTAAAGCCAGAAAAGGAAAAATAATTGATGCTGACGCTGTAATTACAATAAAAGAACCATAATTTTCTTTTCCGAGCAAACGAGCAACAATAATAAAATATCCCGCCTGCATAACTACATTAAATAGCTTAGATATCAACATCCATGAGGCATCTCGCGCTAAACCACTTTGAAACAAATTTACTGCTTTTATTCTAATTTCTGCTAGATTCATGACTTCTATTTCATGTTGAGAATATTGATATTGAAACTATTCAGAAATTGCATAGTAATTATTCTTTGCTATGACTAAAGAGTAGGATACAGTAGCGTACAATGCCCAAAAAGAACTATTCATGTTCGAAATTGTTCCTTCTGTCAAGTTAGAAAGCAAAATATATGTCAGAAATAGCAGCGGCCAAAATCCTTCTGGGGAGTTGGTTTTTCTCAATAATGTCAAAGATTGAATCGTAGTATTGAGAAAACCCAGTACAAAAATGGCTAAACCTACAAAACCTACAGAAAGCCAGATATCAAGAAAACCATTATGAGCATAAATTACGGCTATCCTCATCGCTAATTGAACATAACCTGAAGGCCCATTGTAACCATCCCAAAAGGCTGCCAAACCATAACCCAACCAGGGACGTAGTTGAATTTGATCCCAAACATAGCTCCAGATGTCTGTTCTCCCCGATAACGTTACATCCTTGCCGACTAGATCTAATAAAGAGTCTGAACCCAATCCAAAAAGCAAAATTAAGGCAGTAAAACTGACTATTGTTACTGCCAATATTGCCGATATCATTACCTCATAACGCCATCTAAAAATACGATATATGAGACACAGCATAAGCATTACAATAAAAGTTCCCAATGCTGTTGTAGATCTAGACCAAACCATCGTAGCGCAGCTTAAAATCAAAAGAATCCAATATACCCAGCTATATTTGCCCCCTTTAAAAGCATTTAAGAGAAAAACCACTCCACCTGGTGCCATAAATGCGCCAAATTGGTTTTTGTGTGTAAATACTCCTCGAAAAGCACCTTCATGCACACCTCCCATTAAGCCATACTTTGGCAATCCCACTGCAAACAAAATGCTCAAAATAAGCAGTAGCCCATAAGTCCAAGCAAGTAGAGTCAACTGTTCGGGCAAAGTATAGCGAGTTGCTAGATATAGTCCAAAACCAGTAGTACCAATGGTATAAATTGCAAATCTTATGGTTTGATCAGGATTTATAGACCAGAAGTAGGAAAAGCAAAGTACTCCTAAAAACACCCAAAGAGATTGATTGCTGGCAAGGGTGCCTAAAACTTTTTTCCAGCGTATTGCTAATAAACAGAAAGTTACAATGTAAATTAATAAAGAGATTTTAGCATTGATAGATAGATCTAAAGCTCTAACATCAACTCCATCCCCCTCGCTAGAACCGTTGGTCAAGATCAAAGGAGCAATAGCCTGAGAAATATGAACTAACGAACAGATTGAAAAAATATATTCAAAAATTCTAAGATAATGGCTTTGGCTTTTCGTCATAACATCCAGGCCCTGTATTAAAAAATAAAATATGGTTGATTGAGTGCATGTAACCAAGCAATGCTTTTGAGAAGTTTGATCTTTGTTCCTAGTAAATAAGTAATAAACAAAATTGCTAATATTAATTACTCATAGGTTAATTTTATATATTTATTTTCTTTAGTAGAAGAAATAGCTAAAGTCTAATTCTCTAAAAAAGTTATTAGTTTATTGGTAAAATATATCAAAATATAGGGGCATTTAATAATTTGAATCAGGGTAAGAACAACCTTTTTCTGTTTAATGTATTCTACAGTACGATAGTATGTGAGCCTTTTTTGGAAGATATCTATGTTTTGATACATTACTTTTAAAAGCTGCCGATCTATATCTTTTAAGGTCTCTTCTTGATCGATAAAATGTTGAGTAATTTCACAAGATTGGGCTAAATATTCAGTAGGCTTTCTAGTAGAAAGAGATACTTCACGAGTGCGATAATAATAATAGGGTTTAGGCACTAGTAAAAAACGCCCCTTGCGTTGCAAACATTCTAAATAAAGAACAAAGTCTTCTCCCACTTTGATAGACTCGTCGTATTTAATATTGTGCTTGAGTAAAAACTCTCTTCTTATTAATGGTTTTGTGTAGCCAAAACTCCAATTTCTAGGAGCATTAATTGGAGAAGGGCGATCGGTGGCAACAAATCTCGCCGCATCAACTAATTCGATCGCATCTCTGGGTAGCTTATTTTCCTGTAATAAAGTACTCCAAGGATATTGCTCGCGATCGCGAATCATAAACAAGTCATCGGCAACTAGGTCGGCATTTTGCTCCACTGCAATTTTTAGCAGATGTTCCAATCGTTCTGGTGCATACCAGTCATCAGAATCCAACAAAGCAATCCAATCACCCTGAGCTTTTTGAATCCCGTAGTTACGCACGCTGCTTACTCCACAATTATGTTGATTGGTAATAACTTTGAGTCGCGTGTCATTAAAACTACGAATAATTTCTAAGGTAGAGTCAGTAGAAGCATCGTCCACCACAATAATTTCAAAACTACAGCAGGTTTGAGCAAAAACGGATTCTAAAGCTTGAGCAATATAATCTTCGCAGTTATAGGCAGGTATAATTACTGATACTTCAGGTTTCATTTGTCTAGTTAATTAGAAAGATTTTGTAAAAGTCACAAACCGATTTGCCGAAAGATGACAAGTCAATTTGTGACTGAAACATTTATTTTGTTTGGCTTATCGGCTACTCTTAGCAAGCTGAACTAGGAATGCCTTGAATCAAAGGTTTTCCATCCAAATGTTCTGGAATGTCAGCATTCATTAGATTTAAAATTGTTGGAGCAAGATCTACTGCTTCCCCACCAGACAGGTCAAATCCAGCAGGAATATCAGGTCCTTTGGCAGCGATAAATCCTTGACCTTTGTGACCGCCAGCGCGACAGTGAGTTAGAGGACCAATTCGTCCTAATTTGGGACTATCTACTACATCAGTCATTGGCTCTTGCCAGATAACTACAATATCGGCATCAGGCAACTTGGGATTATCATCTAGAGGAGTAGTGCGAGTTTTGACTACTTGCTTAACTATTTTTTTGCCAGTTCTACCATCTACCAACTCGTAAAGAATTTCGGCTATTTCATCACACAAGGCAAAATATTCATTAGGCTCAACTACTCCATCCCTTTCTCTACCTTTTAGGTTAATGCGTATATGACCATTGGTAAACGCGGGTAAAGCAAATGCTTTCATTTCAGGCCATAGGTGTGAATACCACATTCCAGGCATCCAGCCCATAGCCACATCATGTTCGATAGGCTCGTCGAGAAGACTATAGGGAGAAAGTAAACCATGCTTTTTGCCACGTAAAAATTTCTTATGAGTCCAGGTGCGAAATAGTTTTTTAATCGGGTTTGGTTCGTGTACCTGACTCCAAATTTCCCCAGGCCAAGAGTTGCGAATTGGCTTGGTAACAATAGGCCCAGGATCGGCGCCTACTTTCCCTGGTGCAAGAGCAGCTTTGCCATAATTTAGGCGATATAGTAACTCTGGTAATACTGCCATGCTCAAAAGGTCAGTGAAGTTACCAGCCATACCATGAGCTGAAAAGCAAACTATATTGGCATCTTCAGGTGCTTCTGCTAAAATTTCGCCAATAGCAGTATCAACCCTCTTATAGGTGTTTAATACTGGATCTTCTTCTCTAGTACCATTTTGAGTTAAGTGATTATATACTGCATGGTCATCTTGGCTGTAGTTATACACATCATGACCAATGGTGTGAGTTTCGCCAAATACCATCAGGAACAAATCCCAGTTATCTTGTTTTAGCATCTCACGAGCGATCGCAGAGTGACCTTCTATACTTTCTTTACAGGCATTTTCTACCCACTGGACGTATTCAGGATTCCACCATAGTCCATTGTCGTTGTGTAAAACAGGATTTTTACCATATTTTTCAATGATTTCAGGAAAAAGCTGAGGAGGATTAGAAGCACTCACTGTATATGGATAGTGACCACCCCAGCCAAGGATCTGAGGTCCATTAATATCGTTGGAAAGAGTTGTAACAGGAACGTCTAATACTGCAACTTTATAATCTTTACCCAAAGCATAGAAAGGAGCAAATTCTTTGTAGTCATAACCACTTTCAACTACATCACAAATAATTCCATAATTATCTGGATTATATGCTGCTGTATCCCAATAGCCCAGGGTATCTGGACGACATCCTGTGTTAAAGGTTGCCCATAGAGGTTCTGTGGTGGAATATTCTGTAGACTTACCACAATACTCAACGGTATTATTCAAACGACTGTAAGACCCTTCTTTGGTAATCTTGCTCAAATTAGGCAAGTGTCCCGCAGCCATCCACTCTTCAATCAGTCTGGGTTCGCCTGCATCTAAGCCGATAACAATAGTTGATTTTTTCATTTTTCCCAAAAATAATAGAGTAATTGTTTGAAATTATTTTTATTTACGAAACAAATGCCAAAATTATGTAATTTTAAGCAGGGGCAGTTTTAGAAGGACTACTTCCGCTAGAACCAGAGAAATAGTTTTTGCTGTATTTGGCATGATAGGAGTAGCGGTCAAATTCATTGGGTTTGACACCATTGATTACCATTCCTAAAACTTTCTGGGATAGATTAGCATTAGCAACGGTTTCCTGAGCAAGTTCTGCACTTTCGGTTTCCACTACTCCAGGTCTACTCACAAAGACGATACCATCAACCAATTTACTAAGGGTTAGAACATCTGCTGTAACGGCTAACGGAGGTGCGTCAATAATTATTAATTCATATTCTTTTCTCGCACTTGCCACTAATTCGCTCATTTCAGATGAATCTAACAAAGCTAAAGGATTGGGCGCAATGATTCCTGCGGTTAACAAATCTAGCTGTTTCATTGGTTGAGTAACAACTTTGGCTAAAGGAGTTTTGTGGGCTACTACATCTTTAACTCCTGATTTATTGCTTACTTGCCACAGTTCGTGTTGAGAAGCTTTTCTTAAATCTCCGTCTATCAGTAAAACTTTGCGACCTAACTGAGCCATTGCTGCTGCCAGGTTGGCAGATACAGTGGATTTTCCTTCTCCAGGGACTGAACTAGTCATCAAAATTACTTTTGGTTGTCGTTTAACCGCCAAAAATTTGAGATTAGTTTGAATCATGCGATAGACTTCACTGGCAAAAGAATCAGGTTCTCTTTGGACAACAATTCCTCCTTGAGACTCTTGTAGATTATCTAATGGGACGATTCCTAAAACTTGATAGGAGAATTTTTGCTTAACTTCAGGAATAGTTTTTAGAGTACGATCTTGCATTTCCAGCAGAATTGCAGTGATATTAGATAAAAACAATCCCATTAAAATGCCCAAAGTTAATAATGCAACTCTTCCAGTGCTACCTTCTTCGGGAACTTGCCCTAATTCTATAACTTCAGCATTTGCCGTTGTTTCATTTTTTTGTATTGCTAGATTTTCTTTATTAGCTAATAGAGTTCCGAAACTATCGCGAGCAGTTTCAACCTGTCTGAGTAGAGTTTGCTCTTGTTTTTCTAGGCGAGGGATTTGGCTACTTCTTTTTTCATATACATTTCTATATTGATCGAGAGCTGATACCTGTGTTTGCAAGCTCAACTCTTCTATTTTGATATTAATAAATCTTTCTAGCTGATTATCCTTGATGTTATTTCCACTCTGTAATAATCCTGTGGAAACTTGTGCGCCAACATATTGGCGAATTAGCTGTTGTAATTGAGAGTTTAAAGCTTGTTTTTTCTCATTAAGACTAGCGACTACGGGATGATTATCATTAAATCTTTGGCGTTCTTGAGATAGCTGAGTTTCGGTCGCTCCTAGCTGCTCAATAATACTCTGGACTTGGGGTGTATTTGCTAGCTGATCTGCTCGGACTGCCTGGTTTAAATTTAAACCTAGTTGATTTTGAATATTGGCAGCTTGAGCTTGTTTACCCTTTAGTTCTGCTCCAACTGTAGATATTTGGCGGTTGAGATTGCCGAGTTCTCCGACTAAGATTCTTTTTTCTTCTTGTAGGTCTACAATTTGATTTTTCTCATAGAAATTTTGCAGACTGGATTCTAAGGATTGAAGTTTATTTTCTACTTTAGGTAGTGTTTGGTCGATAAAAGCACTAGCATTGGCTGTTGTTGATATGCTGCTGTTAATTTGCTCCTCAATGTATACATCCATTAGAGTGTTGACTACCTTGGAGGCAGTAACAGGATCTGGATCTTTGTAGGACAAAGAAATAACATCAGTTCCTCCAACTATTTCCACATTCAATCGTTTAGCAAAATCCTTAGGTCTTAATGGTTCTCCTTCGGCGTTTTCTAACTTTAGCTGATCGATAGTTTGTTGAATAACTGGTTCGGAAGTGATTCTTATTTTTTCAGTGCTAAGGGGAGTTTGATTGACCAGAATTGACTCTAGTTCTTTTACTTCAGTTCCAATACCTTTGATTAGGGTAGGATTTTTCTTAAATAGAATTTTTCCTTCAGATTTATATGTTTTTTCTAAAAAACTAGTTAGAAAGGCGGTTGTACCAACAGTAAACATAAATACAGCCAACGCTGGTATCCAACGTCGCTTTAGTTTTAGTAAATACTCCCCTATATTAAAATCCAGTTCCCCTCTGGGATTAGAATAAGAACTATTTTCTTTTTGCAAGTTAGTCATAAGTGTTTTCCTTAAACGTAATCTAAGCTAGGTTGCGCCTTTTCTTAAAGTTTATTTTTTAGTATTTACATTTACTGTTATAAAAAATTTATAGGCGAATAGACAGGTGGATACCTTAAAGTTTTAGTAAAGTTGAGGTGAAATAGTATGAAAATATTAAAAAGTGACCAAACATATATTTTGAATATAGTTGTTTTACCTCTATTATGATTCTCATTTGAACGAGGGTCAATCAAAGTAATTTAATTGATTTCTATAATCAACATTTTAAGTCAAATATATCATTTATTATTAATGATAACTTAGGTGTAAATATGTACTTTAAATAAAAATAATAGGAGATATTATTGTTCTGCCTAACGTATTTAGAAATATCAATCCGTAGAAAAAAGTAGATGTGTAACTTATATCGTTCATTTCAAAAGTAACGGTAAGTTATTTATATACTGCACCATGATATTTACTTAAGTGTTCATTGGGACAAAGTTTATTACATATTTTGCTCAAAATACATTATTTTTTATTTGATAAACATATTTTTAATAATGAGCAATTTTAAACTATGGTTTAACGACTTTGATACCAAACAAAAAAAGCAGCAATTAAGGCTATACAAGGGATAATTAGCAGTGCTAACCAATTAATTATTTTTGTTTGTGTGGAACTGAGATTAATACGACGGTTAGAAGAGTCACGGGGTTGAATTGCTAGTATCTCTCTGTCTTCTCCTAGTAACCAATTGATAGAATTGATAGTTATGTCGCCATTAAGCTGCTGCTCAAACCAGCCATTAGTAGCAAAGGTAGAGCTGCCGAAAACCACTACACGAGAAACTTTTGGCTGTTTCCTTTCCAAAGCGATCGCCAGATTTAATGGGCCAGAGAGGTCTTTTGTTGAGTCAAAGGTAATTTCTTCGTTTTTTAAGTCGCTTTCTGCCCAAGTTTGTTCGTTGGTAATTGCTAAAGGAGTATGTTTGATTCCAGTTTTTTCTAGAACTTTAAGAGGTCTGGACTCAGGAAATATAGAAATTCCTTTACCAAAACTGGCTGTAATAGGATGGTCTCCATAGTTATTAACGATGGCTACTCCTGGCCCAAAACCCATAATTTCACCAGAACCAGAACCATCTACCACTAATCTATTGTCTAGTTCGATACCCCACTCTTGTAATAAAGGGTCAATGCCCAGATAGACATTGGGAGATAGTAATAGTAATAAGTTTCCACCAGCGGACAAATATGTCTGTAAACTATTTAACTCCCCATTTAGAAGTTTTCTAGTTGCACCCGCAATAACAATCAGGTCAGCATCATTAGGAATTTTGCCACTGCTAGCAAGATTCAATTCCCAAATATTGTTACCTTTATCTTCTAGACTAGTGACAATTTGCGCTATTCCTCTTTCAATTAGCTGATTAGGAGCTTCGCCGTGTCCTTGAAGAAAGTAAATGTTTACCGCACGTTCTCGTTTTATTTTTTCGATACTATTGGTTAATTGAGCTTCGGTTATGGTTTTTGTTGAGTTGGTATTGTCGATATTTAATTTTTGTCTTTTGTTTCTATACTGTAAATATATTTCGCCTAAAGATTGAACACCATACTGTCTTGCCAATTCACGTCCTAATTCTTGTTCTGGATTAATAAATCTAAACTGAAATTGTGTATTAATACGCTGATATTTTTTCAGTAAATTTTCTAAACTAGGCTCAATATTGCGATCAAATACTAATATTTCCAAAGGTTGTTCTAATTTTTTAACAACTGCCTGAGATAGGGGGGAAAGCCCATAAATTTGATGTTCTGTCAAGTCCCAACGTCGATTATAGCGAATTGCCAGAACGTTAATTGAACTGACAATAATTAAAATAACTGTAGTAATAGTTATGGCTTTAGTACTTTTTTTAATGAAATGTTTATGCCAAAACCGCTGTTTTTTTCCTAACAACCACAAACTAAAAATCAATAGAATGATACCTACAGTTAGAAACAAAATTGAGATTACTGACCATTTACCTGTAAGACTTATTTCAACGATTGCTGCAATACTAAAAGCAATACCAAGCAAAAATAATATTGTTTTAGTCATAAACTAATTGTAGACATGATATGAGCAACTAATGAATATTTGAACGGAATAATTCAATAGATTGAGATGTTAAAAATATGCCTAAAAATATATAGCTAAAAAATGCAGAAAAATCACTGATATTAGCAACACCTTGAACTAAATTGTTGTAGCTATCTAACATAGAAATATACTTTAAGTTATCACCTAGCCATCCTTCGACATTATTAGCAATTAAATCTACTGTCCAAGAAATTAAGATTATACAAAAAGTTAAAATTGCCGCGAGGATATTGCTATTAGTTAAAGAAGAAATAAACATTCCTATAGATAATAAAGAAGCCGCCATCAAAACTAAACCTACATTAGCTAACAACGGTATAGCAAGAGGCAAAGAGGGGACAGCTGCGCTAAAGGCGATCGCCTGATAAAAAATAGAAGGTAGCAGCAAAAAAACAAATAATAGGGTTACTGCAATTAACTTTCCTAATGCAACAGACCAATTGCTAAGAGGAGAAGTAGTTAATAATTCTAAAGTTCCTTGTTTTTTTTCATCTGCATAAAGTCCCATAGATAAAATAGGAATAATTAACAACGACAGAGTACCCAAGATAGCTAGATAAGAATTTAAAAACTCTGTGGCTACATCAACAGAGCCAATACTAACTCCCATCTGTTCTCTAGAAAAAACTTGTTGAATTATTCCTTGTTTTCCAATTAATATTTCTACAAAAAATAAGCCAGAAATAAACCAAAAAAATGCTGCCATTACATAAGCAAATGGAGAAACAAAATAACTCTGCAATTCTTTTTGAGCGATCGCCGTAATGTTACTGATGATCATAGATTATTAATTGATAAAGGCTCTTCCGTTGTTAACTTTAAAAAAATATCTTCTAGACTAGGACAGGTACGACGTAATTCGTGTAGTTCCAATCCTTGTGTAACTATTAATTTAGCAATATCTTTTCCAGGTTCACTTCTAGATTTGCAAGCAACTTTTAGAATATGGCGTTTTCCACTGTTGGTTGTAGAATGATTTTCTAAAAGTACACTGATAACCCCAGGGACATTCCGCAACAAGGGTAAAATTATGTCTACATCTCCTGACACTTCTAATTGATAACCAGAACTAATTTTTAGCTGTGCTTGTAAACCATTAGGGGTATCGGTAGTAATCACTTTACCTTGATTGATAATAGTAACGCGATCGCAAATCATACTAGCTTCTGGCAAAATATGAGTAGAAAGAATAATAGTATGTTCCCCTGCCAAACTCTTAATTAAATTTCGTACTTCAATAATTTGTCTGGGATCTAGCCCTACTGTTGGTTCATCTAAAATAATTACAGGAGGCTTGTGAACAATTGCTTGAGCAATTCCTATTCGCTGTCGATATCCTTGGGAAAGTTTGCGAATAATCGTGTTTTCTTGCTCTATTAATTGGCACCGTATCATCGCATTATATACTCGACGACGGCGATCGCCTGCTCTAATTCCTTTTATTTTGGAGACAAAATATAAATACTGCTTTACCGACATACCTGGATAAAGTGGAGGAGTTTCGGGTAAATATCCAATACGACGACGTACCTTCATCGAATGCCGATGGACATCTTAACCCGCAATTTTAGCTGTACCCGATGTAGCGGAAAGACATCCCGCCAAAATCCTCATTGTGGTGGTTTTTCCCGCGCCATTTGGTCCTAAAAAACCGATTATTTCCCCTGAATCCACTGAAAAATGAACATCTTTGATGGCAACTGTCGAACCATATACTTTACTAAGATGTTCTACTTCTATGGTTTTTGGAGCCATAATTATCGTATCTCAAAAAAGTTGTAGAGTTTAACAAGGCAAATCTATTGTAAAGCTTGATTCTTCATTTAGTTTATTAGTGACAGCAAGATCTACTCCCATTATTTGAAATAGTTTTTGTGTAATGATCGAGTTTAGACTACTACTTCCAATAGCATAAAAAGAAAATTGTTTTAGGATGTAATCAATAAGCAATCAAAGTTCAAATAAAAGGCTTTACTAACGATCTAGCGATCGCTAAATCGAGAATAAAACGAGCGATCGCAAAACAAATAATGCTTTGAGCTATTAAGAATAGTAAAGACAATATTTCTGACCAAATCAAATTATTTTCAATTAAAGCAAGTCCTCGAATCAAGCCAAAAGCAAATACTGCACCATCACTAAGATGAGAATTGCGATCGTCTCGAATAATATAACGATAGGTAACTCCAAACAGAAAACCGCTAATTGCACCAAAAGATAGCTGTAGTAATGATTCCCAGTTTAGTATCACAGTAGCTAAATTATCTTGAGATAGAGCTTTAACTATAGTTTCTCCTAGCAAAATAATTGCTAATTCAGCGATCGCAAATGCTCCCGCACTGACTATTCCTGCTTTTACTGATTCAATTCTTTCTGCAACTAAAGTAGGCACAATCCTCACCACAAAAGATCCTTTAAGAAGTATGATAGGGTTTATAGTTGCCAAATTAAATATATATTTCAAAAAATAAATACTGACATGGATATTTTGACATTAGGCTGGGTTTCTATCTTGGCTTTATTTACATGGTCGATTGCAATGGTTGTTTGGGGTCGTAACGGATTCTAAGTCGTGGAAACAGTTGAAGCAAACGAGTTACTAAACACTTTATTTCTAGTTGCCGTAGGCTTACTAATACTACTTAGTATCGGTATTTCTTACCTTTCGATAGTTAAATGGCAAGATCGTCGTCGCCAAGATCGCGACAAACGAGGCGGAGGCTAATTTAGGAATAAGGAATGAGGCTTAAGGAAAAGAGTTTTTGTTTCTTTTCTTTAGTTCCCATTGGATACCTTCAAGTGAAACAAAAAAAGCTAAATCAAACAAATACAAGAAGCGTGGAAACATTATCAAAGATGCCTCCACGCTTTTTTAAAAATTATCTTGAAAATTAAGAACTTTGCAAGCTCTTAACTACTGCTGGTAATCACAATACGATTAATATATTGTTCGCTCTTATAGTGCGCCAGCGTTAGCTAGCCCTAGAATTACACCTGCGCCCAAAAGATGACCCAAGCTGGTAGTACCGAGTAAAGCAGGTAGACCCATTCCACCAAATAAAGCGGGAGAAGGCAAAGAAGGACCTGCAGACTGATTTTTGATAGTAAATTTGCCAAATGCGATCGCTACAATATTACAAGCAATCATCACAATAGCTACCTTAGGACTCCAAGATACAGTTTGAGGAACAGTAGCTGCTAATAAAGTTAAATAAGTCAAAGTCAATTTCTCCTGTTTATATGCAATGATTTATCATCTAGAATCGATAATAGTTTTATTTCTTTAGATAACAAAAGTATTAATCGATGTTGCAATATTTATTAATCTAGTAAAGTTTTATATAGAAAAATGGTTTAGGTAATCAAGTTAAAAATCTTGATCTATGCTGATACTTAAGATAAACAAGGGGCTGTGGCTCAGTAGGATAGAGCAAGCGCCTCCTGAAACATCGGGCATCATGAAGGAAACTTTATTGATGAATGTGGTCAAATTCAGGGAAGCCTAAAGCTACAGTCTGTAGCAAAGGTAATCGTGATCCAAGCTCTATTATTTCCTGGTAGAGAAGGTGCAGAGACTAGTTGTAGGTTAGAAAATCAGGAGACAATTTCTTTTTTTTGTTTTAGGACAAACGCTTACAACGTAAAGGCCACCACCTAAAGGTAAAACATGATTTTTATCCAGGGTGAAGAGATAGTCCAGAGAGTAAGGAAACTTACACTAATCTGAAGCGCTAGGTCGCCAGTTCAAATCTGGCCAGTCCCGTTATCTTTTCGAGGTACTAAACTGCATTTTAATTAGAAGTGATCACGCTGTTTCTTAAAATTTTATTGCGTGGTTGGTATTTGGAGTGTCAGAAAAATATACACTTCACTTAAATACGGAATAATTTTTGATAAAAATATTTTTATGGCTTATTACTGGTTTAAAGCATTTCACCTGATTGGAATCGTAGTGTGGTTTGCAGGATTATTTTATTTAGTACGCTTATTTGTATATCATGCCGAAGCCCAACAAGAGCCTGAACCCGCTCGTGGCATTTTGACCAAGCAATATGAATTAATGGAAAAACGCCTATATGGAATTATTACAACTCCAGGAATGATTGTAACAGTGGCGATGGCTATTGGGTTAATTTCCACTGAACCAGAAATTCTCAAATCTACTTGGCTGCATATCAAGCTTGCCTTTGTACTTTTACTGATTGGTTATCATCATTTTTGCAAGCGAATCATGAAGCAGCTTGCTGCTGGGGAATGTCAGTGGACAGGGCAGCAGTTTAGAGCTTTGAACGAAGCACCAACGATCCTTTTAGTCTTGATTGTACTGCTGGCTGTATTTAAAAATAGTTTGCCTTTGGATCTAACTACTTGGTTAGTGGCAGGTTTGATCATAACTATGGTGGCGAGTATCCAACTTTATGCCAAAAAGCGTCGTAAAGACAAAGAAAAACTAGCCCAAATGGATCGAGAGCCAGAATTCGCTTCTTCCATTTCTGAATAAACATAAATATCAGTAGCAGAGACAGTTTTATTGGGTTACGCTACCGCTAACCCAACTTATAAACTCATCTGCTTTCTGTTTTTTGTCCAAGCTTATAAATGTATTTAAAAAAACTGCATCTGCGATCGTTTCGGAATTATGTTGATCGCCAGATAGAATTTACAGCGAGAAAAACTATTTTGGTGGGAAATAATGCCCAGGGAAAATCTAATTTATTAGAAGCGGTAGAATTATTAGCCAGCCTTAAAAGTCATCGCACCAGCCGCGATCGCGAATTAGTTTTAGATACGGCAGCTGCTAGTCAAATAGAAGCAGTTGTGGAAAGAGCTCACAGTACAAATGAGTTAAGCATTATCTTTCGCAAACAAGGGAGACGCACTATTGCTGTTAATCGAGAAAACTTGCGTCGTCAATTGGATTTTTTGGGAGTTCTTAATGCAGTACAGTTTTCTAGTCTGGATTTGGATTTGGTCAGAGGTGCGCCAGATACTCGTAGGAGTTGGCTCGATGGTTTGCTAATTCAACTAGAGCCTGTATATTCAAGTATTCTGCAGCAATACAATCAGGTGTTGCGTCAGCGCAATGCTTTATTAAAAAAGATTCGTGCCATCAGGCAAGATGAATTATTGGGGGCAGTCGATAGCTTGGAGCCGCAACTAAAATTGTGGGACGAACAGTTAGCAGCAGCAGGCTCTAGGGTGACTCGTAGACGCGCTAGAGTGGTCGCCAGACTTGCTCCTATTGCTCAAGTTTGGCATAAAAGAATCAGTGGTGAAACCGAACAGCTAGAGATTAATTATCTGCCAAATGTAGAATGGATGGAAGATAATCCTGAAAAAGTACAGCAGGCTTTTTTAGCTAAAATTGCAGATCGTCGCACGGCAGAACAATATCAGGGAAAAACTGTCGTTGGCACCCATCGCGATGAAATTGAGTTTACCATCAATCAAACCCCTGCCCGTTATTATGGCTCCCAGGGGCAACAGCGTACTTTAGTTTTAGCCTTAAAATTAGCGGAATTGAAACTGATTGAAGAAGTCATTGGCGAACCACCTTTACTGCTATTGGACGACGTTTTGGCAGAATTAGATCCCAACCGTCAAAAACAGCTCTTGGAAGTAATTGGCGATCGCTTTCAAACAATTATTACGACTACTCACATCGACTCATTCAATCAAGCATGGATCAAAGACTCACAAGTTTTGCAAGTAACAGCAGGAGAAATAATTACTGATAATATCCCCCAACGAAATCACTCTTAGTTTATTTTTCTTTTAACTGAATTTGATTGGGCATCTCTCTGAGAATCAAAGTGTAAATATCTGTTGGCATATCAATATTTGCCGTTTCTAGTGCTTCTTTAACTGCCTGAGCCACTAGAGAAGTTGTAGCTACAACACCAGATCTGCGAGAGTCCACCCAAAAGCGAATTTCCAAATTAACCGTACTTGCAGCAAGCTCATGTACTAGTACGTCGGGCTTTGGGGTAGTTTCTACTTCTTTAATCTTAACTAGCACTGTGTTGATTACTGCGATCGCATCGCCGATGTCTTCACCATAGTCGATACCTACCATTACCGAGCTACGGCGACGAGGAGAAGCAGTATTATTGATTATGCTAGCTTGAAATACTTCTTGATTTGGAATGTATACTACCCGACCATCGTAAGTTTTCATAGTTGTTGCTCGAAGTTGGATCTGAGTAATTGTCCCTTCGTATTCTCCTATGACTACCTGATCGTCAATCCGAAAAGGACGAGCAGCAAGCAGAATGACTCCAGATATATAGTTACTCAAGACATCCTTGAGACTAAACCCAATTGCTACACTGGTTAGCCCTAATGCACCCAATAATGCACCAAAGTCTAATCCCATAACCCCTAGGGCAATAATAAAACCAACTACCCACACAGCACCATAACTAAGTCTGCCAATTAAAAGTTCGGTATTAGAATCTCCTTCAGTTTGTTTTGCCCAAGTATAAGCTAGATAACGTACTCCTTTTGCTACTCCCCAGGTAATTCCAACTACGACAATAGCTCCAACTAAAGAAGGCAAATTACCTACGATATCTCGTAATAACTCTCTGGTGGTTGTATATAGACGTTGAGTAACATCGATCGCCAAAGGGGGTTTATCAAATGCTGTATCTAGCTGCTGTGACCATCTTTTGGCTAATTGTTCTGTATTTAAGCCAAAATCTTCTCCATCTTGCTCGGTTACAGTCATTAAGATGCGATTGTTGACCCTTAAAGTGGCAATTTTGCGAGGATTGTCGGGAGCAATTTCTACTTTTTCTGGAGTGTCATTTTGCGAGAGTAAACTAGCTATACGACGATTGATAATATTTGCCCTTGCACTAGCGTCAATTTGAGGCAGGCTGCCTATTTGAAACACGGGACGATTGCGTACTAATATATCGGCAAAATATAGTCCATCCCTAGGAATAGGTACAGAAGTTGGCTCAGTTGCCTTTGGCTGGCGAATCGACCCATTGACTGGCGTAATTACATCCTCATCTTGGGTCAAGGCTAAAGGACTAATCCACAAAGAAAAAGCGATCGCAACTATAAAAATGACAGTAAATCGCGATCGCTTATCGAACTCAAATTTGATACATTGCTTTGAAAATAAATAGGAGAAGTTAAACATTTGATAGAATTGGATTCTCCTTTTAAAATCTATTTACCAGAAAACTTCATACCAGCCTTAGTTTATCTTCAGGGGAAGATAATTATATGTATCTATGTCTGTATTGATAGTTATGTTTATTTATTCCTACACAATCTCTAATAAATTTGGTATCAATGGTAAATTACATCAAATTTATTACGAAAATTTGATTTATTGGCAAATTCTTAATCTCAGAATAGTTGCAACATGAAAATTTTGGTTACTGGCGTAGCAGGCTTTATTGGCTACCATCTAGCAAAAAGATTATTAATCGAAGGAAACCAAGTATACGGCATTGATAATCTTAATGACTATTACGATGTTAGTCTCAAGCAATCTCGTCTGGAGCAACTATTGCCCAACGGTAATTTTATTTTCAAATGTCTAGACATTAGCGATCGCAATGCTACTGGTCAATTATTTGTCGAACATGTTTTTGACTGTGTAGTTAATTTGGCTGCACAAGCAGGAGTTCGTTATTCACTTGAAAATCCCCACACATATATAGATAGTAACGTGGTGGGGTTTACTAACATCCTTGAAGGCTGTCGTCACAGTCAAATTCAACACCTAATTTTTGCCTCCTCTAGCTCGGTATATGGTGCTAATACCAAAATTCCCTTTTCAGTAAGCGATCGGGTAGATACTCCTGTATCTTTGTATGCAGCTACCAAGAAAGCCAATGAATTAATGGCTCATGCCTACAGTCATTTATATCAAATTCCCATTACTGGGCTACGCTTCTTTACGGTATACGGAGCTTGGGGTAGACCAGATATGGCTTACTATAAGTTTGCCAAGGCGATCGCCGAAGGGAAGGCGATTGATGTTTATAATTACGGCAAAATGAAGCGAGACTTTACTTATATTGATGATGTTGTCGAAGCAATAATTAGAATCATTCCTCACCGCTATCAAACTTTAAATCAACCCCCCTATAAAATTTATAATTTGGGCAATAATAGCCCTGTAGAGTTGGGCGAGTTTATTACCACCTTAGAAAAAGTGATGGGCAAAACAGCCTTAAAAAATCTTTTACCAATGCAGCCTGGAGATGTTGTGGCTACCTATGCTGATGTAGATGATTTAATAGAAGACTTCGACTTTAAGCCCACAACTTCAATTACTCAGGGGTTGGAGAAATTTGTCCAGTGGTACCAAGAATATTATGGTATGGACTCTACTAACAAGCAAAAGCTAACCAAAAATCAATTAGCTCTCTTGGCTGGATAAGCAATCAATCGTCTATTGGATAGAAACTTTTCCCACAGTGGGTTGGCGATAGGTGTGCAAAACCCTGAAAAACTCATCAAAATCAAAGCTTCTGGGGTCAAATCTATGACCTGATAAGTCTACCTCTCTGTGAGTGGTAATACGTTCGTCGGGAATGCTACTTAGGGCTAATAACCAAGCTAGTGATTTATATTGATTGTCTGTATACCCACTATGGTAACTATTACCAGGTTTATTACGTCCGTCTGGAGGTGTTTCTAAAGAGATGTGATAGGCAAAGTTATTTACTGATGCGGGCAAATGAGGATTAGTCTGGACTGTTTCTACGCCCCAAGAGCTTTTAAATATTGAATTACCCGCACCATAAGCTCGTTTATCAGAAGGAACAAGATAAACTATAGTTCCATTTAGAGTAATTAAAGCATGATAGCTAGATTGATTACTATCGCTGCTATGGTGCGTTTTAAAAGTATTGATAGCACTAGTAGCCGAACCTACCGTTTCGTGCAGCACTACGATAGGTTGATTGTTCAAAGTTCGACCATGTATGTCAGTACTGTAGCGATCGCCATAGTTGCTTGAATCAATCGTTGCTCGAAAATATTGAGGCTGATATTCTTCAAAAGCTTTAGTTGTCTGATAAGTCTGATTAGATACTAAAGATGCTTTAATCGATTGTGTTGAAGTTTTTTCAATCGAGGAATCAGCATTATCTTGAGCCAAGTTGTCACTGACTTTAGGCAAATTAATTAATGGTCTAAATTCAGCATTTAGTTGTCGATTGTGTCCTAATTGATCGGTAACAATAATCAATAGGAAAAGCAAAACTGCAAAGAAAGTAATGATTATTGGTTTGTGAAAACGAAAAATATTAGCTTTCATAGATTGTGGGGATTAAAGACACTTTTAGTATTCCCCGATAATTTTTCAATTAATCATTCCTCAAGAAAGCAGTACCTACTATTTTTTTGTTTGTCTTTTTTATTTGTCACAGCTAAAAAAGTTGCCATTCTTTGGTGCTTAATCTTTTAAAAAAGTTGCCATTCTTTGGTGCTTAATCTTTTTAGTTGATGTAAATGTCTTTTCGTATAAAAATCATCTAGTCTAGACCAGTTATGAATTGCTGTGGCATTGATACTTATTGCCCAAGCCCAAAGATGAGCCATTTGAGTCAGAGGCTGTAGGGATGATAACTCTGCACTCGTTAGCTTTTGAACTTCTTGGTAACCAGCTAAAAAACCATCTCTAATTTTACGTTTGATACCCGCACTAAGAGACACTTGGAGAAACTTGGCAATATCAAATACTCGCCATCCATAGCCACACTGCTCGAAGTCAAACTAAGAAATCTGATTGTCTTTAGTGAAATGAACATTTCCGCTATGAGGATCGCCCCAACACACGCTCCAAAGAGGTGATGTTTTCTCTAGACAAGATAGCTGCTCTTTAATTTTGGCGATCGCCTGTTCTAAATAGGCTATGTCTTGACTTTTGCGAAGCAAATAGGGGGAAATCACTTTAAAAGAATCGTCTAGCAAATATCCCAGATCGAGAGATTGACGAGAGGTTTGGCTACAAAACTCTAAGGATGTGGCGTGTATCTTTCCTAGGGTTCGACCCATAATTTTGCTTTGATTAATATTAAGATCTCCTTGAGGTACTTCTCCAGGGGCGTAGGGAAATAAAGCTGCATAGCGATCGCCTTCTACTGCATGAACAGCTACGAGAAGCTTTCCTGATTTTGTTCTTAATGGATTAGCAACGGGAATTTTTTGCTGATATAAAAAGTCTAAAAACTCTAATTCAAATTGAATATCTGTTTCAGAACGCCAGTGATGATGAGATACTTTCAAGATATAAGACTTTTCCAAAGTTTCTATCAAATAAATATCACTTAAACCGCGATTCCAAAATACACACCGATTAATTACCCCTAGTTCGTACTTGGACAGGACTCCATCTATCAAAGCTTGGGGAGATAGAGTTGAGTAAATAGCTGGAAACACACCCATCGCCACCATTGATACCAGACTCCTTAATAACTACAGGTTGACTTGTCTTTAATACGAAGCCTAACAGAACACAGAACGCTTGTCCTAAACAATCACGGTTTCCGAGTCGCGCTTATGTTTTTGCTTGCGCCTGTAACTTCATACCGCTAACAAGTACATTCTTATAAATTACCTGCTATCAAACTGACTTTAAGTAACAGTTGATACGAAAACTATTAAATAAAATGGCTATTGGCGAATTCAACAGTTAGTTAATAACTGGTCATACTAAAACATACTTATTCAAAGTTGCCAAGCTTTTTGCAACTTTGTCCAGACTGTAGCTACAGTTTGTTTGACTTCGTTTTGGAAACTCCACCTCTGAAATTCTCTTTCATAGGCTTCTCCTTGAGATTGATAAGCTTTCCAACCGTTCAAAGCGATACCCAACCCCCAAAATAACAAAATATATAGAGACCAAGAAACTGTACCAACAGCAATAAAGTTAAAAGAAACTAAAAAAGTATTGATAATGGCAAATTTTGTAACTTTTTGCTTGAATTTCTGACGACGATGTAAATCGAAAGCTTGGCGTTGACGATTTACTGCTTTTCGTTCTAACCAGTTTCTTTCAGCAGACTGAATCACCGCGTTGCTGATATCTAACTCTGAAGCTATTTCCCATAGCTGCTCTCTGCTTAGTTCGTCATCAGTATGATGATTGGCTATTGCTAGCTGTAATATTTCTTGAATATCTTCTTGGCTGTAAGAATCTGGGTATTGTGGCGTTATATCTTGCATATTATTCTGGCATCTTTCCACTATATTTATTATGCCCAAGATATGCCAGCTTGTTACCGTAATTTTGGGGGCGGTTTTTACTCTACCCGAAGTTTTTACAGTTCGTTACAATTTTCTCATAAGCAAATAAAAATATAAAACACTTTTATTAAGCAACAAAATCATTTTGATCTTTTGTAGAGGAGCGTGCCATGAACGGCAATATTCGGATAGGTAATTTATTTGGTATACCCTTTTTTATTAACCCCTCGTGGTTTTTTGTATTAGGCTTGGTTACCTGGAGCTATGGCTCTAACTTAACCCAGTTTCCTGAGCTAACGGGATTAATGCCTTGGTTTCTCGGTTTAGTAGCAGCTCTGTTGCTATTTTCATCCGTACTTGCCCACGAGTTAGGACATAGTTTCGTCGCTATTTCTCAAGGCATACCAGTCAAATCTATTACCTTGTTTATCTTTGGCGGTTTAGCAACCCTAGAGAAAGAATCAGAAACACCTTTACAAGCATTTTTAGTGGCGATCGCAGGACCTTTGGTTAGTGTACTGCTATTTGGACTATTTTCCTTTATGGCAGCTACTACACCTCTTAGTTTGCCTCTCAAGGCGATTGTTTCTCTGGTTGCATATATCAACCTAGTTTTAGCTCTATTCAATATGATTCCTGGACTGCCTCTTGATGGTGGTAATGTCCTCAAAGCTATTGTTTGGAAAGTTACAGGGAATCCTAATAAGGGTATTATCTTTGCAGGTAGAGTTGGTCAAGTCATAGGCTGGTTGGCGATCGCTCTTGGCTTTTTATCTATACTTGGTGTTAGTCAAGTCGGTAGTATCTGGACGTTATTTATTGGTGCATTTTTGTTGCGCAACGCAGGTTTTGCTGCTCAGTCTGCCACAGTACAAGATAAATTGAGTCAATATACGGCTCAAGATGCGGTAATTCCCGATAGTCCTATTGTTAATAGCAATCTGAGCCTCAGAGAGTTTGTTAATAACTACGTAATTGGGAAAGAAAAATGGAAAAAGTTTCTAATTGTAGATGAAAATCAAAAGTTGCTTGGTGAAATTGCGACCTCTGACTTAAAACAAGTTCCCACATCTCAATGGAATGACATTTACTTGAGAGAATTAATTAAGTCTGTGGATAATGCTAATGTTATTCTAGCCAGCACCTCTTTACTAGATGTAGCAAAAGAATTTGAAGCAAATAATCCTCGTGAACTAGTTGTAGTAGCAGAGTCAGGAGAAGTATTTGGTTTACTAGAAAAAGCGTCAATTATTAACTTGATGGCAAAAGAAGAAGCAGAAAATAACAAATCCGATCTTAAACCTGATCGAAAAACTGAAGAGCTATTACAAAACTAGGATTATTAAGTTAAATTTGCTCCAGACAATGAGTGTTATTTTCTGGAGCAGATGTTAGAGTAAAGCAGTTTTACAGTTGAATCCTATCTACAGTTGCCAATCTACTTAAATAGTATTTTGGGGGCAAGATTCAAGTTAAATAAGTCCCAAAAATCAACCTGGTAGGAAGTAGACTGTACTCCTCGATCGTTAAATTCAATTTTTTTATCTTGCAACTCTGGATTTAAAATAGCAGCTACAACATCTTGTGCAACTGTTTCAGAGTTATTAGCAGGCTTTAAAGTAAACAGTACTTTACTGCATTTTCCTCTTCCTGTTGTGGCACAAATAGCTGGTAGACCTTCATTAATTTGCGTTCCTACAAAGCTAATGTGAGAGAGATCGTAACCGTCAGCAGAGTAGCCTTCCAATTTTGCTGTTACATTATCGCAAAGTTCTTTGGGACTAGATAAAGTTTTCGATGCTAGTGCATCTTGCTTCCAGTTAAAAACTGATAAAGTTTTTTCCCCATCTGTACTTTGGGCAACAGTTGTCGGAACACCATCAGTTATCTGACAAGCGAAGTTAAATTGAGGGACATCAGACAAATCTGCGATCGCAGGAGAAGCTGCTAATGAAATAGCACCAGTGACTAATAGTGTAGAGATATGTGTGGCTTTCATTGTCTGAGTAAGTCTCCTAACCTTCAAAATTTTACTAATGATTTTTAATATTTTGATGTATATCTTGTGTGTGTATACTTCAAAATATTAAAGCATTTAGGTCATTAGATTTCATCTTCATGTATTTGGATTAATTCGACCAATCTGTCGGTCACCAAAACCAATATTCCTTTAACAGCAATGTTTTAAGCCATCTTGTTGTTCTATCCACAACAGAAAAAATAAACTTTATAATGGCAAATCTTTAACCTAACAAAATAATAACTTTACACAACTTTCACATTAACGATTTTTTTTAATTAAATTACGATTAATTAAGGCGTGTCATTAAATTAATGGAAAGTACTTTTCTCTAATTAATAATAAAAAAGGCTCGATCTGCTGGTAACAGTGCAGTGGGGAAGTGCTTGTGCAAATTCCTCTGTTATTGACACGTCATAAACTTGTAGAGATGATTTTTAGTGTTGAGAGTATGACAGCAAATATTTTAGAAGTACGAAATGTCCACGCAGGATATATAAAAGGTCTAAATATTTTACAAGGAATTGATTTTTGTATTGCTCCAGGGGAATTAGTAGCGGTAATTGGTCCGAATGGTGCAGGTAAATCTACTTTAGCCAAAACTATATTTGGTTTACTTTCTCCCAATCAGGGTGAAATTATCTTTAAAGAAAAAAATATTGCAGGACTAAAATCAGACAAAATTGTCAAACAGGGTATGTGCTATGTTCCTCAAATCACTAATGTTTTTGCTTCTCTTTCGGTGGATGAGAATTTAGAAATGGGAGCTTTTATTCGTACTGGATCTCTTAAATCACTTAAGGATACTATTTATAGCATGTTCCCAAAGTTGGGTTCGCGTCGTCGTCAGAAAGCAGGAACACTATCAGGGGGAGAAAGACAAATGTTGGCAATGGGCAAAGCCTTGATGTTGGAGCCAGATTTGCTTCTTTTAGATGAGCCTTCTGCTGCTCTTTCTCCAATTCTAGTTAGTTCAGTATTTGAGCAGGTAAAGGCAATCAATCAAACAGGTACAGCTATTGTACTAGTAGAGCAAAATGCTAAAAAAGCCTTGGCAATGGCAGATCGAGGGTACGTGTTAGAAAACGGAAAAGATCGTTTTGAAGGAACAGGAGCAGAGTTGCTTAACGATCCTAAAGTCGGAGAACTCTATTTGGGAGCAGCTTTTAAATCCGATTGATTTAAGACAGGGTCTAGAGTCTTTAGTCTAAACCTTAAACAAAAAAGCAGTACATTTGAACGATTCTAGTTGAGACTCAAGTTAAATAATTGAGTTTGTGGTTGTCTTAATTTAAAATTGTGTATATGAAGTAATGAAAGTTTATATATTTTTATATCGTTACTCAAAGATGGAAGATAGTTCCCAGGTATTATAAATAATGGCATATAGAATTTAGCCACACTTTTATAGATCTGATTTTGGTAAATTTTTAGGAGACAGCATGGATTTTGTAACAAACATTTTTAGCGTTTTTGGTAACA
>ERZ1740059.313-NODE-313-length-26888-cov-7.613722_pt1 | contig 26888 bp, 20 predicted proteins | sample MGYA00581744_ERZ1740059 | MGnify/ENA primary metagenome ERZ1740059 (study PRJEB43018, sample SAMN04849738) | marine metagenome | isolation source: floating plastic debris | place: Pacific Ocean | collected 2008-08-28 | study: EMG produced TPA metagenomics assembly... | reverse complement strand
TACATCAATCAGATTGGTAACACTGTGTGGTGGTACGGCGAAAGCGGTGACGGTGGCGCCACCTGGACCAACGTTTTCCATGGCACAATTCAAAGTAATCGAGTTGTTGGCGAATGGTCGGATGTACCCAAGGGACGGATTGACAGCTCCGGTGAGATGGAATTGCAAATTGACTCTGCTGGTCAACTAAGGGCAACCCGTAAGACCGGTGGATTTGGCGGTAGCGTCTGGACAAGATAATCGTACGCACTAAGGTTGGCGGAAAGGCATGGTCCATGGGGCCAGTCCAGTAAAGTGCCACCCATGGTGAATATCTCCCTAAGTTTGAGTATTGTTCTCTGAACTATTGAGAGACTTAGGGAGACCTTTTTAGGCACTTGTTGCCGTTGCTGATTTAGAGGATGAACCGATCGATGAGATATGCCATAGTACAGTATCTTGCAGATAAATATCTCACCAAGGAAATCATACCGAGACTCAGCAACGGCCACTTGTTAGTCCTTAGGCCACTCTTATCTTTCTAGTCAAAATCGCCATCACCTCATTGGGTCGTCCGGTAGAGATGGGTTTACTCCAATCGTTGGGCTCAGCGTAGTGCTTGCTGTGCAGATCCTGGATGGTTAATTGCACACCAGTCAGGGTACCAAAGATCAGATGGCGAATGGTTTCGAACTGATGCTCGGGCAAGCTTTCTGGAGCAGGCGGAACAGTCGGTAGAGCTGTTGGCACAGCCCTACTCTGGGTTGGATCGGTCAACATACGTTTTGGTCTCCGAAATGAAAGTGCTTAAAACCTACGTCAGGAGTACGCCTGATCGCATGGGCTTATTTTGACCGCTAACCGGACATTAGTCAATAAAATATTGTCGAACATTGCTGAGCCTTGTAGTAACAACTATTGTTGTTTTGTTGGCGGCACAGGAAACTCTGTTTGTTTGGCGATGAGTTCAAGAAATTTTGTGGTAGAGCGATCGGGATCGTAGACGCCATTCTCCCATTCGCTAACGGTTTGACGACGGACGCCGAGTTCTTGGGCAAATTTGGCTTGGGTCAGGCTCATATGCTTGCGTAGGGCTTTAATGGCCCCCTGTTGCCAAACAACGGTGTTGTCTTTTTTCTGAATGTTGTACTGTGCCTGAAATTTATGGAAGGTGACGGTTTGTTGTGTTAAATCAACGGTCTTAATGTGGTAGCCTGCGCTGACCCAGGCTTTGGCCTGGAGGGCACTGTCACTGTCACGGTTGCTCCACCAGTTCTTCTTTTTAAATGCTGAGGCGGGCAGTGAGTTATGCAGCAGCGCCTCAATTTCTTCAAATGTGAGCGTTGTTTCGTCTCCATTGCATGTCTGCAAGTGTTCAAACAGCGGATAGTATTTGCTACCAGGTTTGATACTCATTGCGTCGGTTGGCCCTTATGCTAGCTGCCGCTTAATCAAATCGGCAAAGACACCTGGTTGTTTGGCTAGCTCATCAAAGTTGCCAACTTGCACCACCCGACCGGCCCTAATTACATAGATGCGATCGGCGTTACGAATAGTACTTAGACGGTGGGCAACTACCACACGGGTAACATTGAGCCGATCCAGGCTGTCACTGACAATTGCCTGGGTTTTATTGTCTAAGGCACTGGTGGCTTCGTCTAACAGCAAGAGTTTTGGGTTGAGCGCTAACGCCCTTGCAATAATCAACCGCTGACGCTGGCCGCCAGACAGATTGCCGCCCCCTTCGCTGACCACGGTGTGTAGCTGCATCGGAAAGTTGCGTACATCCTCGGCAAAACCAGACATTTCCGCTGCTCGCCAGGCATCGTCCTGGGTAATTAGGGCCCCACCTGAGATGTTTTCAAAAATTGACCCGGCGCTAATATGGCCATTTTGCAACACCACCCCCAGCTGTCGACGCACGGCGGTCAAATTTAAACCCGCCATGTCTCGACCATCAAAGTAAACGGTCCCTGACTGGGGTTTTTCAAAGCCCAACAGCAGTCGTAACACCGTTGATTTACCTGAGCCTGACGGTCCGACTAAGGCAATAAACTCGCCAGGTTTAGCTTCTACTTTGACATCATTTAAAATCAGCGGTCCGTCATCGCGGTAGCGGAAGGTCACATGATCGACACAAAAGGCTCCCGATAGCTGGCCTGGGTCATTTTTTTCGATGGTGACTTCGGGGGGGGCTGCGAGGATGGGATGCGATCGCATCCACAACGGAATCACATCCATCACATCAATCATCGTCAAACTCAAATTAGTAATACCGCCAATAAAAATAGCAAAGGCCGCATTAAACGCTAGAAACTTACCTGTCGATAGACTAAACGGTCCCACCAACGTACTAGCCACCCAAAATAGGGCAATCGTTGTCACCGTCGGAATCACCGAATTAAATACACTTACCGAATCCTCTAACTGCTGGGTGCTCAGCTCTATCTGCAACAGCTGACGATACTTGTTACCCCACTGGGCAAATGCCCTCGACTCCGCCCCCGCAATCCGCAACTTTGATACCCCATTAATCAGCTGCACCATCAAACCATAGAGTTCTCCTCGAATCTCCAACATAGGCCGTTGTTTCTTTAGTAATAACGCCCCAGAGGTAATGGTAACCACCATAATTAACAACGCCACCGCCAGGGCCAACGCCGCCAGCTTACCGCTGTAATAAAACAACAGCCCCAGGTTCAACAACGCAAATGTCCCTGACAAAATTGCATCTAATGCCGAGCCGCTCAGCAACCGACGAATTGACGTAATGCTCGATACCCGCGATAGCAAATCTCCCGTGGCATAGTCCCTAAAAAACGACGTGCGCAGCTTAAGCAATCGATCCCACACCGCCGCCTGGAGGGCCACATCAGAGCCTGTCTCTAGCCGCATGGTAGTAATCGCCTGCACCAGCTGAAAACTGGCCCGCCCAATTGCCACCGCCACCAGGGCCAGACCAATTTGAAACAGCAACCCAGAACTCCCAAACGGAATCGCATCATCCACCAAGACCGCCGTCATCTGGGGGAGGACCATACCCAACAGCGTCACGACTACCCCCGCCAGCCCCACCACCGTCAGGTCTCGCCGCCGCCCTTGAAAGGCAAATTTAAGCAAATCCCAGGCGGTTAGATGGCCCTCGGGCAACGGTCGATAGAACATAAACGCCACCGGTTCCACCGTTTTCGCCACAGCTTCATTGACCGCTACGCGTTTACCGCTGGCATCTAATAGCTCATAGTGGGTCTGGTGTACGGGTATTAGGGCCACCGGCTGACGCCCCTCCTGGGTATAGGCGACTAGGGGCCCCGCATCCTGTCGCCACCAGCGCCCCCGCAGCAATACCTGTCGCAGTCGTAACTGAGACGATCTGGCAATGGCCTCTAGCGGCTCTTTAACCTGCTGTGCTTGTTCAGATTCTGCCGGTGGCTCAATTTTCACCCCCAACGCATGACCCACGGCCCCCGCAATTCTCAACAGCGGTGTTTCCGCCAGTAAATAGTCTCCTGCACTGGGCTGCAAGACCGATACCAGCCCCTGCAGCGTCGTTTGGGTTACCTCTTGGTTTAGCTGTTGACGGGCCGTAAACTGTTGTTCACCCCGCTGGCGATCGGTTTGCCACCCCGCTTCGATTACCTCCAACGCATACTGATGAAAGAGATTTAAACCCTGCATGAATTCTTTATAAGAACTCTTTGAGCAAAGCTGGTCAGCCGATACCACCTCTAAATCCACTGACTGCTCTTGGGTCTGTAACCAAGTCGTCCGTGAAATAGGAAACAACGGAGAAGACGGCTCTAGCACAAACTGCGATGTATCTAGCCAATACGCCTGATTTGTCTTGGGTTTTACCCACATCATCGCTGCCTTGGGACTGTAGCTGCCAGCCGGCTCAAGACTCACTGTTCCAACAGCCTCAGAAACCTCCGCAATTGACCTTCCAGGAAATCCCTTTACCTGGGTCAGCCCCCCTACCCAGCGCTCAACCTGCCTGAGCAACGGAATTGTTACATGGCCACAAATCCCTCCGTCTCCATTAGCATCCGCCTCCTTAGCAATGGGCTCAATCTCACTCGCCTCAAAGGCCACCGCCACCAATGCTAAGTCACAGGATCGCGCTTCCGTCTCAATGATCAAATCCCCCACATCCACGGTCCACAGATAGCGGCGTTCGCCCACAGCTGCACCATTTTTCCAGCCCACGGCAAAAATACCAAGGCGACCGGATTTGACTTGCCACAGTCCCGAGGCCAAAAGGGGAAAGACATCATTACTACTAATGGTCTGAATACCAGACGCGTTAGACGTGCTTTGTGAATCTGCAAGAACCATGGGATTTAATCCGGTGTCTAAGAAGAAAGTGTCTAAGAAGAATTTGTTTAATACCCCATAGGAAAAGGTATCTAAAAGCGTCGGGAGTTAGCGCTAAAGGGCTAACCCACCTAGGCCACCGCCAATGCTGTCCCCGAACTCCGAATCAAATCCCCATAATGTCCGGCCATTTGCCAAAGTTCGTCGTGATTTCCCCGCTGCACCACCTTGCCGCGATCTAACACAATAATCTCATCTGCATCTCGAATTGTACTTAACCGATGCGCCACAATAATGCACGTACACCCTCGCCGCCGCAGATTCTGATCAATAATCTTCTCAGTCTCCGTATCCAAGGCACTGGTCGCCTCATCCATAATCAAAATTGATGGGTTATTCACCAGGGCTCGGGCAATTTCCAGTCGCTGTCGCTGACCACCGCTAAGGTTCTGTCCCCCCTCTAACAGGGTGGCATCATAGCCATAGGGCATTGCCAAAACCGCTTCTTCAATAGCGGCATCCCGACAGGCCTGCTTTAAATCTTCGTCGGGCACCGTGTCATCCCACAGGGTGAGGTTATCGCGCACGCTGCCAGCAAACAACAGAATATCTTGCTCCACCATGGCAATGGAGTTTGTTAATGTCGCCTGGGAAATCTCTTGTCGGGGGCGACCATCAAAACAGACATCCCCACTTCTTGGCTGATACAATCCGGCGATTACCCGAGCCAGCGTAGATTTGCCCGAGCCGCTACCGCCTACTAGCGCAATCCGCTGCCCCGGCTGAATCGTCAGGTTAAAGTCTTCAATCAAGGGCGGATCTAGTGGACTATAGCCGAAGGAAAGATGATGAATCTCCACAGCCCCCGAAAGCCGATGATTGTTGGCGGCTTCCTCTTCTTCAGAGACGTTGTGCTTACAGTGTTGGCAAAAGGCTAAATCTGTTTCATTTTCCAACACGTCATCTAAGCGGTCGAGGTTTCCCTGTAGGGTTTGTAGCGTCCCAGCAAACTGTACCAGGGCATTTACCGGACCCTGGAAGCTTTGCATCAACAGCTGAAAGGCCACCAGCATACCAATGGTGAGACTACCGTGGATGATGCGCCAGCCGCCAATGATCAGCAGTGAGAGATTGGCCAGGGTAGACAGTAAGGACGGCAGCAGGCCGATCACCCGGTTGGCTAATCCCAGGTTTTGCTGGGCGTTGACGGCTTTGGTATGGTAGCCGGCCCAACGGGCAAAAAAGTCAGATTCTAATCCGCCCGCTTTTAGGGTTTCCATACCCTGCAGACCCGCGACGGCAATCCCTGATGCTTTGCCGTATTCCTGCACCAGCCGCAGGTTGGCATCTTTGCGCTGACGCGAGACCCATTGCAGCACCCCGACGTTAATGACGGCAAAGGAAATCACGATCAGGGTGAGGGGAATGTCGTATTGAAGCATTGCGATCGCATAAAACACGATCATCACCGAGCTAATAATCGTCGTCGTCAATCGCCCCGACAGAACGTTAGCCACGCTGTCATTCAGGCTAATGCGACCGCTGATTTCCCCAGCAAACCGCTGGGCATAGAACCCCACCGGCAGCTGCAGCACGTGCCACACAAACCGACTGGCCATCCCCACCGCCAGCTTGATCTTAAGCGCCCGTAAAAAGCGCAGCTGCAGCATGGTCAATACCCCCTGCACCATGACGATCAGGGCAATCCCCAGGAGCACATAGGGTAGCCAGTCCAAACGCTTAGCCAATAGAATATTGTCGATATAAATTCGGCTAAAGGCAGGCAGGGCCAGGGTGGGCAGCACCAGCAAAAAGCCCGCTATGGTGCAATAGAGTAGCGCCCCCGTCGAACCCGCCAGTCGTCGTATCAGGGACCCGATTACATTGGGTTTGCGTCCCCCCGGCTCAAAAGCATCCGTCGGCGCAAAGGTGAGGGCAATGCCCGTATAGCCCTCATCAAATTCTTGACGGGTGACCCGGCGCGGTCCGGTGGCTGGGTCATTAAGCCGCACATGGTTAGCCTCAAACCCATCCACCACCAAAAAGTGGTTGAAATGCCAGAAGACGATAAACGGCGGCTTGAGCTGTTCTAAACTGTCTAGACTTTTCTTAAATCCTTTAGCCTCAAGGTTATACATGCGGGCCGCCTTGAGCACGTTGGCGGCCGTCACCCCATCCCGCGATACTCCGCAGGCATGGCGTAGCTCCGCCAACGGCACATACCGCCCGTAATGGCCCAACACCATACTGAGGGCGGCAGCGCCACATTCCACCGCTTCCATTTGTAAGACCGTTGGCGAATCAACCCGACGTGCCATCCACGTTACTCCTCTAGGTGAACAATCAAACCTGGTTTTAGCTGCTTAACCCTGAGTGGCTCAATGTCTATCACTGTCTATATGAATAGTATCTGCCCCAGCATCCGAGCAAATGATTAGAAAACGTTGAGAAATCAACACTTCTTAACCAGGTACGCCATTGAATTAGGAGGTAGCAGGACCGAACTGGCTCACAGCGTAGCCACACAGCGACACGTCCATCATCAAAAAGCTAAAAAGCTTATACAGTATCCGAGCACTAACATAGCCATCCCACTCATGGTTGCCCGTTTCTCAAATGTCGCACCCAATAATGTGTCGACCGCTGCGAACCACTTCACGCCACAGACAGTAAACTTCCTCCAAGTTTAACCCCCCTGGCACAGGGGTGCCCGTATGGGGACATAGCTTTGGATCTAGACCATCCACATCACAGCTAATGTAGACATTCTCTGGCAGGTTGCCCACAATGTCTTGGCACTGCTGAAGCCAACTTTGCCCCCCGTAGGCTGCCTGTTTTAGCTGGGTGTCTAAATAGGTAACAATCCGTTTATCAGACTGTTGAATTAACGCCATTTCTCGATGGGAAATGTCGCGAATACCCACCTGTACCAGCTTAGAAATTTGGGGTATCTGCATCGCATTGAACATGATGGAGGCGTGGGATTCTTTGAACCCTTCGTAGGCGTTGCGCAAATCACCGTGGGCATCCAAATGGAGAATACCAAAACTGAGATATTGCTGAGCCAGTGCCTCTAGCCCCCCAAGGGGGACACTGTGATCGCCACCGATGATGATGGTCTTTTTTTGTTGCTGTAGCGCTACTTGGGTCTGGTGGCTGACCCAACGGCTCATGGTTCGGCAGCCCTGGTTAACTCGCTCTAGGGCTGCGGCCAAATCCGGGTTATCTTCGGGGGTAATGCCCTGTTCTGCTTCACGAATAATTGCGATCGCATCCGGTCTTAAGCGCCGATTCTCAGCCAGTAACCACTCGGGAATCGGCAGCATGTAGATCCCCTGCCGCCACGCTTCCGGATTATCAAAATCATAAAAGTCCAGCTGGGGCGATGCCCGCAAAATAGCCTCTGGCCCCTGGCATGTACCGTCCTGGTACGACGTCGTCACATCCCAAGGCACCCCAATCACCACCGTACTGGCATGGGCATAGTCATGGGGAAACCCAAAGACATTGCCATTGACAGCCCCCACCCCACCCGGATCAAAGCTAGCAATGGCGCTGGCAACACTGGGCGACTGATTAGAAGATTTGCTGTCAGACCCACTGCCAGACGCACTGTCAGACCAATTATCAGACCGAGACTGCTTACCCATACTAGTCCTCAAGCATGGTGCGAATAAACGTGGGTAAACAAAACGCCGCCCCATGAATATCAGTATTGTAGTACTGCAAATTAAATGTCTCAGCAATGTGCCCAGACCGCTGCCGATCCAGATCTGTTACCGGATGTTTGCCCCCCTTTGTACAGTAGGTAAAGCTCCACATACCGGTGGGATACGTGGGAATAAAGGCTAGGTAGCAAAAGACACTGTCAACAGTAAAAATCTCCTTTAAGCAATGATTTAATTCCACAAATGCCTTTTGATTAAAATGGGGAGATTCGCTCTGGGCCGTCATCACGCCACCGGGTCGCAGACAGCGATACACATCGTGATAAAACTCCTTAGAAAACAGCCCTTCAGCTGGACCGACAGGGTCCGAGGAGTCCACCACAATCATGTCAAAACAGTTGGCCTCTGACTCCCTGACATATTTAATCCCATCATCAATAATCAGCTTGAGCTTAGGGTGGTCAAATGCGGACGATAAACTGGGTAAAAACTCCTTAGAGGCTCTAACAACAGCCTCATCAATTTCCACCATGGTGACGCTTTCAACATGGTCATGGCGCAAAATCTCACGAATGCTACCACCATCGCCACCGCCGATGACTAAAACGTTTTTCACATCAGGCTCAACAACCATCGGCACATGCACGATCATCTCATGGTAGGCCTTTTCATCCTTTTCACTACACATGACCATTTTATCCACGGCCAGCAGCTTGCCATACTCAAACGTGTCAAATACTTCAACAGTTTGATAAGGAGATTTTTCCCTAAAAAGACAATCCCCCTTGTGGCGAATGGATAGGGCCATATTTTCATTGCGGTCCGTAAACCACACGCTGCGGCTATATTTAGGCACCACCAGCTGCTGGGTGGCATCGTTACGCAGCTCCCCCAGTTCGATGCTGGCTTTTTCCAACAGATCTAGCTGACCCCGGTTGATCTCCACCGCTGAGCCATGTTCGGCCTGAAAGGCCTGCTTCAGCATTTTGTAAGACGTCCAGGGATTAACCGAATCACCGCAGGTAAATAAATCTACGGCCGCGTAGCGATATTCTGGCCAAGTGTGAATAGCCAGGTGACTCTCTTGGATCACCACCACCCCAGATACCCCAAAGGGTGAGAAATGGTGGAATACGGAGCTAATGATGGTAGCCCCAGACTCCTTGGCCGCACTCACCATACTTGACTCAATACAGGGAACATCATTGAGTATTTCTGAGGAGCAGCCGTGGAACTCAACTAAGATATGGCGACCAAGAGATTTCATGAATGTATAGACCCGATACAACCTACCTAAACAGTTACCCTCAGAAAAATGAACAGCCCTCTCATAAGACTGTTCTAGTAACTTCACTCAATCAGTGCCGTTGCTAATTTAGAAAATGACTTAACCTCAAAAAAACACCCTATATCAGCATTTTGGAGATAAAATCATACCCAGGATCAGCAATGCCCAATCAGTTTATAACTAAATGGATAAACTTAAACAAGTCCTGCTGTTGAAACAATTCTCTCTATAAATAAAAGCTGCTTTAATCAAGAGACCAGCCTTTATTTTGAGCCAGAAGCTGCGCCGCCTGATTCATGGGTAAGGGTTTAGCAAAGAAATATCCCTGGGCATATTGACACCGTAAATCCTTTAAAAGACGGGCTTGGGGCAACGTTTCCACACCTTCGGCAATAATATCTAGCTGGAGCCGATGGCCTAGGGAAACGATGGTGCCAACAATATCTGCATTTTCACTAATGGTCTCCATGCGATCAACAAATGATTTATCAATTTTAAGGGAGTCGATGGGCAGTTTGTGGAGATAACTCAGGGATGAATAGCCCGTACCAAAGTCGTCGAGGCTAATGTGTAATCCTTTATTTTTAAGCTTTAGCAACTGCTGGATGGCGGTGTCTACATCTTCCATGGCCACGCTTTCGGTGAGTTCTAGTTTGAGACCACGGGGATCAATTTGGTGATGCTGAACAATCGTTGCAATCATCGTTGCTAGATCCTGTTGAATAAACTGACGACTGGAGAGATTCACGCCGATAAATAGGGGCTCGACCCTGGGAAAAAGCTGCTGCCACTGGCGAATTTGGCGACAGGCTTCATCTAGAATCCAATTGCCCATGGCCAAAATCATACCGGTATCTTCGGCAATGCCAATAAAGTCATTGGGGGGCACGGTGCCCCGCTCTGGATGTTGCCAACGGATCAGGGCTTCAAAACCTGCGATCGCACCTGAGCTTAAGTTTATAATCGGCTGATAGTAAAGCTCAAACTGCTTGTACTCTCCAGCATGGCGCAGCTCCATTTCCAATTGAAACTGGGACACCGAATGGGTACGCATGTCTTCATTAAAAACCTCATGGCGATCCCGTCCCCGATTTTTAGCTTTGCCAAGGGCACGATGGGCATCCTGCAACAGCTCATGGGCCAGATAGCCCTGCCCCTTCTGATGGAGCGCAATGCCGATACTGACGGTAGTACTCACCGTCTGGCCATTAATCCGAATTGAATCCATCAGACTTTGGCGTAACCGCGCTGTCGTATCGATGGCTCTTTGAGTATGGGCTACCGATGGCAGAATCACCGCAAACCGATCGCCTCCGACCCTGGCAACTGAGGCCTTTGGCATATGTTGAACAATCCGTTCGGCCACAAGTTTTAGGAGTTGGTCGGCCACAGCTACCCCCAAACTTTCGTTGACTGATTTGAATAGGTCCAAATCGATCAGGAGTAATGCCACCATCGGCTCCGGCGTCTGGCGCTGATTTAGATAATGCTGCAAGCGCTTTAAGCTAGATACTCGATTGGGTAGACTCGTGAGCGGATCGTAGAAGGTGCGATAGAAAACCTGATAAGCAATGGTGCTACTGACCACGCTGGCAAATCCCAAAACCGCCGGTACAATGGGAATCCACCCCCCGTAGAGAAAGAGAAGCCAGCCGGTGCTGATGAGAACAAATAATGCGATCGCACTGCTCAGTGTTAACAGTACAAACCGTTGAATGTGCCAGGTTAGAACCCCACCAATAAAGCACCAGGCACCTATCCACAACGTTTCTTGCCATTGGGACCAGCCCCAAATCAGCCCATAATCTCCCGCAACAACCGACAAAATTTGACTGACGGCCTGGGCATGGACCAATACCCCAGGTGTTGTTGCCGCTGAGTTTGTTTCAGCATTGAGCGGGGTAAAAAAGGTGTCCTTAATGCTAGGGGCTACGGTGCCGATCAAAACCACTTTGTTCTTAAACCAGCTAGGGTCAATCTCACCGTTTAAAACATCCGTTAAAGAGACTTGTCCAATAGCGTCATTATTTGTCTGATATTGCAGCATCACCTGGTAGCCCCCCATGTCGGCATTGTGATACCCCCCTGTGTTTGACGCCAATGGTGGAAACAGGGTCCCCGCAATCGTTAATCCCTCCAGGTTCTTCTCAAAAATATCTGGGCCATAGCGATTTCTCAGAACGTGGAGGCTTAACCGTAAACCCAGGGCATAAAAATCATCAGGGGCAATCGATGCAAACATAAAATTGCGTCGAATCACACCATCAGTGTCTGCAACAAAGTCTGCAAAGCCAATGCGCTCCGGATCCATCCCCTGGGGAGCCGGGCTATTACGTGTGGGATCTAACCCCACGTCGTATACCCCATAAACGTTCTCCATCGCCAGCTGTGTAACTAGGCGCTCCCGTCCAGGTGGATGATCAATATCCCGATAGATATCCAACCCAATGGCAGCAGGTTTATAGGTTTGTAAACGCTCCAGTAGCTCAGCCACCGTATCGTCACTCAGGGGCCAATTATTATAGTGACGAATATCCGCCTCATTAATACCCACCACCACTACCTCAGGTAATCCTACCTCCGTGGCATAGTGGCGCATTTGGCGATCAAACATTTTAAGTTCTAGCCCCTCTAGTCCCCCCAGCTGACGAATAAGAATGACAACAAAAGCAGCCCCCAAGGCAATCAGTATGTAGCCATATTGCTGCAGCTGTCGCCACAGCATCAGCTGCGCAGAACGTAGCCCACGATGGTAAAAGCGACCAAAGCGCAATGGGTCCCCCTAAAATTAGGTAGTCGGATGGTTATAAGGTAACGATTAATCAGGTGGTAGATGTGCCTACCAAGAATGCCCAATCATCGTAAAACCGGACCAATAGGCCGGATGACTAAAATCCCAACTACCACTAGCATCCAAGCTAGGAAGGTGACCAATGGTGTGATCTCCGGTGCCATACACGGTACCATCTGCAATCCCAACCTTTCCTTGCAGCATGGCCAACTGCGCCTGACGCAGGGCTGCACTGCGGGTCAATGGCTGTTCCAGGGCCCGATAAAACTCCGACATAAGTCCCAGGGTGCCTTCATCACTGATGGACCAAAGGCTGGCCAGGGCAGTTTGGACCCCCACATTGACGGCTAATCCTGCAAATCCAAATTCGGCACCATGATCGCCAAGCGCCGTGGCACAGGCACTCAAAATCAAAAACTCAATGGTCTCCAGCGGTAGCTCCTGCAGCTGATGGAGCTGTAACGCCTGTTCCCAGAGCTGTACATAGGATGACTCTAAATTGCCCGGTTGAAACACCGCATGGGTAGCCAGATGCACGCTGGTAAAACTGCCCTGTTCTAAACGCTGCTTGAGGGCATCAAGGGTTGCTTCATGGTCTAAATAGTGTTCATCGTTGTGGCTTTGACTAGCTAGCGCCAACTCCAAAGGCACGGCCGCTAAGTCGGGCTGCTGGTCAAACTCAGCAATGCCCATCGCCAGGGTAGACCGATGCCCCACGTCACGATTTGCCGGCGGCTCCATAGCGGTCAAACCGGCACTGGGCAGCAGTCCGATACTATAGTCCTCAATTAAAAAGCGGTTCCCATCATGGAGTGCGGCCAGGGGTAGAGACCGCAACCCCCGATCGACAATAAAGCCAATGTGGTCGATATTGGCCGCTTCCAAATCGTCTAACATCGGTCGCACAAACCAGTCGAATAACTGCTGTGCGGCGGGTAAATATTGGGCAGGGCGCAAAACAGGGTTAGTAATGGTCTGGTGAAATCTGTCCACAACAGCCTGGACCTCTGCTGCCGTTACCGGAACAGGACGATATATCGGGGCACCCTCACCATCCACCAGTACCAACTCCACATGGGTCTCTTGAAGCCGAACATACATGAGGGCAGGCGTAATACGTTGGCTATGGCTGACCTGGTTTAAAGCTTGCTGGGTTGTTTGCAAAGAGGGAGCTGGGGGCATCGGTAGATTCAGGGCTTCAACAAAATCAGATGAGAGCGCCCTCTCTGTCTGAGCCCAAATTAACTCGCTATTGCTACTGGCCCGTTGGCGCTCTCCTGTGAGGTCCCCCGTAATCTCATTGGGGCCATGGGTGAAGGCAGTGAGGGTTTGGATACCCGAAGAGTTTAGACTCTCTACAGATGGAATAAGTGCTTCAGCCGGTTCTAGAAGATGTAACTGGGGCACTGGCGGTGAATCTAGCGGTATAGCTGACGGTGAATCTGGAAGCAAAACAGGGGGCTGAACGACAGGTGTTGGGGGCTGCTCAAATAGATTATTAAGTTCGATGGTATCTAAGCTAACGGCTTGAGCAACCGTTTGAGGCGCAGCTAGGGTATCTACCCCAGTGGCAATATTACCCACCGTCCCATGCACATCGCTATTTCCCAACGAAAAAGGAACTGTCGGCTCACTACTGTAGGTCAAACCAATGGTCCCGTTGCCGGTGGTTAACAGACTGGCCTGGGGGGCAATACCAGAGATCGTCTCGATCACACGGATAGATTCTTGGGTCACCACCTCAATATCGCCACCTTCCCCTGCTCCTGTGGCGTCAATGGAGTCAATAACAATATTGCCATCAGCATAAAACTGAATATCTCCCCCATGGGTTTCTGCTAGGTCAGGACTCACGGTGGTGGATGTAATTTCTTGGGCTGAGATCGCCCCCCGAATCGCATTTAGGGAAATGTCGCCACCGTGCCCCGTATTACTGCTGTTAGCACTAGTGTCGGCAGCCAGTGAATCGGTGGTGATAGTCTCACCCAGGCTGATCAGGGAGATAGCACCGGCCATACCAGAATTATTGGTGGTCGCGGTTGCGGCGGTGGTGATATCATCAGTGACGATACGGCCCAGGGCATTTAACGTAATGTCCCCCCCAAAACCTATATTGTTATTGCCTGATGTATGGGTAGTTAGGCTACCCGTAACAATGTCGCCAGCTGTAGCACGGAGGGTGATTTTACCAGCGTTCCCCGTGTTGCTAAGGGCGTCGGTCGCGGATGTAATCGCTCCAGTGACAATGGTATCGGCCGCAGATAGAACAATATCGCCCCCGTTTCCACTGTTGTTTAGGATGCCACGAGCCGTACTGCTAAGGCTGGCAGCGCTGATACTTCCCTGGGTTGCTGTCAGACGAATATCGCCAGCATTTCTGGAGTTGTCAATGGCGGAAAACGCACTGGTGTCTAGCTCTCCAACGGTGATATTCGCAGCGGTGATGTCAATAGATTGCCCCGATGCCCTCAGGCGATCGTCTGGGACCATGGTAAAGCTGCCCTGCCCGTTGCCATCTGCATCTGCGACAAAGCTAATGCTGCTTGAGCCTGGGGCAACGGTTAATGTCCCATCCCCAGAAGGGTTGATGGTAATGTCATGGCTGCCCAAAACCTGAATCTGGTCAGTGGCGCTCAGCTGACCGCCCACAACAGCCGTACCCAGGGGTAGCTCCCGTAGAGGGGATCCCGTCAGCCTGAGACTGCCATCCTCAGCGATTTCAATGGCGGCTGCATGGTCTGTTCCCTCGGAGGTAAGCCATGGAGGTAATGCCTGTGCCGTCTGGGCAAAACCAAACTGAAGTCCATCTGCAAAGACAACAGTTTCATGGGCACCAACGGCAGCTATGTTGACTGCCCCACCGCCCATGGTGCCCAAATTAACAACACTATGGCCGATCAGCGATAAAGACTGCTGTTCACCAACCCGGAGGTCGCCAAAATTTACGATGGTAGCCGGTTGCTCAGGGTTAAAATGCAGCTGCAAAACATTCCCTTGCACCCCTGTGGGGTTACCAACTAAGGCAAAACTACCCTGGGTAAAGTCCAGTCGATCGGCCGTTAAAGCCGTAAAGTCGCCAGCTAGATTAATCGATACCCCAGCCCCAAACAGCATTCCTGCCGGATTCATCAAATACAAACTGGCTGGGCTACTGCCCATGGCAATCATCCCATCTATGCGGGATGGAGCACCGTTGATGATCCGACTGAAAACAGTATCTACACCAGGGGCTACATGAAATTTCGCTATCTGGCTGCGCCCTAAGTCAAATTGCTCAAAACTATGGAATAAGAGGGTACCCTCATCTGCAAGGGTGCCACCAACAATGTCAAACTGACTATCGTGTTGAACAACTTGAGTTTGGATAGAATCTTGGGCCGAAACCACCTGGGCATAGGCCCCATGATGCTCTAATCCCCATAGACCCAGGGTCGTTATCCCCAAAAAACATAGCGTTTGAACGCGACTACGCCGTAACGTTTGGAACCTGTCCATGACAATCGCTACTGCTCAGCTGTTGCTGTGGTGATCGTTTACTGGGCTATATCCGTGGTCGGAGCCAGGTCTACAGAATTGGCATCCACTGACAACGGCACGATTTGATCAAGCCTGGCCGATGCCATTAACCGATGCCACTGGCTTAATGCATCCTGATTGCGCGGCTGTTGTTGTAACTGCTCTAGCAACACACCCAAGCGATCGTACCAAAGCCCCCTACCTTCAGATGCTTCGACCCTATCAACCCACCCTTCCACTGAAATATTTTCTGAGTGGTTGTTAGGATTACAGATAATTGAGGCGGCCCAACGATAGCGCTGAGCGACTTCTAGCTTAGGTGCACCCACCATGGTGCCAAGGTCTAATCCCACGAGGTCAGCCGTCGGCTCGATCGTAAGAGCGGTTTGATAAATAATCTCGTCTTGAGTATTAAATAAATAAAATTCAAGCTGTTTAGCACTGGCTACGTCGGGTATGCTCAGCCAGAGTGTGGGTTCGGCAACGGCTGTTGCGCCCAAATTACTTTCGGGTATGATCGCCACCAGCGGATCGGCATTTTGAGCACAGGCCGATGTGGGTAGACGAGAAGCACCGCTGATCCGCCGTCCGGGAAGACCTTGGCGTACCGGCTCTTCCTCTTTTGCTTGGGCAACTGTGGGAGAAAAACAAAAAACTCCCAGTACAACAACTAGTGCAGTGCGTCGAGCCCACCGTTTGGCAACCAACAAAGGAGTGAATGGAGCTACAACGTTAGTGAGTGTCATATGAAATAATAAATCTGACGTTCTGTAGGTAATGGCACAGTGGTGCCTTAGATGAGACTTTAGATTTAGACAGCCCTCCCATAGGAGACATACTACCCAGCAGGCTTTTAGAGTCGAACGCAGATGGTCGAGAAAATCATATTTGCGTTCTGTTGATGGGTTAGAAACTCGATGATTCTGCGTATGTCCCGCTCTAACTTTTCTAAGCCATGGCAGCCTTCGTTCAAAACCGTAGTTGTACTTACCCGATCATGTGTTTTATGCAAAAATGCGCACAATCATTTAGGAAAAAGTAGAGAGAATTACTATTGAATAAAATTCCCTTTTTAGACACTAAAACCCATATCCATTAAAGAATAGAGCAAGATCTATCTGTCCTGTAAGATAAATTTGGTCAGTGCTTTTTTAAGAAAACATTATGAAGAGTATTCGCCATTTGGCGTAGGCAGAATGAATAAAAATGGGTGATTTTAATGATTTTACTTTTGCGAACCTATAATTTCGATTGATTCAATTACGTAGATAACATAAACGACTTACTACATCAGAATACTTGCGTGTTTTAGAAATAGCCTACGGACTGAGAGAGTCTCTCTAACGCAGATGACGGGAAATGTCATTAGCCATAAATCTAGTTTGAACCCATTGCATCGGTCAGGTTAATAAAGACTCAGCACAAGCTATGGGCGTATAGTCTGCAAAAAGCCGTCTTAGAACAATATCTAAGACGGCTTACGCAGATTTCAATTGTGGATAATGGGTTTTAGCGACGCTGCTTTCCCTTGTAATTATGCTTTTCAGCCTTAAAGTTGCCCTTGCCATTCTGAGCAAACCTATCTTTGCTTCTAGATTCACGGGCTATGTAGTCAATCAGCGCCTGATTTACTAGTTGCTCATCGTAGTCTCTAGACGCTGATTGTAAATGCTGTTGGCTGGGCTGAAATGTCTTACTGATTGCTAGGAAAATACCGATGACGATAAATAGCGGTAGAAAAGGCATGGGGTACCCTCGTAAAATTCAGTAGATGCATTGATGAATGGGAACATGCAATCTAATGTACCCCTGTAAAAATACTGTGAAGATGATGGTGATCACAGGATTACTAGAATTTGGGCACAGGGTAGCTGTGACGTTTGAGAGAATACCCCAGGGCGCAATTAGACCAGAGAGCGGCGCCAGTTAAAGAAACGACGAAGTATAGTCTGTAGCCGATCGTTTTTGGCGTAGCTTTGCTTGGTTAGCTGTAGGGCTGCTTTGGCATTGATCTCCGAGAGGGTGGGGTAGACGTGGATGATGCTTTTGATAGCTCCAATTTTCATCTTGTAGCTCATGGCTAATACAACCTCGTGAATCAGTTCACCGGCATGGGGACCGACGATGTGGGCCCCTAAAATTTCGCCGTTACTGCGGGTAATAAATTTGGCAAATCCATAGCCTGCAGCTTCGGCCAGGGCCCTATCCACATCTTTAAAGTCGTGTTTTAGGATGGCCACATCATCCCCATAGCGCTCCCGTGCCTGGGTTTCGGTTAGGCCTACGCGGGATAGCTCGGGTTCTGTAAAGGTAGCCCAGGGAATTACCCGGTAGTCTGCTTTTTTAGTGGCCAGAAATAGTGCATTCTGAATCACAACCGCGGCTTCGTATCCGGCAACGTGGGTGAACTGATAGCCCCCAATGACGTCACCTGCGCCATAGATGTGCTTCACGCTGGTTTGGAGTTTTTCATTGACCTTGATGCCGGCTTTACCCACCTCTACACCGGCTGCGTCTAAGCCCAGGGATTCCACGTTGGGTACCCGACCGGTAGAGAGCAAAATCTCATCTACGACCACTACCTGATTACCCAGGTAAAGGTGCTTTTTGCCGTCAATGACCTCTACTTTTTTGGCCCGGCTTTTGGTCAATACCCGAATCCCTTCAGACTCTAGCTGCTTTTGGACAACGGCGGCAGCTTCGGGTTCCTCCTTGGGCATGATCTGATCGCGGCTGGCAATGATGGTTACCTCTGCCCCCAAACGAGCAAAGGATTGGCCTAGCTCACAGCCAATGGGGCCAGCGCCCACCACGGCTAATGAGTCAGGCCGTTTTTTGAGGGAGAAAACCTGCTCATTGGTTAAAAAGCCTGCTTCTTTAAGACCTTCAATGGGGGGTAGGGCAGGCCGAGAACCGGTGGCAATCAAAAAGTTACGTCCTTTTAACTGGCGACCGTTAATTTCAAAGGTTTTGGCATCTGTGAATTGGCCAGATCCGTAGAAGACGTCTACGCCCAACGCTTCAAATCGCTCCGTCGAGTCGTGTTCTTGGATGGTGCCGACGACAGTCTGTACGTGATTGATGGCTTCTTCGAATTTGATGGTGGGGGTGGAGGTGTAGATGCCAAATTGAGACCCCGTACGTACATGGTGGGCCACCTGCCCAGCGTGGATCAAGGACTTACTGGGGACACATCCATAGTGGAGACAGTCACCCCCCAGGAGATGTTTCTCGACTAGGGCAATGCGCGCGTTGAGCTGGGCCCCAGCACTGGCGGCCACAAGCCCGGCAGAGCCGCCGCCAATTACGACAAGATCATACTCAACTGTCATCGTTTACTGCTCCTGCTGGTTGGTTTCATAGTTGAAGCTACAGGTCATTTCTGAAACCTGGCTGAGAACCTCTGGAAAAAATACTAAGGGTGATCGCTATTGCAATTTTTTTCAGCGTTGGTTCAGGTTGTCCCTTTAACGGTGAGGGGAGTTCAGAAAGTTTCCTATTGCCTCAGCCCATGGATTAAGTACACGGGGTTGGCCCTTGACGTTCGCCCTTGACTATAAAGGCTGCTCCCTAAGGATTCTTATCTGACTGTAAAAACTTCAGGATCAGCTGCTGTTGATGTACGATGCGCGCTTCTAACTGATTGACGGGGCCCGGTTGATAGGCACCGCTGACGTACCCTGTTTGGACGCTTTCGGTCAAGGCAATATCTTCGTTTGTAAAGGCATCAAAGTCAGCTTTTAGGGTTTCAATCGAGGGACTCAGGGCGGGAATGCCATAGACCTCTGATCTGAGCTCACAGGTATCGGTGGTGAGGGGTTCGATATAGAGCCAGGCCAGGATGCCATTGGGCAGACCCAGGAGGTGCACGTTGGGAAAAATACCGTAGGTTAGAAAGGAGGTGCGGCCCAGCTCAGGTAGGTCGGTCAAGACTGAATTTTCGGTTTGCCAGCTGGCGAGCACCGGTGTGAGCAGGAGATTGACGTAGGTTTCTAGCTGGTGTTTGTAGTGTTTAATGGGGCCTTGAACTTTGTGTAGGGTGTTGCGGTGTGCGATCGCAACATGATAGTCACACAGAGTATTATCGTGAAAATTTTTCCAGTTACAGGCGACGGTTTTCCGTTGAGTCAGCAGCAGCCGGGTTTCACGGCGACGATGGTGCCCCAAATGGGTGGGAATACTCCCCAAAAAACTGTGTAGCGCCGGCGCATCGTCGGTAAAACAGATAAATAGAAACCCGCACCAGGTTTCTAGACGAATAGGCTTGAGGGCATAGTCGCTAGGATTAAAGGAATCTGAGAATTTTTGCTGGGAAGGGACCCCCACCAGGCAGCCGTCCAGGTCATACACCCAGGCATGGTAGGGACAAATTAGACGTTTTGGGGACTGTCTCCCCAGTTCGTTGCACAGTAGCGAGGCCCGATGGGGGCAAACGTTATGAAACGCCTGGAATTGATCGGGGGCGGTACAGGTGATCACCACTGGCTGCCCCACCACCTGCGTAACCCACACCTGCCCCACGCCCAGCTGAGCACCATCCCCCACATAGAGCCAGGTGCGCTGAAAAATCTGGGTGCGCTCCACCTGCAACCAGGCGGGGTTGGTGTAGTGGTCGGCGGTGAGCAAAAAGCGCTCGGGCAGCGAACTACTCACCTTGGATGATTTTGGTTGAGTGAGCATCTCAGGGGTACCCAGGGGCTAAACGGCCACCAGACCTAAGTCCTGTTTGCTGCGCAGCAGGTCTGTGATTTCGTGCTTGTAGGTCTGGAACTTGGGCTCCCGCTTCATGCCATAGGTGCGCTCTTCCGGCAAATCGACGATCACCTCTCGCTGGATGGTGCCAGGACGGGCGGTCATCACATACACACGCTGGGATAGGAATACCGCTTCTTCCACATCGTGGGTAATCATCAAAATGGTGCAGCGGGTGCGCTTCCAAAGGTCCAATAGAAATAGTTGCATAGCCTCTTTGGTTTGCACATCCAGGGCTCCAAAGGGTTCATCCATCAACAGGATTTTGGGATGACAGGCTAGGGCCCGTGCGATCGCAACCCGCTGCTTCATCCCCCCCGACAGCTCCTTGGGTAAAGACATGGCAAAGTTTGCCAGCCCCACCACATCGAGATAGTGGCTAGCCCGCTCCCGACGTTGCTGCTTAGACATACCCTGCAGCTTGAGCCCAAACTCCACATTGCCCTGCACCGTCATCCAGGGATAGAGCGTATATTTTTGAAAAACCATACCTCGGTCAGCACCCGGGCCAATGACCGGTTCATAATCAACAGTAATCGCACCGCCGGTGGGCATATCTAACCCAGCAATCAACCGCAGTAGCGTTGACTTTCCCGAACCAGAGGCACCCACAGCGCACACGAGCTCCCCCGTCTCAACATGCATGTTGATATCCTTCAGTGCCAGTAGTGGGCCTTGCTTCGTTGGAAATTGCTTGTATAGCTTAGAAATTTCAAGATGCATAACTAATCAAACGCCCACTTACAACTGGTCTTAAGCACCCAACGAAAAATTAAATCTAAAGCAAACCCGATAACCCCCAACATAATCAGACAGGCAAAAATCTCATCTGTTTTGAAAAAGCGCTGGGCCAGCAAAATGCGTTTACCCAAGCCTTCCTCTGCAGCCACCAGCTCAGCAATCACCACCAGGTTCCAAGATGCAGCCACATTAATACGCAGCGTGTCGATGATGCTGGGAACAATATAGGGCGTAATCACGGACATCAGCACCTGCCAGCGCCGTCCCCCCAGGGTATAGGTGGTCTCAATCAAATCCTTGGGAACAAACTTCACCGCATCCATAATCATCAGAGTGTTATAAAACACGGTGCCGATAAAAATAAGCGCGATTTTGGGTTCTTCATTGAGACCCAGGTAGATGATTAACAAAGGAATAAAGGCTGGGGCCGGCATATAGCGCAAAATGCCAATAATCGGCTCCATCATGGCGCGAATACTGGCAAAGGCCCCCATACTGATACCCAACGGAATCGCCACAATGGCCGCCAGGCTAAACCCAATGGCAACCCGCCCAAAACTAGCAAAAATATCTTGGGTGATAAACCCTTTTTCCCATAGCCGTTGAAATGCCCCGGCCACATCTTGGGGACTGGGTAAGAACTTAGGATTAACGCCAGTGTAATTCGACAGAATCCACCAGACTGTTAGGGGCACCACCACAGAAGCAATAATCAGAACCCAGTTCAATCTGTCTGGGATATCTTCGCCAATACGCCAAAACACCGTTGGCTCCAGGCTTTTAGGCGCTGGCTCAAAATCATCTTTCAATAAACTAGATGTTTGAGTCATAATCTCAAAGAGAATTAAATAAAGTGAATAATATACAAAATGCTCAAGGGGCAACGTGTTGCCCCCCGGCATAAACACCCCCATTAGTAGGCTCGATAGGAAAAATGTCGTTGCTGATCTAGAGGATAAACCAAGCGGTTAGATGCACTGTCAGTCAATGTCTGTCAGATGCAATCATCCCGAAGAGCAGCAACGCCAAGAAAATACTATCGCTTTATTCAGGAGCCTTCTGCATACGCTTTGACAAAACTGTCATCCAATATCGCTCCCAAATCCTCAGGACCTGCCTCAATAAAGCCCACATCCACCATAAAGTCGTTCATTTTCTCAGAAGCAAACGGCATATGCTTCATGCCATTGCCCTCGCTAAAGGCTTCTAAATTCTCTTCTATGGTGAAGATGCGAGTACCTGCTTTAAAGTCTTTGTATTCTTCCACAGAGACACCCGAGCGATCGGCCATGATTTTATCAGACTCGTCTGGATTCTTGGCGATATAGTCGAGGGTGGCAAACCAGGTATTAACAATGGCCTGTACCTGTTCTGGCTGTTCATCAACCGCTTTTTGACTCATCACCAACAGGTCAGGAATGGCCCCTGGATATTCTTTAGAGGACAGTAGCTCTTTGCTGCCTTCTCGCTCCAGGGCAATTCCCCAGAAAGGAGGCCACGCAGCGACTGCATCTACCTGACCCGAGGCAAAAGCCGCCGCCGCCGCACCGGTTTCTAAATTCTTGATCGTAATATCGTCACGGGACATGCCAGCATCTTCAAGGGCTTGGGTCAACATAAAGTCACCCACCACCCCTTCTTCTAGGGCAACGGTTTTTCCCTTTAAATCTTCAATACTATTAATCTCTTCGGCAACAATGACTTTGTCATTACCCGCAGAGTTGTCATTAACCAGAACCACAACTTCACCGTTAGCAGCATCTGCAGCAAACGAAATGGTGTCGTTTAGGGTTTGGCCATTACCGTCAAGCTGGCCTGCGGCTAGGGCTTCCATGGAGGCCAGATAGCCATCAAACCATTTGAGTTCTACATTGGCCCCATTCGCTTCAAACAGTCCCTTTTCTTCGGCTACGGCCCAGGGTAGCCAGCCGGGCCAATTGCTATAGCCAATCACCAAAGGGGCCGCATCGGCTGAAGCGACTGGAGTATCCGTGGGCTCAGAGCTGGTTTCTGGGGCATTGCCAGCGCAGCCGACAGTAACCACCAACCCAAAAACAAAGGCCAAACATGTAGATAAAAATCGTTGTCGTTGCATTTTGTACCTCATTACACTCGAGAACTGTTTGAAGATAGATGCGTGAACCTGACAATTGCTCTGTTTTGCTGTTGCTGATTTAGAGGATGAACCGATCAATGTGATATGCCATCGGACAGTATTTCGCAGATAAAGTCATACCGAGGATCAGCAACGCCCTGTTTTTATACAGGACCCTAGGTTGCCATACTGTGAGCTGTAAGACGGTTTGTCTGGCTATTAACTGCTTTATGAATCCACTCAAACCAATCTGCCAGACCGTCTCCAGTCTTTGCCGAGACCTGAAATATAGCCACATCAGGGTTAATCTGCCGCACATTGGCTTCGATCCGCTCAAGATCAATATCTAAATACGGCGCTAGATCTGTTTTTGTAATTAACAAACAGTCGGCTTCTCGGAACATTACCGGATACTTTAGGGGTTTGTCTTCCCCTTCGGTAACACTGAGCAGGGCAACTTTGGCATGTTCTCCCACTTCAAATTCGGCGGGGCACACTAAGTTACCGACGTTTTCAACCACGACTAGATCTAATTCGGTGGGGGTATACCCGTGCTGTAACTGATGAATACCGCCAGCTACCATTTTTGAGTCGAGGTGGCAGGCACGACCGGTGTTGATGGCAATGACCGGAACACCATACGCCCGCAGCCGTTCGGCATCTAGCTCCGTGGTCATATCCCCTTCAATGACGGCAATTTTGAGATCGTGCAGACCCTGGAGAGTTCGTTCTAATAGCTGGGTTTTACCAGCACCGGGACTGCTCATGAGGTTAATGCAGGTAATCCCCCACTGATCAAAATGGGCGCGATTATGATCGGCTCCCCGCTGATTGGCATGGAGCAAGTTTATTTCTAGGGCAGCGTCAAAGGTTTGGTGCATGGGACTTTTAGAAGGTGATGGGCAATGGGGGTAGGGGCATTGCATGCAATGCCCCTACAAGGGACGTTGTCTCAGGCAGCAACGCATTCTAAATGGTCAATTTTTAACTCTCGGCCCGAGCGAATATCTTCCATGGGACCATGGCAGGTGGGGCAGGCATACTGACTGCCGACATCAGGGCTGTAGTCCTGGTGACAGGTATGACAGTGGGCCACCAGGGGAATATCTTTGATCACCAGCTGAGCGCCATCCAGAAAGGTGCCCTGGGTTTGCACATCAAATGCAAACTCTAGACTGGCCGGTTCTACGCAGGTAAATGCCCCAACAATCAGGTGAACCTTTTGGATGGTGGGGTGTTCTGGTTGAGCATCCCACCAGTCCTGAATGGTGACAATTAGGGCCTTAGTCATGTCGGTTTCGTGCATGGGTGGGAAAATGATGAGCATTTGGGAGCAATTTAGGGAAGCTCCATGGAACGTCCCTAAATGGGGAGTTATCTATTGCCAACCACTACCGACATCCATATTGGCTTCGGCATGGATATAGTCGGGGGTGCTGCGAGGTAGCTGTCCTGACTGCACCAGATGGGCCATGGCATCACAAATAACTCGGGTAGCCATGAGGGAGGTCATGTCGCTGATGTCGTAGGGAGGAGAGACTTCGACGATTTCTAACCCACACACGGGGGCCTTGCGAATAATCTTGCCAAGTAGAGCCAGGGCATCGCGGGGCAGCAAACCGCCGGGTTCGGGCCAGCCGGTACCGGGAACAAACCCAGCATCAATGCAGTCAATATCAAAACTAATGTAGACACAGTCGGTGCCATCCAGGGCTCGCTCCAGGGCAAAGTCAACGGCGGCATCGATGCCCATTTCGGTAATGTCGGTCACCGTCAGAATGTTGGTGGCCCGCTCGCGACAGACTTTTACTCCCTGACGTGGCACCTGCCAGCCGCCAATACCCAGCTGCACCAAGTTTTTGGCGGGGGCATTTTTCATGTTGGTGGCATGGAACCAGGGACAGGTGTGCATGCGCTCGTCCAGGTCGGTTTCTTGGGTGTCCACATGGCGATCAAAGTGGATGATGCCCACTTTTTTATCGCCGAGGTGGCGACAGACGCCGCGCACAGTGGGGAACCCAATGGAATGGTCGCCGCCGAGAATAATGGGAAATGCACCAGAGCTAAAAATGTGGGCGATCCCTTTGGAGATCTGGTCAAAGGATTTCTCATTGTTGGCCGGAATGGTAAAGATATCGCCCACATCACAGAGGGTAATCTGCTCTCGCAAATCGATACCCATTTCAAAGTTGTATGGGGTGTAGAGGGCGGAAATGCGACGGATGCCCTGGGGGCCAAACCGGGTACCGGGGCGATAGGTGGTGCCAGAATCGTGGGGAACACCGACAATGGCGACATCGTAGTCACCGACCTTACGCACATCTTCTATATAGGGGGCCTTAAGAAAGGTGTTGATACCAGCGTAGTGGGGCAGCTCGCCGCGAGAGAAGGTGGGAATGGTGCGATCGCGAATACTATCGGCAGCCTCCAAGCCATACTCTAAACCCTGAGAGACTTCTTGCTGCCAGCCTGTCAGAGGCAGCTGAGCCTCAAGCTCTAAGGCACGATTGGCTTCTGAGTCGGCTGGATTGCGAAAGGTGGGGGTATCACTCATGATGTCGGGGCGTAATACTGAAGGGACGAAGTGGTCAGGGGCTTACAAAGCAAAAGCCCGAGAGAACGAACAGCAGATAAAACCTGCTGAATGATTTCTCCCGGGCTTTTATCCCGCCGTGTACCAGAAAACTGGCGGCCTCTCTCGGTCCAGACATTCAACCCTGAGATATCTCAGACTATTAAACCGGAACCCTAGAAACCTGTATGTTTGCTCTAGTATTCAAGCTTGTCATCCTTGAAGGGGTATCTGTTGTTACTAAATCTCCCATTAGATTGTGACGTATTATTTTCAATGGGAAGAGAAATAAAACTGCGCTGTAAAAGTTTACGCTAGCTACAGAATCCAGCAATTATTACAGCAAGATTAAAATTTGGACTATCCCAGCTCTAATCCGGTTTCTCATTGAGTCTGGCAAACTAAAATTGCAGCAATGAAACGACTAGACAGCATGATGACATGGTGGGTTAGGTCTATTTTGATTGGTTTGATGCTCGTCCTGGGGTGGGTGGACCACTCCATCGTCCTGGCTGCCAACCAACCACCGGTGGTTCAGTCGCGTGATGATGACGGCAGCTCCAGGTTTCAGATTGTGCCTGAGCTCACTAGCCCAGCCGAAATGCCAGTAGTTGAGGTGCAGCCTGAGGCCATGACCCCATTTCCCTGGTTGGGGGGAGAAGGCACGGATGACCAGCTCTCTGAGGATGCGGACGATGGTGGCAGCAGCGTGGAGGCAACCCTTGAGCAGTGGCTGTCATCGATAACAACCTTCTTTGAAGACAATTAATTGCAAATGGCATTGCGATCTCATGGACTATTGCATTCGATTAGCGCAACCATCGGATGTTGACTACCTGCCTACTATTGAAAGAACCGCAGCCCAGCAATATCTGCCCTACATATCCAAACTGGGTCTTACCCCAGAAAATTTAGACGATACCGTCTCCGTCAAGGTTCTAACCCATGCTCAGCGACAGCAACATCTTTGGGTTGCCGTCGTATCAGATTCTTCAAGCCTGCTACTTGCAGGCTTTGTTGTCGTTAATCGTCTAGGTAATGGCTTTTTTATAGTAGAGCTGGATGTTTTACCCACCTACGGTCGCCAGGGTATCGGGTTCGCATTGGTCAATCAGGTACTCAATGCGGCCCTTGAGCAAAACTACCCATCAGTTACCTTGACCACTTATCGT
>ERZ1740059.311-NODE-311-length-26989-cov-10.320747_pt1 | contig 26989 bp, 19 predicted proteins | sample MGYA00581744_ERZ1740059 | MGnify/ENA primary metagenome ERZ1740059 (study PRJEB43018, sample SAMN04849738) | marine metagenome | isolation source: floating plastic debris | place: Pacific Ocean | collected 2008-08-28 | study: EMG produced TPA metagenomics... | reverse complement strand
TTTCATATCATCCGCATAACCCCCACCAATAACGCAAGCAACGGGATAACCAGCCCCTACACAAGTAGTCAATACCTGCATTTCTCGACGATAAATTCCTGTGTCTGTCAAAGCGAGCTTACCTAATTTATCGCCTATATGAGGATCGACACCAGCATCGTATAATACTAAATCGGGTTTGACATCCGCGAGTAAATCTGGTAAATACTCCGCTAATGTTTGTAAATATGCATCATCTTCCATTCCTTCTCGAAGAGGTACATCTAAATCGCTCTTTTGTTTTTTACCAGGGAAATTAACTTCACAGTGCATCGAGAAAGTGAAAACGCTGTCGTCATCTTGAAATATAAAAGCTGTACCGTCACCTTGATGCACGTCTAAATCGACGATGAGGATTTTTTGAGCTAAATTGAGTTTTTGTAAAACGCGAGTAGCAATCGCAAAATCGTTGAAAATACAAAAACCTGAACCATAATTGGGGAAAGCATGGTGGGTACCGCCAGCAGTATTGCAAGCTAAACCATGAGTTAAAGCCAGTTTCGCCGCCAAAATTGTACCACCTACCGCCGTGCAAGTACGATTTACCACTTGAGGACTCCAAGGTAAACCGATACGTCTTTGTGCTTTTGCATCGAGAGTTCCTTTTAAGTAACCTTCCACAAAATCGGTTGTATGAACTAATTCGATAGTTTCTTGATTTGGGCGCTTTGGTGCGTGAAATTGTTCCACATCCGCCACCCCATCGGATAAAAGTAACTCGTAAAGTAAACGAAACTTCGGCATCGGGAAACGATGCGCGTCGGGTAATGGAGTAACGTAATCTGGGTGGTAAATTATTGGGAAATTCATGTAATTAATTGTCTACCATTAAGGCGCAAATTACATGCAAAAATTAAATAGATAAGTATAAATGCTCAGACAAATGATATTGTAGTGAGTTAAAACACTTGTATTATTATGGTTGAGTTACTGACTGGAATAATTACTGAAAAAATAGTTTTCAATAAGCTAGTTATGAAGGAAAAAATTGCGATTGATACAGAGCATATTACAAGCGATCGCAAACCTTGAATCACGTTAAAAGTTATTAAACATAAATTATGCAGATTGATTTATAGATAACACTTGTCATATAGAAAACACGAAATAATGAAATGTTTCAGTATTAAATATTTAATTATTTATTTCAATATAAAAAAATATATTTTGTCTTACAGCAATATGTTAGTCTAGTCCAAAATCTAGAATCCAAAAGTGTCATGATGATAGAATGGATTAGACCGCTTGTATTTATTTTAGTTGGCTTACTAGCTGGAATAATTGCTGAAAAAGTTGTCTTTAGTAGATTAAAAAACATTGTTGCGAAAAAGCAGATACCGGGAAGCGATATTATATTTAGCTCTTTGCAACGTATCCCTTTTATCTGGTTTTTGCTTGCTGGTTTTTTCGGGGCTATTTTGAGTTATTCCCTCAAAGAAGATGTTACTACAGCCCTGCAAAAAATTATCATTGCCATCTTTCTGTTCACCGTAACATTAGTTCTTGCACGTCTTGCGGCTGGTTTTGTAAATTTATTTATCCAGCGAACAGAAGGAGTTTCCGCATCTTTAATTTCTAACCTAGTTAAGACAACAATTTTTATTCTGGGAGCGCTAATCATATTCCAAACAATAGGAATTGAAATTACGCCGATTATTACAACCTTGGGTATTGGTGGTTTAGCGGTTGGTTTAGCCCTTCAAGATACTTTAGCAAACTTATTTTCCGGTTTTTACCTCATTATTTCCAAACAAGTGAAAACAGGAGACTACATTAAATTAGAAAGTGGAGAAGAAGGTTATGTTACCGATATCACTTGGCGTAATATCACCATAGAAGAACTGTCTAAAAATGTGATTATTGTTCCTAACTCTAAATTAGCTTCTGCGAATTTTACTAATTACCATTTACCCGCAAAGCAACTCACATTAACCATAGATGTAGGTGTTAGTTACCATAGCGATTTGGAACAGGTAGAAAGAGTTACTGTAGAAGTTGCCAAAGAAGTCATGGAAGAAATCGCACCAGATTTAATAGAAAACGAACCTTACATAAGATTCCATACTTTCAATGATTTTAGTATCGATTTTACGCTTTATATGCGAATCAGTGAATTCTTCGATCGAAGAATAGGAAAACATTTATTTGTCAAGAAACTGCACAAGCGCTACAACCAAGAAGGAATTGCAATTCCATTCCCAATTCGAGATGTTTATATAAAAGAGAATGTGAATGCAAATTCAAATGGAGTGATGAATTAACAATTAGGAGTTAGGAGTTAAAAAATAAAAAGATTATTTATACATTAAACATGCACAAAGTAAAGCCCACCGTAATCGGTGGGCTTTACTTTGGTAAGGCAGGCGACGATTATAGCAACTGCTAATTTCCCCTCATCTCTCTCTTTCTCAAATCGCATTTACCGATCGTCTCATTTTATTAGTGTAAATACGTATTATTTAATTTTTTTGTCATCTTTTTTTGACATTAAAAAACTGCTTAGGTTACAACCGATGAGAAAGCTTTTTATTGATAAAAACATAGGGATACTTTATATGGATGAATTATTTGCCCCAACGGAAGTGACTCTTGATATTGACTCCATGAATGTCACCGAGGATAGTGGTGAAGCACTCGAATATATTTTTACTCGTGACGGCGATACTAAGAATCCTTTAAGAGTCAACTTTACTGTAGATGGTAGCGCTATATTTGATACAGACTACGAAGTAGAAGGCGCAGTAATTGATGATACTACTGGTGAAGTTATCATTGCTGAAGGAGAAAGCGAAGCTACCGTTAGCATTACACCAATTGTAGATAGTGATATTGAGTCAGATGAAACCGTTAAATTAAGTCTGGCTGAAGGAGATTACATCTTCGAGGATTCACAAGATGAAGATGTGATGTCAATGGGTACTATCACTAATGACGATCCTAAATTGAATGTAGATTGGGTAAACCAGTTTAGCCGTGATGATTATTCTACTGATTATCTCGCCGTAGATGATGACGGTAATACTTATGTCACCGGAAGTTTTGAAGGAACTCTTACCCTTGGTGATGATACTCTCACAGCCGAAGATAGTTTAGATATTTTTGTTGCCAAACTCGACAAAGATGGAGATGTATTGTGGGCAGATAGCTTTGGCGGCGATGATTTTGATGTTGTTGACGATATTGCCGTAGATGATGACGGTAATACTTACTTTACCGGAACATTCTATGGCACAGCTACCTTTGGTGATGAAAATCTTGAAAGTGATGAAGATGGTGATTTTGGTGATGTTTTTATCGCCAAACTTGACAACAATGGTGATGTAATATGGGCAAAGGATTTTGGTAATACAAACGATGACGAGTATGCATCTGCTATTGATTTAGACAATGAAGGTAACGTCTACATCACCGGAGAATTTGAAGAAGAAGTCACTTTTGGTAGTACTACTTTAGAAGGTAGTGTTTTCATTGCCAAACTTGACGGCAATAATGGTGATGCACTTTGGGCAAATGAATTTAACACTATTGAAGATAATAGTTATATAGAAGCCTCTGGTATTGTCGCAGACGATGAAGGTAGTACTTACATTGCTGGAGATTTTAATGAAACAGCTACCTTTGGTGATACTACCCTTGAAGGTGGTGAAGAAAGTGATATTTTCCTCGCTAAACTAGATAATCAAGGTGATGTACTCTGGGCAAAAGATTTTGGCGATACAGATTATGAGGAATATTTATCTGCAATTGATATAGACAATGAAAATAACGTCTATATCACCGGAGAATTTGAAGAAACTTTAGAGTTTGGCAGCGAAACTCTTGAAGGTAGTGAAAATGGTGACGTTTTTGTCGCCAAACTAAATAGCGAAGGTGATGTACTCTGGGCTAAAGACTTCAACAGTGAAGATAGCAATAATGATGTTGAAGTTGAAAGTATTGCTGTTGATGATATGGGCAATACTTACGTCACTGGATATTATCAAAGTGAGAGCATGAATATTGGTGACTTCATGCTTAAAAGTGAAGATGACGAAGCAGAAAATGCTTTTATCGCCAAGTTTGACACCGGAGGTGAAGTCAAATGGGCACAAAATATAGGTGGTAGTCAAGAAGATGCAATTTATGATATCGCCTTCTATGAGAGCAAAATTTATATCGCCGGAGAATTTTACGAAGAAGCAACTTTCGGGGATGAAATTCTTACTACTGATAATTTTATTGATACCTTTGTTGTCAAATTAGAAGAAAAGAAAGAAGAAGAAGAAAAACCGGAAATTACTTTATCAGTTGACTCCAACACCATTACTGAAGGTGTTGATAGTCAAATCACCTATACTTTTACACGCTTTGGTGAAATTACTGAAGCTTTAACAATTGAATTTTCTGTCAGCGGTAGTGCTAGTTTTAATGAAGATTACACTTTAAATGATGCTGATCAGTTCGATGGTAGCAAAGGTAAAGTCACCTTCAAAGCAGGTGAAGAAACTACTACTATCGTTTTAAATATTATAAATGATACCATTTTTGAAAAAGATGAAACTGTAATTTTAAGTTTGGTAGCCGGAAGCGATTATACCCTTTCCACAAAAGATATTTCCAACAGTAATATCACCATCACTAGTGATGATAAGGAACCCATCAAAGAACCTATTAAAGAACCTATTAAAGAAGCAATTATCGATAAAGAACCAATTCCTATTATTGAGAAAGAAAACGACGAAGATAAAGAGTTTAGCCTCAAATCTAAAAGCAACAAAACCTTCCAATTCAAAGGCGGCAAATCTTCAATCAAATTCTCCTTCAAAAGCACGAGTGTACAAGAAATTAGAGAAATTGCTTACTTTAGCGTTGATGATGATGACGGAAATATCGATGGAATTTCCCCTGGCGACGAAGGATATACCCAAGCAGCTTTAAATCGCTCCCAAAGTATTATTTCTTTTTTAGGAAATCTACCTCAAGGTTTCGACACTAATCTTAGTAGCAGTATAACTTTCGATAAAGAGACGCGCTTCCGTTTATTATCCGTCAATGATGGTACCCTTAAAGGCGTAAAAGCAGGGAAGATTCAACTATCGCAAGTAAATATTTCTTCTGATAGTTCCCTAGATATATCCGATATTGGTAACAATACCTTTGATTTAGGTATTGAAGGTGTATCTCTGGAAATGAAATTGGATGCCGAAGTTACAACAACCATCGGTACCAAACTTCAAAAATCAAAACAACTTCAAGTATTAGACTTGCGTGAAGAAACTGCCACCCAAACAGTAACCTTTACCGTTAACCGCGATGCAGAATTTGATAACTTTGTTGGTTTCTTCAGTGCTATTGATGAAGATGGAGGTATAGATATTAACGGCGATGGTACGGCAGATATACTAGTTGGAGAAGCTGGTTATGCAGAAGCCGCAGTTCAAAACCGTATCGCCGGTATCGATCTAAGTGTAGCAAACCAAGCTACAGCAAACTTTACAGGTGAATTAGAAGCAGGAGCAATTATTACACCTTTCATCATTGTTGATGGTAGCACAGAGCTATTTACTGATGATGATCCTAGTAATAACCCTGATATTTTCTTCCCATTTATTGGTGCTAATTCAGACAGTGAAGACCACATAATCATGCTTGCCGATAACACCTTTGGCTTTGAAGATTTACCCGGAGGTGGCGATCGCGATTTTAACGATATAACTGCCAAAATTGATTTTGCCCCTGTAAGTACCTAGCACTTACCGCACCACCTATAGCTAACAGGATATCCCCATGTAGAGACGTGATATATCGCGTCTCTACAAAAGTTTTGTGCATCCTATTTTTTATTTACCCGTAAATACTCAAACACTATTAACATAATAAGAAAGACTTTACTAAACTTCACAAAAACTGTGACTACTACATCTCAAGCAACAACCAGCTTTGAAAAACTTTTTTGGACTTGGAGAGATTACAAAATCCAATATACCGTCATGGGTACGGGAAAACCTTTAGTATTAATTCACGGTTTCGGTGCATCAATCGGACACTGGAAGAAAAATATCCCCATACTAGCTGATGCTGGCTATCAGGTGTTTGCCCTAGATTTATTAGGATTTGGCGGTTCCGATAAAGCTCCCATACAGTACAGTGTAGACTTATGGGTGGAATTGCTCAAAGACTTTTGGCTCGAACATATTAAACAACCCGCCCTATTTATCGGTAACTCCGTCGGAGCCTTGATAAGTTTGACTGTAGCTGTACAGCATCCTGAAATTACTACGGGCGCTGTTTTAATTAACGCTGCCGGTGGTTTGAGTCATCGCTCCGGGGAACTAAACCCACCACTACGATTTATTATGGGAGCTTTCAACAAATTAGTCAGTCATCCCATAACAGGTAAATTTGTATTTAATAACATCCGCAGAAAATCTCAAATTCGCCGCACCCTTTACCAAGTTTATCGCGATCGCCAAGCCGTCACCGATGAATTAGTAGATATGCTTTATCAGCCATCCTGCGACGAAGGCGCACAGCAAGTATTTGCCTCTATTTTGACAGCCCCTCCCGGTGCTTCCCCCGAAGAATTATTACCCAAAATTGAACGTCCATTATTAGTAATTTGGGGTGCAGATGACCCCTGGACACCCATTACTGGTGCCAAAGTTTACGAAGATGCCCGAGAAAATGGTAAAGATATCAAAATTGTACCAATACCCGGTGCAGGACACTGTCCCCATGACGAAGTTCCGGATTTAGTAAACCCGCAGATTATTGAGTGGATAAGAGAAAATTAGTTCTTAGTAGATAGTGGTTAATGGTTAGTTGTTAGTAGATAGTGGTTAATGGTTAGTTGTTAGTGGATAAATAACAACCAACAACCAACAACCAACCACTAACCAACCACTAACTAGCAAAAGTATCACACTGCTCAACACTACCGCTCCTTTAAACTTGAACAAATATAAACCTTGTTAAACAAGATTACACATATTCAAGACGCAGATCGAGCAGTACTACCTAGTTGCGGGGAGGAATCTCGCCTCCCTGATAAAGCGCCAAACGGCTTCCCATATGACCTGGTTTCATCCTCATCATAAAGGTTAACCTCATCCCGGCTGTTAGCCACGCCAAACTACGTCATTATAGACGAGATAGTTCTATATCATTCCCAGAAACTCCAAGCGTGCCAATATCTATCCGGCATGGCAGATATCGGGCGTATCTGGCTGGGGAAAATTTAAACTACAACACAATAATACCCTGTTATTTGTTTAATAAAATATAATATTGTTTAAGTTTCATGTAGCAGTTGATTAGCCCGATTGAATACCGCGCTTAAACCATTTGACGCGCTGTGCAGAACTTCCGTGAGTAAAGGATTCCGGGACAACATATCCCCTTGATTGCTTTTGCAATCTATCATCTCCGATACTTGCAGCAGCATTAATAGCTTCTTCGATGTCTCCTCGTTCGATAATTTGTCTTTGTCTGTCTGCGTGATGCGCCTAAATACCCGCAAAACAGTCTGCTTGTAATTCTAACCTTACCGAAAGTTGATTTGCTTGAACTTGACTAACTCGATTTTGTGCGTTTCTAACTTTATCGGAAATTCCCATCAAATTTTGGACGTGATGTCCAACTTCATGAGCAATTACATATGCTTGAGCAAAATCTCCAGGCGCGCCAAGCTTATTTTTTAAATCTCGGAAAAAACTTAAATCGAGGTATACTTTTTCGTCTGGGGGACAGTAAAAAGGACCGACAGCTGAACTAGTATAACCGCAAGCCGATTGTACTGCACCATTAAATAGGACTAACCTTGGTTCCCGGTAGTTTCTCCCCATACGTCGAAACAATGGATTCCAGGTATCTTCGGTATCCGCAAGTACAATTCAAACAAATTGTCCCATCTCATCTTTAGGTTGGGAAGTCGTTTGAGTTGGACCACGATAACCATCATCTTGAGGTATTACTTGGTTTATAATCGCTGGATCTATACCCAAAAAAATTGCCAGCAGGGTGAGAACTAAACCACCAATACCACCGCCAATTACCCCAGGAGAAACCTTTCCCTTTCCACCGCGTCTATCTTCAACATTATCGCTTCTTCGACCAAATTCCCAACGCATAATATCAGTGAACAGTGTTAGCGCAGCGTGGCGCGATAGCGCCATACAGTGAGCAGTGAACAGTGAACAGTATTCGTAGGAATAATACAGTTGATCGGTTAATATTTATCAGCCAAACATTAAAATACCAGGAGATAAATACAGTTTAGAATTCTCAACCGACTATCTTATTTCCCATATTTTTTGTTCAATTACCAATAAACTGATTAACTGTTCACCGTTCTTCATTTACCTTTCACCGTTCACTGTTCGCCGTTCACTGTTTAGTGTCTCTACTCAGGATTAGGAGCATCACAGGGTTTTACACCACTAAACTTAAGTGTCGCAGGATTGGGATTATTGCCAATTTTACGAGGAACAAAACCAACTTTTTCTCTACCTTCATTAACCTTCTCAGGGAAGACACCATCAGATGGATGTAAGTACTGGGTTTCTCCACTGGGATAAATCCGGTAAATTTTATAATCAGTAATTTTCATTTTCCGGAATTGAGCGCCTAAAGCAATGCCGTACTCTTTACGAGCAATTTCCAGCTTATTTTCGCCTTCAACCATTACCGCAGCGCCACCAGTAGCCATTTCAAAAACCTGTTCCTTGGGGCTAGTCCAAGTAATCGCGTACTTTTCTTCTTCTACCGCTTTTTTTAGCAAGCCGCCGGTGCTGCCAGCAAATAATGGAGTTTTTCCCGAGAGTGCTTCTGCCATAAAATATCCTCTCAACGTTTTTACGGCATCGTAACATTGCGACCGGGGTCATATTACGATTGTGTTAGGAACTTTAACAGTTCTTAGAAAAAATAGAGCCCCATACCACTCAGTACAACTAACTCCCAACTCCGCGAGCTCCCAACTCCCAACTCCCAACTCCCAACTCCCAACTCCCAACTCCCAACTCCCAACTCCCAACTCCGCGAGCTCCTAACTCCCAACTCCCAACTCCGCGAGCTCCTAACTATTCACTGTCATGATACTGTTCCCTCCCAACCAACATCCGGCTCTCTTCTTGGCTTCCTTCAATACTGGGTACGGTGAAATGAAACTTGGAACCTTTATCTTTACCTAATGATTCAGCCCAAATTTCCCCTCCCCATCCAATAACTATTTGACGACAAATTGCTAAACCTAAACCCGTTCCACCCGTGGTGCGTCTTAAGGCTCCTTCTTCTTGATAAAAACGGTCAAAAACGATTTCTAAACGATTGGGTTCTATACCTCTTCCAGTGTCAGCTACGATGACTTCAATCATTTTATTGCCGTTACGAGTAGCTTTGATGGTAATTTCTCCGGAGGGTGGTGTGAATTTACAAGAGTTGTCGATCAATTTTGCTAACACTTCCACTAACCAATCACCATCTGCTCTAATTAAAGGCAAATTTTCCGATATTTCGCTGGAAACTTTCGGTAAGTTTTCGTTTGCGCTGCGAGCATTTGTTCTGCTGATTGCTAAATCCACGCATTCCTCTAGGGTTAGAGTTTCAGGATGCCATTCTATTCGACCACTTTCTAAGTTAGAAAGAGTCAAGAAATCTTGAATCAGTTTCCGCATTCTTTCTGAATCGGAAAGTGCCGTACTCAACATCACTTGGCGCAACTCCAAGGGCATATCTGGTTCGGTAGCGAGGCTTTCCAAGCACACCAAAATTGTGGAAAGTGGAGTACGTAACTCGTGCCCAGTAATCGCTATCAGGTTGCTGCGAGTTCTGTCTAATGCTTCTAATTGTTGGTTAAAATCTTCTAAATTGGCGTACGCTTCCGCTTGAATTAAAGCTGCTCCGATAGAAGTTGCTATGGCTTTGACTAAATCTAGTTCGCCGGTTTGCCATTCATGGGGTTTATCCGAGCAATATTGCAGCTCTATCATGCCCAGCATTCGCCCCTGGAACCATACGGGTTCCATCAGCCAAGAGCGAATCGAAAACGTCTCCACAAAGTCCGCAACACCGGGGGAACTATTCACCCGAGAATCAGCCAGAGTATCAGAAATACAAACGCCGTCACCTCTTTTAACTATTTCCTGGAATAGTGGATTACTTTGTAATTCCCTGGTTTGTCCTAAAAGCGATGAAACACCTGGACTGATAAATTCATGTTCGATGATGGCGTTTTGATCGGCGGCTTGAGCGCGGTAAATCAAACAGCGACTGGCTGCCAAATTCTGTCCCAATTCTTGTACCGCCACTTCCAATACTTCCTGGGGATTTAGCGATCGCCGAATTGCAGTACTGATTGAATTGACTAAACGCTCCTTTCGTGCTTGGGCGGCGATAGACCGATAAGCTTTGTGTAGTTTATATTGGCTAGCTTGTAAATAGGTAACTAAGCGCTGTACGAAGGGGTTGGTATCAATATCACAGGCATATTGGCTGGTTTCGTCTACAATCTTCTGAGTGCGATCGTCTCCAATACCAAAGCGTTGACGCGCTTGCTCAATTTTCGCGGCTAATTCCGGACGATAAATAAGTATTTTATCTAGTAACAAGTCGGCGGCTTTCAAGCTTACACCCCTTTCTGCCGTCCAAATTCCCTCAAATCTTCGTGCCGTGTCCATATCAAGACTCGGACTCAATTGTGTTAAATCTCTTTTAACTATGGAAACTGGATATTCCCGGCAAACCAAGCAAGTAGCATAATTTAAAGCAATCACCACCAAATGCCATTCTTGAGAAAGACTATCTTTTGGCTCAAAAGCGATCTTTTCGTAATATTCCGAGTTGTTACTAAAACTTGCCTCTGGTGCAGATAAAACGTATATCTGATTACTTATTTGTGCCAGTCGCTGATAGCGATGAGCTTCTTGCCGGTAGAATCTCTCTCTCTGAAAATTGGCAATCACTAAAGGCTGCTCCATCGTGGCAGCCAAAACTTGATCTTCCATCGCATGGGAGAGCGCCGTTAATGAAGCTTTAAAGTATATTTGGGGCCGCAGGTAGGGTATTACCTTTAGCAAATCACTCAGCACGGAAGTCGAAATGCTCATGAATGTCGTTAAGGAGCCACAATCTGGATTTAAATCCACGTCAAGGGCTCCCATGAGAATTTTTTTAGAAGAAAAAAATTCTCATGGGTACCCGTCACAGCTGCATTGTACAAATTACAATCAAGTCTCGTATAAAGTAGACAGTTGCAGTTTGTAAAGAATATTAAAGATATTTCAAGGGTCTTGCAGGCAATTACAGTTATAAAATGCCAGCTAACCGCAGCTATATAGCAGTTGTTGGGCAGACAAGATAATAGTATGAAAATATTCTACCTTGCCGCCTGCTGATATTTCGATAAAAGAATTTATCTATACTCTAAAAATTTTATCCATATATCTGTAGAGATGCTGATGCTCTGGAAAGTCAAGTTTAAAATATTACATATAATTAAATATTATACATAATTATTCTCTATAAACTCCCAACAAACACATTATTTCCTTGTTATCTGTTTTCCGCTGCCTATTTGCCGTGTCAGATGGGAGCAAAGTTGATTTGTCCAAGTATTTTCAATTGTCTCGACTGACTGAATAATTTTTTAAATCAAATAACTCGCAATTACAACATTCTATGGCATTGTTACTGAGGTTAGGCTGCGTGCATGGTGGGACGCGATTTTTGCGATCGCAGCATCATTTCTAAGTTTTCAATCAGTATTTTAAAATGCATTTATGACTAGCTTGTTTATATTGGATTTATCTTTTTTATATATTTTTATAGTGTTTTTCAAACATTTAATGATTCCTTGATTCAATTAGCTTTAAGACATTTATATTTTTCAGAAAATTATTTATGCCTTTATTGGTTACATTAATATCGGCAAAAAATACTTATTTTTGTACCTAAAAATGCATTTAAATATATAGTAAATGTTTTTAGATATGCTTGTATATTTTCATAGGTTTCAAAATCAACCCTTGTGAAATAAAATGGATAGGTAAAAAAATAAAGAAATCAAATGTTGGTATTAATTTGCATTTAATCAAGATCCATTTTTGTAGATAGTTAAATTACCTAGTACAGCACGGCGTAAAGGGTGCAGCAGTTTCAAAAGTTTTAACTCCTTATCCTAAATACTTTTGACTTTTGACCAACGAAAGCGCTAATAGGCGTATTTTTGGTAATTAAAAGTTTTCCTACTTAGGAACACATTTAGATGTATTTTAATCCCACATTTGCTATATTATTCAACGTTTAGACTATTTATGTAATTGGATATTTTTTCGATTGACATCACACGACATTCACCATGACAAAAAGCAAAAATATTACTTTATAGTTATTTTTGTTTAATTAACTATTAACCTTCACTGGTAAATAATTAGTATATTTATTTACTTAATCAGTCAGATATTTTACAACAAAACGTCATGTTTTGCACTTTTATACTGTTAACCCAAGCTGTCTATAGATAAACAAGAAACTTGTAGTAAACACAAAATATTATGGTGTATTGCTAAAGATGAATGTTTCATGTAATATTAAATTATCTATGTTTCCAGATTCTTAAATTAATATTAGAGAATCTGAAAGTAATGGCTAAAAATTTATGCTTACTTCATCGCAATTAAGTAGAGAAGAAATACTCATTAGAAACTTACTGCATGAAATCTTAAGCAATGGTAGCGACGAATAATTTTTATTTATTTGTGATTATTAAGCTGTATTCAAATTCCCTAATGCCTTGTTACTAACATAGATGCAGCTAAACCGGACTACCATGGCGAGCCATTTAAGTAAAACAAGGCATAGCATATTTACCCCGTTAGGATTAAAGTTATCTTTTCCTATAATTTTAGGCAAAGTAACTATCGCGGGCGAGTATGCTCTATTTACCACAAAGCTGGTGAAACATGAGAATTGCTCAACTTTCTCCTTTATGGGAGCGCGTTCCCCCTTTTCGCTACGGTGGAATAGAACTGATTGTTAAACTTCTCACGGATGAATTAGTTCGGCGTGGACACGAAGTAACTTTGTTCGCTTCTGGAGACTCGATTACAACAGCAAAGTTGCACTCAGTTCATGACAAAGCCCTACGGCTAGACTCTTCTATTCAAGAGCCAGATATCTACCATCAAATTATTCTCTCAGAACTTTATCAAGAAGCACACGCCAATTTTGATATTATTCATTCTCACATTGGTTATGCGGCTCTTCCCTATAGCAGTTTTGTCAAAACGCCTACCGTGCATACACTCCACGGTGCATTTACATCCGAGAGTGCTCTTATCCATCGACGTTTTGCCGAGCAGCCTTTAATTAGTATTTCCAAGGCACAGCAAGAACCTTGTTTGGACTTGAATTATGTTCATACAGTCTACAACGGTATTGATACAGCTGTGTATTCCTTCTACAGCGAACCAACACAACCATCTTACCTGGCTTTTGTAGGTAGAATATCGCCACAAAAAGGAGCAGTAGAAGCGATTCAAATTGCTCGTGCTGCTGGCTTACCTTTGAAAATGGCTGGTAAAGTTGACGTGGTGGACGTTGATTATTATCGAGAAAAAGTAGAACCATTAATTGATGGCGAACAAATTCAGTACCTTGGTGAAATTTCCCACGAGGATAAAGTGAGACTCTTGGGTGAAGCAACGGTTACTTTGTTTCCTATCACTTGGCGAGAGCCTTTTGGTTTAGTGATGATTGAGTCAATGGCTACTGGTACCCCTGTAATTGCGATGAATAATGGCTCGGTACCAGAAGTGATAGCCCATCGAAAAACAGGTTTCGTCTGTGAGTCTTTGGAAGAAATGATTGAGATGGTTCCAAAAGCTACCAAACTGGAGCGTCAAACTTGTCGGGAATATGTTGTCAGCCGATTTAGTCTTGAATCAATGACTGACGAATATGAAAAAGCATACTCGATGGTTTTAAATTCCACTCAATCGTTATAAGCCATCAACCACGAAGCTTTGAAGTTCAGGTTATACATTAGTGGCAACCAACTTCGACTTTTTGTACTCTATAAGCTTCGACAATCAATGTTAATGTAGATATATCTAAGCAAAGTCTGCCTAAAGCGGACTTTGTTTTTTGTCACAGATTTTACTATTAAATTCTTTAATACAGTATAAGATAATTCTGTTTGTGTTTCTCTTCGGCTTGTCTAGTAATCCACTGACCGAGAATTGCCGAAGATGGGGAATAGAGAGTAGGGAAGAGATAAAAGCCTTTTCTATTTTTAATCAATCGGCAAATTTTGCTATGGGTACCACTAGTATCGCTATATCATTTCCAAACATTGCCTGGAACTCAGAAATATCAAAGCTTAATTACTCCTTTTCCGCTAAAATAGTTACTACACCCTAGGTTGGGTTCCATTAAAAACCAAGCCACAGGTGCTGGGTGACTTACTCAAAAATACTCAATATATTAACTTTTTTTAGTTATTGAGATTGATTTATTTTATACAAAATACTTATTTGAGGTTTACGCCTTTTTACGTAAATAGGAATACTTCAAACTCCCTAGAGAGGAAGTGCTGTGCAGTTTTTCCCCCTCAGGTTTTAGGTAGGGATTGGAGGTAGATAGAACCTAAGAATATAATCGATTCAGCGATCCTTAAGCATCCTGTATTAATTTCGATCATCTTGCTCCTCCTTCTTAAAGGCAGTAGGTTTTGAATAAAAATCTGGAAATTAATTTTTTTTGAGTATATTCTAGGAATTTTAAACTGCATCCTTTAATAGTACTTATAATCCAATTGTAAAGGAGGTAGAGTCTCTCAATTAATATCAACATACTTTTAAATAAATACTAAAATATCCAAGAATTAATCATCGCAAAGTGCGAGCATATTTTAATAGTTTGGAATTAACCTAGACATTTTATGGTATATATTAGAAAAATGCATTGTTTTTCTCTGTGAAGGAAAAAAACAATGTTTACAAGTATATTTATATCTGTTTTACGTATATATAAATAAAAGTAAATAAGAATTATATAATATGCTTAAATAATTTACGGCGATAGCGAATAGATTAATTATGCAAGGGCTGCTTTTCTACTATGTGTAACCTTAACAATGGAAATAGTTTTCTTATAAAAGTTAAAGACAAGACTACTTTCAAAAATTAAGTACAAATCAATCAAATCATTAACTGATTTTGTTCAATCTAGGTTTGCTATTTACGATACTTTTTTATATATACAGATTCATAAAGATTTTATATATTCGCTCTTGTTGTGTCCCCTAATTTAACTGTATGCAACTGATATTTTTGCTCAATGGCTCAAACGAGTTTTGATTAGCGTCTTTTTTTCTTGCTGACGCACCCCTAACAAAGAAACTATACACCCGTACACGGAATTTTTGCCAATGACACCGGATACCCTAATGACACCGGAAGAAATTTTACTAGATGGAAAAACTTTTGTTCCTGCAGACCAAGCCCCTATTCCAGAATGGCCTTGCGTTTTAAGTGAAAGACCACAGGCATCTTTAACTATAAAAGATGATGATTTATTTTTGGTCACAGACACCTTAGGTAACATTGCAGGTTGTTCCCTCAATGATATCAATCCCAGTATGGGTTTATTTGGCTGCGACACACGCTTTTTAAGTCGGTTGGATTTCCAAATTGAAGGGCGATCGCCAATTTTGCTGAGCAGCACTGCGGATAAAGGATTCTCACTTTCGGTGTTGTGTACTAATCCGAAAATCAATGAACGCCTGCAAGCAGATACAGTAGGGATTCGCAGGGAATTGGTGCTTAACGGTGCTTTATTTGAAGAGATAGAAATATCTAACTATAGTACGAGTACTGTCAGCTTTGAATTAAGTATCAGCTTTGACGCGGATTATGTAGATTTATTTGAAGTTCGAGGTTTTGGTAGGGAGAAACGTGGTAGGCTTCTGCGTTTAGTAGAACCGGAATCGGAGGAAACTGCAAGTAATGATGGTGTAGCACCAACACAAGACGAAGATTCCTCAGGGAAAGAACAAGTCTTAACGCTTGCTTATCAAGGTTTGGATAACTCGATCATGGAATCGCGCATCCATTTCCAGCATCGTCAACCAGATTATTTTAAGGGTTATACAGCTGTTTGGCAGTTGGAACTAGCCAGCCACGAAACCAAAAAACTGGGCTACCGGGTGAACATGTTTACAAATAATAAGCCCACCTCAACCGTTAGCGCCCCCGTGACTTTGGTTCAGGCGAGATCTGCCGAAATGATGGAGGAGCAAAATTGGGTACAAACGATTACCAAAATTCGCTCAGATAACAGTACTTTTAACCGAGTGATCGAGCGAGGCGAACAAGATATGTACTTGTTGCGCCAATCTTTTGGAAAACGGAAGACTGTTTCTGCTGGAGTGCCCTGGTTTTCCACCTTATTTGGTAGAGATTCATTGATTACTGCCTACCAAACTTTGATGTTAAATCCGGAAGTCGCCAAAGAAACTTTAATTTTGCTTGCTCGTTATCAAGGTAAGGTTGAGGACGATTGGCGCGAAGAAGAACCGGGCAAAATTCTTCACGAGTTGCGCTTCGGGGAATTAGCTCGCAATCAGGAAATACCCCATACACCTTATTATGGTACGGTTGATGCCACTCCTCTATGGTTAATGCTCTACGCTGAGTACTTTGTATGGACTCACGATCGCGAAACCCTAGAGCAACTTTGGTCAAATGCTTTGGCAGCAATGAATTGGATAGACACCAATCTCGAAGAAACAGGTTACCTCAGCTACTACCGTAGATCGAAGCGCGGCTTAGCTAACCAAGGTTGGAAGGATTCAGGCGATTGTATTGTAGATCGTAAAGGAGAATTGGCAAATGGTCCAATTACCCTTTGTGAAGTACAAGGTTATGTTTATTCGGCAAAAATGCGACTTGCAGAAATTGCTCGCATGAAAAAAAGACTCGATTTAGCAGATCGCTGGCAGGAAGATGCTAGAAATTTAAAAGCTCGTTTTAATAGAGATTTTTGGATAGAAGACCAAGATTTCTGCGCCTTGTCTTTAGACGGTGATGGTAAACAAGTTGACAGCATTTCCTCGAACCCTGGACATTGCTTGCAACTGGGCATTTTCACCCCTGAAAACGCCTATAGCGTAGCAGAGAGATTACGGGCACCCGATATGTTTAATGGTTGGGGTATCCGTACTCTAAGTAGCTTGTCTCCGGCTTACAACCCAATGGGCTACCATGTTGGTTCAGTATGGCCCCATGACAATGCCATTGTAGCAATGGGATTGCGTTCTCTTGGACTAGTTGACCAAGCTTTGGAACTCTTCCAAGGTTTATTTGATATGACTTCCATGCAACCCTATCAACGCCCACCCGAACTATTCTGCGGCTACGAGCGTCAAGGTGATGAGGCTCCCGTAAGGTATCCGGTAGCTTGTACTCCTCAAGCTTGGGCAACTGGTTCTATTTTCCAGTTACTGCAAATGATAGTTAACTTAGTTCCCGACGCACCCAACAATTGCTTGAGAATTATCGATCCGGCATTACCAGAATCGATAAATAGTCTTTCTCTTCATAATTTGCGAGTTGGGCCAACAATTCTCGATTTAGAGTTTGAGCGTTCCGGTAGCACTACGGCTTGTCGCGTTGCCAAGAAACGTGGAAACCTCCGAGTTGTGATTGAAGCTTGATTAAAAATAAAGCATTATGGATGAAGAGTGAAAAATATTAACTTCATACTTCATCCTAAATATTTGCTTTAGCTTTCCTCAGAAATATCACCTTTACTTCCCGGAGATGATTCATAAAGAGCATCAAGCTGTTGGCGAGCATCTTCGACATTAATCGAACGCATTACCAACAGTGGCTCTTTGACGATATTGCCAGAATTATCCAACAGTTCTGGATGGGGTACTAACTGCTTTCTTGATGCATATAACGAATAATTACCTTTATTTCCAGAACCAACACCTCCTTGCTCGGATCTTACAAACCGTGCAGGATAATTTCCCTGCCTATCAAAACTAAACATGATTAAATTGCGAATCAAGTTAGCAACGGCTATAAAAGCAAGGATAGTAAAAGCGAGAATGTAAAGCAATTGTAATAGCATTGAGTTTTTCCTTTAGAAGCAGCGAATTTTTAAACCTTTATTGATCCAGCCACCCATCGGGGGCTTGTCAGCACTCTTCACTTGTGGCTTTGAGTGGCACCCATGACGGACGAGTTTCTCACGCACTACGAGAGCCTTAATCTTTAATCAAAGATATTTGGTATGCAAAAATCAAATTTGTGTAGCATTAAATACATTTTTCCCCAAGCGTCATTAATATTAAAGATGTTAAGAAAAAGTATTGTTAATTTTATAGTTTGTCTTGTTCGCGAGAAACATCCTGCTTAGAGCGGAATCGCATCGCAACATTCCAACATTCCGTCACAATTTGATGCCAAGGCATAAGCGTTGTCATATCAATCCCAACCTTCCCTCCAGCAACTGTAAACAACATCTTGGCTGCTTTCACTTCATCCTGCGCAAGTTTTACTCGCGCTAATAAGTCAGATTGCTCGTGGTTATTTAAAAATGATAACTGCTCAGTTTCTAGAAAGGTACGCGAACGAGTAAACCAGTATTCAAAATCTTCCAATAACGGCCCTAGGACCGTCTTTAACAACTCAGGATCGGGGTTATTAGAGTTTCGCATAAATGGGGATCTTAATTTAGATTTTCTCACTAATATTAACGTTATTTACTATTCTTAACATTTAATGCAACATATCCTTAAAGGTAAAATCTTAAAATAATCTGTATTTTTGATGACATTTTTACTATTATATATATTCATATTCTAATTTATACACATCCAAAAGGCAGAGTATGTAAATAAAAATTGTTTTTTTAAACAATATGTAAATACGGTTAACAACATTCAACTGCTTTAGTGATGCAGTCGGGTCCGGGGTAGTTAATATAGATGCAGTTCCTTTCTTAGACGTAATTACTTCGCCAATGGTTAAACAGCTAATATCGCCCGAAGAATCTCTCAATCAATCCCACGAGCCGGAAAAAATGAATTTACCGCGTACCAGCGAATCCGAGGATTTAAAAAAGATTCGCCACACTACTTCTCATATCATGGCAATGGCGGTACAAAAGCTGTTTCCCAAGGCGCAAGTCACAATTGGCCCGTCGATTGAAAATGGTTTTTATTACGACTTTGAAAATCCAGAACCATTTACCGACAAAGATTTAAAAGCCATCTACAAGCAGATGGTTAAAATAATTAATCGCAAATTACCTGTAGTTAGAGAAGAAGTTAGCCGGGAAGAAGCCCAGCGTAGAATTAAAGAAATTAATGAACCTTATAAATTAGAAATTCTAGAAGATATAAAAGAAGAACCCATTACAATTTACCATTTGGGGGATGAATGGTGGGATTTATGTGCTGGGCCTCATTTAGAAAATACTGGGGAATTAACACCCAAAGCCATTGAATTGCAGAGTGTTGCCGGTGCTTATTGGCGTGGAGACGAAAATAAAGCACAACTACAGCGTATTTATGGTACTGCTTGGGAAAACCCCGAACAGTTAGCAGAACACAAGCGGCGCAAAGAAGAAGCAATGCGCCGCGATCATCGTAAGCTGGGTAAAGAGTTAGGATTATTTATTTTTTCTGATTTAGTCGGGCCAGGTTTACCGCTGTGGACTCCTAAAGGTACTCTATTAAGAACTCTGTTAGAAGATTTTCTCAAACAAGAACAGTTAAAGCGGGGTTATTTACCCGTGGTGACACCTCATATTGCCAAAGTTGATTTATTCAAAACCTCGGGACATTGGCAGAAATATAAAGAAGACATGTTTCCCTTGATGGCGGAAGATTCCGAAGCCGCAAAATTAGAAGACGGTTTTGTAATGAAACCGATGAACTGTCCGTTTCATATTCAAATATATGATAACGAACTGCGTTCCTATCGGGAATTGCCCATACGCTTAGCTGAATTTGGTACGGTTTATCGTTACGAACAATCTGGAGAATTAGGAGGTTTAACTCGGGTAAGGGGTTTCACGGTGGATGATTCTCACCTGTTTGTAACTCCCGAACAACTTGATGAAGAATTCCTCAATGTTGTAGATTTGATCTTATCGGTATTTAATAAACTTCAATTAAAGAATTTTAAAGCTAGGTTGAGTTTCCGCGACCCAGAAAGTGATAAGTATATAGGTTCCGATGAAGCCTGGGAAAAAGCCCAAGGTGCGATTCGTCGCGCTGTAAAAAAGCTGGGAATGGAACACTTTGAAGGTATAGGAGAAGCTGCTTTTTACGGTCCCAAATTAGATTTTATCTTCCAAGATGCTTTGGCAAGAGAATGGCAGTTAGGAACCGTACAAGTAGACTATAACTTACCCGAACGCTTTAAATTAGAATACGTTGCCGAAGACGGTACTCGTCAACGCCCGGTAATGATTCACCGTGCGCCTTTTGGTTCCCTAGAAAGGCTTATTGGTATTTTAATTGAAGAATATGCAGGTGACTTCCCCTTATGGTTAGCACCAGTACAAGCAAGATTATTACCAGTTACAGAAGTGCAATTAGATTTTGCTAAAGATGTTGCTAGCAAAATGAGAATGTTAGGTATTCGTGCGGAAGTCGATACCAGTGGCGACAGACTTGGTAAACTAATACGTAATGCCGAAAAACAGAAAATTCCCGTAATGGCTGTACTGGGACAAAAAGAATTAGAGTCCAATACTTTAAGTATTCGTACCCGTGCTTCTGGGGATTTGGGAACCATGTCTGTATCCGAAGTACTGGACAATATGAAAAATGCTATTAGCAATTACAGCAACTTTTAGTGGACAATAGAGGTAGGCATTAGCCCAACCTCCTATTACCGAATTTATATAAATAGTCAAAAAATAACATTATGAGTACTCCAAAAGAAAACATCCAATCTATTTTGAAGCAACTACCGGATGATTGTTCTGTTGAAGATATTCAATATCATTTGTATGTGAGCGAAAAAGTACGACGTAGTATAGAAGTAGCCGATACTAGAGGAACAAGGACACACAATGAGGCCAAAGAACGTTTAAGCAAATGGCTTATCAAGTAGTATGGTCACCTAAAGCTTTAGATGATGTAGAAGCTATTGCCGTTTATATCTCTCGTGATTCTGCTTCCTATGCTGCTGCGGTAGTCAAGAAAATACTTGATGTCACTCGCAGTTTGAATCACTGTCCTACTGCTGGTGAAGTTGTACCAGAATTGGATGACGATAATGTCAGACAACAGTTTGCCTACATGTATCGAATTATCTATCGTATCAAAGGTCAGACGGTTACGGTAGCAACAGTAACTTACAAGAAGAAGCTATTGGAGGAATTTGGCAAAGACTAATACATCTGTCTAAAGAATAACTTTTAGTTAAGTAAAAACTCGGCTTATTTCTACAGCCGGGTTTTTTCTATTGGAAGGGTTAGTAGTTAGTTTTTTGTAGGGTGCGCTACGGCACAAATTAATTTGGTTGAAATACCTCACCTTTGAAAATGCCGTAACGCACCATCCGATTTGTAAAAACATCTTCGACTGTTTTCATAACCGGCAGGGGTTGCAAATCCCTGTTTAATAGCAGAAGTCCATTGAAATTGACTAAATATATAGCTACTCCCCTCTCGCTCATGCGATTACCTATCTCTTTCTACCTCTTCCCTCTTCCCGTCAAGCATCGGTTTTTTCAATCAGTAATCTTCTGCCAGGAAGGTTTCAGGAAGTAATTGCATAATTCGGAAAGCTCCAGAAATATATAAATATAGCCGTAAAAAAAATATCTGAAAGTCAAATCATAAATCATGGGCAAAAAAAATCACGATGTTCGAGTATTAATGCATCGCGCTTTTGCTGTATTTTTAACTGTATTTTTGATTTCCGATGTGGGGAGAGTATATGCTTCTAGGAATTTAGAAATAATTCCTCAGCAGGGAGAAGCGCAAGCGGATGCAACCGAGGCTGAAGCAATAAAGTTAATGCAAGAAGGATTGCAATTACAGAAGCAGGGAATTAAGGAATCACTGCTAATAGCTAGAAATAAATTTGAAGCAGCACTGGTTTTGTGGAAGAAACTGGGGGATAAGAAATTGCAAGCTGTTACTCGAAATAATATTGGTGGAGTCTACGACGCTTTAGGAGAAAAGCAGAAGGCACTACAATACTTTAACCAAGCTTTACCTTTATCTCGTGCAGTGCGAGACAGGGAACGAGAAGCCTATATCCTTAATAATATTGGCAGTGTCTACTGGGGTTTAGGAAAAAATCAAAAAGCACTGCAATACTATAATCAAGCTTTACCTATATTACGTGTGGTGGAAAATAGGGGTATGGAAGCTACTACACTCCATAATATTGGCAGTGTCTACAATTCTTTAGGAGAAAATCAAAAAGGGTAAAGTCTACTGGAGTTTAGGAGAAAACCAGAAAGCTCTGCAATTTTATAACCAAGTTTTACCTTTGTTTCGTGCGGTGGGAAACAAAGGTGGAGAAGCCAATACTCTTAAAAATCTAGCTAAACTAAAACGCAAACAAGACAATTTACAAGCATCTCTCAACCACATTGAAAAGGCGATACACCTTCGGTGTCGGCTTCGCCTATCGCACCAGGGCAAACGCATCTAAATTTAGAGTATAGGCTGAGTAAGGAGTAAGAAGTAATGAGTAAGAAGTAATGAGTAAGAAGTAAGAAGTAATGAATAATGGGAGTATTTCAGACTTTATTGACAATATAGCCGAATTAATGACAGTTCGGCGTTTGCCCTGCCTATCGCACTAATCGAGGAATTACGCGGCACCTACACCAACCAAGATTTAAAAACCACCTATTTCTCCACAGTCCAAGGTTACTACAAATTCTACATCAACCTACTGATGGAACAACACAAGAAAAACCCATCTTTAGGATACGATTCTATAGCGCTACACATTTCCGAACGTTCCCGCGCTCGTGGTTTAATCGAATTATTAGCTCAAGCTAACGCTAAACTCAGCAAAAATATTGACCCCAAATTCATCGCACAAGAAAAAGAATTACAGCTTAAACGTCAAGCTCAAGAAAAAATACTGGTTAAGTTAATAAATCAAAAGCAACCACCGAAAGACACAATTAAACAAACCGAAGCCGAAATTCAAAATATTATTGATCGTCAAAAACAACTTAAAGCCAAAATCCGCGCTCAAAATCCAGAAAGGGATAAAATAACTAACCCCGAGCCGCTAAAATTACCCCAAATTCAACAGCAGTTAGATAAAGACACCGTTTTACTGCAATATTCCTTGGGTGAGGAACATAGTTATTTATGGTTAGTTACACCAACTTCACTTACCAGCTACGAATTACCTCCTGGTGAAGAAATTGAAAAAATAGCTAAAAAATTCCACAGTGGATTAGCAAACCGTAATTTATCGATTAATTCAGCAAAAAAACTCAGCAAAATTATTCTTGCACCTGTAAAAGATAAGTTAGTTGGGAAAAGATTAGTCATCGTCGCTGATGGTGTTTTGCAACAGATTCCTTTTGCAGCATTACCCAATCCAAATAATAGTAAAAATTCTATTTTAACTAAAAATATCAATGAATGTAGAGACGTTACATGTAATGTCTCATCGGCGAATAACAGAGGAGGGCTTATTCCCGAACCCAAACCAGGGGTAAATATTAACAATACTAATTTTCAACCTTTGATGCTCAATCACGAAATTGTGAATTTACCTTCAGCATCAACTATTGCAATCCAACGGGAAAAAATCGCCATTCTTTAGTTCCAACGACGAACGAATTACAGGTAAATCCTCAAGTTACGATATTGATATTGAATTAGAACGTTCTGCTCTTAAACGCTCCGCAAAAAGTCTTAACCGTCGAGGTTGGAGTCAATTACCAAATACAAAAATAGAAGCACAAGCTATATTAAAACTTGTTTCTAACTCTATCAGCCTTCGAGCATTTAGCTTTGACGCTAATTATAATTGGGCAACAAGTAAAAATCTCAATTAATTCCAAATTTTACACTTTGCTACTCATGGTTTCGTTAATCCCGAACAACCGGAATTATCAGGAATTGTTTTATCTTTGGTTAATAAAAATGGCCAACAAATACCGGGTTATTTACGTTTAGCAGATTTATTTGAACAAGATTATCCAGCAGAATTAATCGTATTAAGCGCTTGCGAAACTGGACTTGGTAAAAACGTGAGTGGTGAAGGTTTAGTCGGATTGACAAGGGGTCTCATGTATGCAGGTGCGTCAAGAGTTGCTCTGTCATTGTGGCAGGTTGATGACAAGTGTACATCAGTACTGATGCAAGAGTTTTATAAGCAGATGTTGCAGGAAAATAAAAATCCGACTCAAGCATTAAGGGCTGCACAGCGAAAGTTATGGGCTAATCCAAATTGGCGGAATCCTTATTATTGGGCGGCTTTTACTTTGCAGGGTGAGTGGAAATAAAAAATAGGTTCGTAGTAGCGCTTCAGCACCTCTTATCGGATGCTACTACGAACTGGCAGATGGTGCGTGACGCGATTGATTAATTTATAACCAGGTAGATAATTGATCGAGCGCGTCACACACCCTACAACTTATCGGATGTGCTGAAGCGCTACTACGAACAACTAACCAAAATTAATGGGGGTGACGCAAAAGTCACCCCCACCAAATCTTTCTACAACTATTTAATAGCACCAGCCCGGAATTTCGTACTTAACTACTCAGCAATATTAACCAAATCAGCAACTTTTGAATCTGCTAATGTTGGTGCGGTAAAAATTTGTGAATACAAACTTGATGGTTGTTCGGATGCCACTACTGGAAGCGCTTCACGTGCATGAGCCGCTAATTCCTGTGTCTTCACATCATAAGTTTGTGTTGCCAATTTCGGATACAAACCGATACCGATAATTGGAAGTAGTAAACAAGCGGTAATGAAAAGTTCGCGGGGTTTTACATCAGGTACTATTGTATCCAGATGTAATTCTTCATTCTGCTTGCCGTAAAATACTTGTCTCAAAAGGGATAGTAAATAAATCGGGGTCAAAATTACGCCTACGGCACTGAGCAACACAACTACAACTTTAAAGCTGGAACTGTAAACATCGCTGCTCGCAATACCAAGGAATACCATCAATTCACCAACAAAACCGCTCATTCCTGGTAGCGCTAAGGAAGCCATTGCACCAGCAGTATACAGAGCAAAGGTTCTTGGCATTACTTTCGCCATTCCGCCCATCTTATCCATTGCTAAGGTGTGGCTGCGCTCGTAAGTTACGCCGGAAAGGAAGAATAATGCTGCTGCAATTAAACCGTGGGAAATCATTTGCAGTACGGCACCACTCATACCAATCTCGGTGTAAGAAGCGATTCCAATTAGCACCATACCCATGTGAGCGATAGAAGAGTAAGCCAAACGACGCTTCAAATTGGTTTGTGCAAAGGCACAGCAAGCACCGTAAATAATATTAACTACACCCAAAATTATTAATACGGGAGCAAAGTTAACGTGAGCGTTGGGCAGCATTTCCATGTTGATGCGGATTAATGCATAACCACCCATTTTTAATAGCACGCCAGCCAAAATCATTGAACCTGGTGCAGAAGCTTCACCGTGAGCATCTGGTAACCAAGTATGTAGAGGGAAAATTGGCAACTTTACGCCAAAGGCAATCAAGAAAGCTCCATAAACAAGCATTTCAAATGTTTTGGGATATTGCTTCATTCCCAAGGATGCCATGTCAAAAGTCACGGTATCTCCAGAAAATGCCATCGCAAAAGATGCTACTAAGATAAATATCGAAGCTGCTGCTGTATAAATAATAAATTTAGTTGCCGCATAACGACGTTTTGGCCCTCCCCAAATAGAAATTAGTAAGTACACCGGTACCAACTCAATTTCCCACATTAAGAAGAACATTAATAAATCTTGAGCGACAAACACGCCAATCTGAGCGCTATACATCACCAGCATCAAAGCATAAAACAAACGCGGCTTATTTGTAACTTTCCAAGCCGCGAAAATCGCCAAAGTATTTATTAAGCCTGTTAGCAAAATTAAAGGCATTGACAAGCCGTCAACTGCTACAGACCAATTTAAACCCAACTGCGGTACCCAAGCGTACTTTTCAACTAGTTGGAATGATGCGCTCTGAAAATCGTAACTGTTCGAGAAGGCATAAATCATTAACGTTAAATCCGCGATCGCCACACTCAAACCGTACCAACGAACGGTTTTACCTTCTTTATCGGGCAGGAAGGGAATGAAGAGTGCAGCCACTAGAGGCAACGAAATTATAGAAGTTAGCCAGGGAAATTCGCTCATTACTGACAATTCGTTTACATTTTTGAATATATTTACATTATATTAAGCATTATATAGTTTTGTAAACAGAATTTACTCCTATAAAATCAAATGAACGTAATAAATATTTACATTATTTGATATTTCTATGCTTTATATAAAGTTTCATTAATTAAAATCTCAACGGTAGCTGTAGTTACCGTTGAGATTTGTAACATAAAATATGTCTTAGGTAAGATAAAAATCGGTCAAGTTTTCAACTAACTAAACCAAAAGATAGAAATGGTATTTACTGATTGGGATAATTCATACAATACGGTTAACAATCGTCCAAACTTCCCCATCGGAGCGAACATGAGGAACGGAGATAGTTTTAAATCCAGTAATGAACGGTTTGTAATACAGTTGCCAATAAAGTGGAGTTAAATTATCGGCACAGGTTTTGAGACTGTTTATTTCTGTTGCAAGTTGTGCTGCTAATTGATTTATGCGCTCTGCATGGATTTTGGCTTTGATTTTAGCTTTTTCTAACTCTTCTTTCTGCTCGGAAAGACGAGTTATGTATCCTCCGCGAGTTTTTTTAAGCTGAGATTGTTTTTCTGTGAGTTGAGTT
>ERZ1740059.310-NODE-310-length-27207-cov-5.243849_pt1 | contig 27207 bp, 21 predicted proteins | sample MGYA00581744_ERZ1740059 | MGnify/ENA primary metagenome ERZ1740059 (study PRJEB43018, sample SAMN04849738) | marine metagenome | isolation source: floating plastic debris | place: Pacific Ocean | collected 2008-08-28 | study: EMG produced TPA metagenomics assembly... | reverse complement strand
TCCGTTGAATACATAGAGCGCTTCGAAAGCGTGACGCTCTATCTCCCCGATAGTTTAAACGCGCTCAATGCTAAGGTCATGGCGTAGGTTGTTTCCGCGTTTGAAGCCATTGATCGTGACGCGCGCATAGCAGTCAGTATTCTCACAGGAACCGGACGCGCCTTTGCAGCGGGCGCCGATATCAAAGAGATGCAGTCGCAATCATTTTCCGACATGTACCTCGCGGACTATTTTGCCGGCTGGGATCGCTTTGCCGCTTGCCGCAAACCCGTCATAGCGGCGGTAAATGGATTTGCTCTTGGCGGCGGCTGCGAGCTTGCGATGATGTGGGATTTGGTGATCGCATCGGACAAGGCGAAGTTTGGTCAGCCTGAAATCAAACTTGGTGTGACACCTGGTATGGGTGGCTCTGTGCGTATGACTCGCGCGATCGGCAAAGCCAAGGCCACGGATCTCATCTTAACCGGGCGAATGATTGAAGCAGCGGAGGCGGATCGCGTCGGCTTGGTTAGCAGAGTCGTGCCGCATGAAAGTCTGATTGAGACCGCTCGGGCCGCCGCCACTACGATCGCGACATATTCCATTCCGTCTGTCATCGCGGCCAAAGAAATGGTGGGACGCGCACTCGAACTCCCAACCAGTGAAGCGGTTCGTTTTGAACGCCGTCTCTTCATGGGGTTGTTTGGAACCGCGGACCAAAAGGAAGGGATGGCGGCCTTTACAGAAAAGCGCGATCCGAAATTCAAAGACGTATAGATGCAACTTTCTGAAGAACAGCAAATCATGAGCGATATGGCCGCTGCCTTCACGCGCGACCATTTACGCCCAAACGCCCAAACATGGGACGAAACAGCTATGCTGGATCGCGAGATACTCAAGTCACTTTCTGAGCTGGGGTTTGGCGGAATCTATACATCCGAGCGATACGGCGGGTCTGGCCTGAGCCGGTTTGAGGCGGTGTTGATATTTGAACAATTGGCAAAGGGATGCATTAGCCACGCAACCTTTCTATCGATCCACAATATGGCCACTTGGATGGTGGATCGGTTTGCCTCGGACGCGCTGCGTTCAGAATTCATTCCGCGCTTAGCGACGGCGGATTTGATTGTGTCCTACTGCCTGACCGAACCCGGATCGGGTTCGGATGCCGCTAGCCTGAAAACTTCGGCGCTTCGAGACGGCGACGATTACGTATTGAATGGATCAAAAGTCTTTATTTCGGGTGCCGGATTTTCAGACCTTTATCTGGTGATGGCGCGCACCTCAGATGATGGGGCAAAAGGGATCTCGGCATTCCTGATTGAGAAGGGTGCTCCAGGGCTATCGTTTGGAAAGAACGAGAGAAAAATGGGATGGAAAGCCCAGCCCACCGCGATGGTTATGTTTGACGATTGCCGTGTCCCTGAACGTCAGCGGATCGGACCGGAAGGTGACGGATTCAAGTATGCTATGGCCGGGCTAGACGGCGGCCGCCTGAACATTGCGGCATGCTCGCTCGGCGGCGCTCAGGATGCGTTCGACCGGGCACTCTCTTATGCGCAGGAGCGTGAGCAGTTTGGACGGGCATTGGTCGAGTTTCAGGCCAATCAATTCAAAATCGCGGATATGGAGACAGACCTACAGGCCGCCAGAGCGCTTTTGTATGGCGCAGCCAAAAAACTCGATCAAAAAGCGAGTGATGCGACACGCGCTTGCGCGATGGCGAAACGGTTCGTCACCGATACGGGATTCAAGGTCGCGAATGAGGCCCTGCAGATGCATGGCGGATATGGATATCTCGCCGAATACGACGTGGAGCGAATCGTCCGCGACCTGCGGGTTCATCAAATTCTCGAAGGCACAAATGAAATCATGCGCGTGATTATCTCGCGCTCATTGTTGGGAGTTTAAGCATGCAAATTGGGAGTAAAGGGCGAGATATTGGCATAAGGGCTTTCAAGGACGGCAAGGCCGGACGCATAACGCTCGATCGACCCGCCGCGTTTCACGCATTGGATCGGCGTATGTGTGATGCGATCACAAACGCACTGATCGACTGGATGAATGACGATCAGGTCGAATTCGTGCTGATCGATCATCGAGAAGGCACGCGCGGCTTTTGTGCGGGGGGCGACATCGCAATGCTGTCCGAGTCCGGTCGTTCCGATGCACGGCAGGCGCAAGCATTTTTCAAGGCTGAGTATCGCTTAAACAGTTTGATATCGAGCTATCCAAAACCGTACATCGCTGTAATTGACGGTGTCACAATGGGGGGAGGTGTCGGGCTCGCCGTTCATGGAACTTATCAAATCGCGACGGACCGTACCATTTTTGCAATGCCCGAAACCGGCATCGGACTTTTCCCTGATGTGGGCGGGACCTGGTTCTTGCCCAGGCTCCAGGGGGAGCTTGGAACGTGGCTCGCGCTGACGGGCGCTAAACTCAGAGGCAGCGACGTTGTTTCTGTTGGACTGGCGACGCATTATTGCGCGAGTGACCAAACACGGCAGCTAAAAAGAGATCTTTGCAAAAATGGCATTCGAATCCTCGATGAGTACACAAGTGAAGCCAAGTTCTCGCTCGCCGAAAGATTGGATGAGATCGATGTATTATTTGCCGGCGATAACGCCATTGCGATCCGAGCGCGATTAGAGAAGGGCAGCGCTTGGGCGAAGAGTCAGGCAACGAAGCTGAAAGCAAAATCTCCCCTGTCTACGAAAATCGCGCTACGACAGTTACGGACTGGGCGCTATCTTAGTTCACTGGAGGATGCGCTGCGAATTGAGTATCGCATTGCAAGCCGCTTGGTTCAGTCGCGCGATTTCCATGAAGGTGTGCGTGCCTGCATTATCGACAAAGACTTCTATCCGCGTTGGATGTCGCCCTCTTTGAGCATGGCGATTGGTGACGAAGTCGCAAAATACTTTACTCCGCTCAAATCGGGTGAACTGCAATTCCCGGAGACCTGCCAATGACAAAAGTTGCTATTATTGGCCTCGGAAACATGGGCTGTGGAATGTGCGCCAACTTGATTGAATCTGGCTTGCACACTTGCGCATACGATTTGAACCCTGACGCCGTCGAACGCGCTGAAAGTTATGGAGCCGTGGCGACCACCAGCGTTATCGATGCCGTATCCCAGGTCGATTTTGTGGTGACGATGCTGCCGGCCGGGGATCATGTTTTAGATGTCTATTTTGGCGTCGACGGTATTGCCTCGAATGCTGCACCAGGCACCGTTTTCATCGATTGTTCCACCATAGCCGTGGACCACGCGCGCGAAGCGCATGAGCGTGCTTTAAAGCTTGGCTTCAGAATGATCGATGCACCGGTTTCAGGAGGGGTCAGCGCCGCGAAGGCCGGCAAACTCACCTTTATGGTTGGCGGTGAAACGGATGTATTCGAACACGCCCATCGTATTCTTGGGGCCATGGGAGAGACAATCATTCATGCGGGCGCTGCGGGGAATGGGCAAGTCGCGAAGATTGCAAATAACATGCTTCTCGGGGTTTCGATGATCGCGACAAGCGAGGCTTTCTGTCTCGCGCAAAAGTTGGGTCTGGACGCTCAGACCTTTTTCGATATTTCTTCGAAAGCCTCAGGCCAAAACTGGTCGATGACGAGCTATTGTCCTGCACCAGGGCCTGTCCCAGCTGCGCCATCCAATCGAGACTATGAAGCCGGTTTTGCCGTTGACATGATGCTTAAGGATATGCGCCTCGCGCGGAGCGCCGCGCTGCAGTCGGGTACGCATGCGCAACTCGGTGCGCTTTCTGCCATGATCTATGAGACGATGTCACAAGATGGCTTGGGTATGAAAGACTTCTCGGTGATCATGGATGAAATCGCCAAAGCCTCGAAGCTTCGCACGATGATGCAAGCTGATCCGAACACTGCAAGCGCGAATCAGGAAAGATGAGGGCCGTATCTTCAATGCTTTCTTGCGATGGCCTGATACGGGCATTGTCAACCAACCCGTCATCAGGTCTTTATATACGATAACGCAAACACACGGATCTAGCGGAGGAAAAAATGGAAATGACATCAGATTACAAAATGACGATTAACGGTCGGCCCGTGTCGGGCGCAGATGGCAAGTTTGAAGTGTTTAATCCAGCAACCGGACAAGCCTTCGACGCGGCGCCAGAATGCTCTCAAGCGCAACTTGACGAAGCCGTCGCGGCTGCGCGTGCAGCCTATCCGGGTTGGCGCGCGACGCCGATTGACGAGCGCGCTGAATTGCTGCGCAAAGCTGCCGATGCCCTGCTGTCGGTTGCGGATGATATGTCCAGACTCTTTTCACGTGAGCAAGGTCGGCCCGTCGATCAGGCACTTCAGGAGATTCAGGGCGCGGCACAATGGCTGCAGGCTGTGTCGGCCATGCGTCCACCGATCCGTGTGGCGGAAGACTCCGAGACTCAATTTGTTGAGACCAAATATGTGCCACTGGGTGTCGTCTGTGCGATTGCGCCATGGAATTTCCCGATCAATCTGGCGATATGGAAAATCGCACCGGCGCTGCTGGCTGGCAATACAATGGTGTTGAAGCCGTCGCCGTTTACGCCTTTATGTACGCTGAAGATGGGCGAGCTGTTCGCCGGTATTTTCCCGCCAGGTGTTCTGAATGTCATAACCGGGGGAGACCGCTTGGGCCCTTGGATGACCGCGCATCCCGGCTTTGACAAGATTTCTTTCACGGGTTCAACGGCGACCGGTAAACGGGTCATGGAAAGCGCCGCAAAAGATCTGAAGCGATTGACGCTTGAGCTTGGTGGCAATGACGCGGCGATTGTTTTGCCTGATGTCGATCTGGACGATGTTGCGCAGAAAATATTCTTCGGCGCATTTTTCAACACGGCGCAAATCTGTGTGGCGACCAAACGGCTCTATGTGCATGAAGACGTCTATGACGGTTTGCGCGATCGGCTTGTGGCGATTGCTCAAGCGACCAAGGTCGGTGATGGCGCTGAGCAGGGCACCAATCTCGGTCCGATACAGAACAAACGTCAATACGAGCGTGTTCTGGAGCTTTTGGACGATGCGAAATCAAATGAACTAACCCTTTTGCAAGGCGCCGATGTTCCGTCCGGCGAGGGGTATTTCATCCCAATTACAATCGTCGACAATCCGCCAGAAGACTCTCGCGTCGTGCAAGAAGAAGCGTTCGGTCCGATATTGCCGATGCTCAAATTCGAGAGTGTGGATGATGTCATCGATCGCGCCAACGCATCCGAATACGGACTTGCAGGTGCAGTCTGGTCACAAGATACGGATCAAGCGATCGACATTGCGAGGCGAATGGAAACGGGCACGATTTGGGTCAATCAGAACCTGATGCTGCGCCCAGACACGCCGTTTGGCGGACATAAGAATTCTGGGTTTGGGTCCGAGAACGGCGAAGAGGGGCTATTGGAGTTTATGGCGCCGCAAGCCGTTTATGTCGCCAAGTAAATTGCAAAGCCATAAACGATCGGAGCGAAGCGAATGTCGGCGACAACGCTACTAAATGATATCAAGGTCGCGGATATGAGTACCGTCATCTTCGGACCTTATTGCACCCAAACCCTCGCCGATATGGGCGCCGATATTATCAAGATCGAACCGCAGGGCGGTGATGATTTTCGCAATGTTGGAAAGTCGGCAAACACGCGGCATATGGGGCCGTGTCATATGACGATGAATCGCGGCAAGCGTTCGGTGATCTGGGATCTCAAATCCGAGGCGGGTGAGGAGGCGATCCGAAAGCTCATCGCAGAAAGCGACGTCTTTATCCATAATGTTCGCGCGCCCGCCATCGCGCGATTGGGATTGTCATTTGAAGACGTGAAAGCCATCAAGCCAGACATTGTCTATATACACTGTGTTGGCTTCGGATCAGACGGCCCGTATGCGGGGCGACCAGCGTATGATGATTTGATCCAGGGATTGTCCGGGGCGGCGAGTCTGCTGCCAAAAGTAGATGGCAACCCCAGACCACGTTTCATTCCAACCGCTTTTGCAGACAAGGTGTCAGGCCTCCATGCAGCCTACGCAACCCTTGCCGCCTTGCATCATCGCGCGCGGACCGGCGAGGGGTTCATGTTGAAGTCCCGATGTTTGAGTGCATCACGCATTTCTTGCTCGAAGAGCATTTCTACGAAGCAGTGTTCGATCCTCCCATCGGTCCGTTTTGTTATCAGCGTCAGGTCGATCCTTCGCGACAACCGCTCCAGACCTTGGATGGTTACGTGGTTCTGGCGCCTTACGTTGATAAACGCTGGGTGAAGCTTTTCGAGACTGTCCTCGAGGCGCCGCACGAATTGGAAGATGGCCGAATAAACGATTATAAAGGACGTTACTTCAATATGGATTACATGTTGGAGCGGGTGCAATTTTACCTCTTGAAGAAGCCAAGCGCCCACTGGTTGCAAGCCTGCTCTGATGCAGACATTCCGGCGGCTCCCGTCAATGATTTTCATGATTTGCAGAATGATCCGCATTTGAAGGAGACCGGCTTTTTCAAGCGCCGCCAACACCCTTCTGAAGGCGACTATTGGGAACCACAACCACCCGTGAAATTCCATGGCGTGGAGCGAGCAGAGATCCGCCCCGCGGCATTACCGGGACAAGATACAGACCTCGTCTTGATGGAACTCGGATTGAGTTAGAAAGATCCTCGTATCTGAGCTTGCCCAGATATCGGGCTGGATCCGGCAACTCTGCGCAATTCCCTTTCAAATCTGGCTTGCATTCGAACGAAAGCTTTAAAACAATCATAGCTGACGGTTTTTAGCTGTACATAGTTTTGTGATCATCAAACGCAATCGCAGGTGACCGTATGAAACGAATTACGCCATTAGACTCGGCATTTCTACACGCTGAGCGACCCGCAGCGCCTCCGGTGATCGCAGGGTTCTTTATTGTCGACCCGAGTACCGGCGAGGGAGATGTGATACGACACAGAGATGTGCTGGAACATGTCGAGGATCGGCTTCACTTTTCGCCAGCGCTTCGTCAGCGATTGGTATTTCATCCGATGAGGATCGGCGAGCCGCGTTTGATTGACGATGAGAATTTCGACCTGGAGTTTCACGTCCGTCATCTCGCATTGCCGGAACCCCGGGATCGACGACAACTTTCAATTCTGGCGGCGCGTTTATTCTCACGCCCGATGGATCTGGAACGGCCGCTTTGGGAGATGTATATTATAGAGGGCCTGGACCAGGTCGATGATTGTCCGAAAGGTGCATTCGCGGTTCTGTTCAAACTTCATCATGCCGCCTTCGATGGGGTCGCCGCCGGTTCGACAATTTTTTCAATGCTTCAAAAGCACCCTCAAGAGCGCGTGAGCGCGCCTTTAAAGCGATGGGTGCCAGAGCGGAAACCGCGAATGCTCGAATGGGTCGCGCATACCAGCCGAGAAAGTGTAGCGCGAAGTCTTTCAAACCTGCAGTCTTTTCCAAACGTCTCTTATGGCATGTACAAGCTTGCGCGCTCGAATAAGGACAAGCTGACCCGGAAGACAATCAAAATACCCAAGACACGGTTTGAGGGGGAGGTGTCCTCTCACAAAGTGTTTGACTATTTGTCCCTGCCTATGGCGACTGTCCACGCGGCGCGCAAGAAACTCGGTGGCGCAAAAGTCAATGATTTCGCGCTCTCCATAATTGCTGGAGGAATGCGAAGGTACGGGTTGCGGAAAGGCGACTTGCCGTCGACATCACTCTACGCTCTGTGTCCTATTAATGTGAGAGGAGAGGGGAATCCATTCGAGGGCGGCAATCATGTTTCTTTCATGCGCGTCGCAATGGCGACCCAGGTGGAAGACCCGCTGGAGCGATTGCAAATCATCGGCCAGGAGACTTTGCAAGGAAAAGACATCGCAGCGTCAATCGGACCCAAATTCGTGGGGAATGCCGTGGGGCAAGTGCCGTATGTCTATCGTTCGGTCATGTTCCGAAGCTTCAGCAAGATGACGTCACGAGGATTCATCCGCCCGGCCGCAAATGCGATTGTCACCAATGTCCCAAATCCAACGGGCGACCACTACTTTGCTGGGGCCAAGGTTGTTTCTTACGCTGGGCTCGGTCCTGTGATGGACGGGTATGGATTGTTTCACACGATCACCAGTCTCGAGCATGAACTGGCCATATCGATAACGTCTTGTCGCGAAATGCTGCCAGACATTGCTGACTACATATCGGATTTGAAGGAGTCAGCAGATGAGTTGTTCAAGCTCGCTGAGCAGATTCCGGTTCCTTCCAAAACAAAGCGGAAGACGGCAAATCGCAAGCCTAAGCGTCAGCGTGCAAACGGGACCGCGCGGACGCTTGAACTGCACTGACCAAGAAGATGGGTCGACGCGGCCTTTAGCTAACGTATCGTCCGGGTGACACACCAAACGTGCGATAGAAAATCTCGGTGAACGCACTCGTGCTCTCGTATCCTACGTTTCTGGCGGCGATGTTCACGGGCGTACCCGTCAGGAGCATTGAGAGTGCTTCCTGGAGGCGGATCTGTTGACGCCAAAGACTCAGACTCATTCCGGTTTCCTGCTTGAAGCGTCTTGTAAAGCTGCGGCGGCTCATCCCCGCAATACGGGCGAGGTCGTCCAGGGAACGCCGGTCGGCTGGGACTTTGACGATCAGATCGCAAACGCGGAGAAGTTTAGGATCATCCGGCAACGGCGCCATGTGCGGAATTTTTGGAGCGGTGGAGAGTTCCATCAAAATCAGATCCATCACGGCGCGATCCCGATTTTTCAGGCCGCGGGTCTGATCAAGCTGCGATATTTCAAGGATCAAAGCGCGCAAGAATGAACTGACTTCCACGACGTGACAGACCGGGTCTCGCGGGGCGGCATAAGGTTCAATGTACAGGGTCCGAAGAGAGACGGGACCACGACATGACACGGAGTGCTCAACCCCGGCCGGGATCCAAAGGGCGCGTTGGGGCGGAAGCACGATGGCTGTATTGTCCGCAATTACCGACATGACACCGGTGCAAGCGTACAGCAATTGAATGCGATCATGCGCATGCTTCGGATCTTCGAATCCATCTACATACTCGTCTGAAAGCCCGACAACCGGCCCTCTTGAATAGTCGAGATCTATAGATCTTTTAATCACGCTTAGACTCCAGGTTTCAGAGGACATTATTGACATGCCTCCGTCAATTCAAACGCGTTCACGTTGATGACGGACGGCCCGCATTGCAAACGCCAGGAACATGGCGGATTGACGCAACTGCCCCTCGGGTGATGGATCACCCAAGTGACCAGCATTAAGATCGATATGGGTTAAGATGGGCGCTTCGCCGAGATTTAGGTCGCGGGCTTTGGCCGAAAACTTCAATGGCTCCCAAAATGCAACCCGATCATCTGTAACCCCTCCGGTCGCAAGCAGCATTGGAAAGTGAGCGGGTTTTAGCGCATCGTATGGGGAATAACTGGCCATTGCCCTGTAGTCTTCTTCAACGCGCGGGTCGCCCCAGATGGCAAATGGCGTGCTGCCCAAAGGATGATTTTGCCAGTCATCCAGGGTGTTCAACACATCGACAAACGGCACTTGCGCGATGATGCCTGCCCAGAGCTGTGGATGCGTAGCGAAAACAGACCCCATAAGCATTCCGCCGGCTGACATACCGTGCGCGACGATATTCCTTGCTCCAGCCAAATTCATGGCGATCAGGCTTTCGGCGCATGCAACAAAGTCTGAGAATGTCAGGGACTTGCCGTGCTTCAGGGTTGGGCGCCACCAATTGGCGCCGCGTTCTCCACCGCCGCGCACATGCGCGATTCCGCAAGTCCAGCCGCGATCGGCGAGCGCGATGGCTTCAGGTCGAAAGCTTGCTTCCATCATCTCGCCATAAGCGCCATAGGCCGAAAGGTATAAGGGTTGATCGGGATTGGGTGCGTTCGAACGCTTGTGGAAAAGTGTCACCGGGATCTCGGCCCCGTCCGAGGCTTGAATTGTCACGCGTTCCAGATTGTAGCGTGATGAATTAAACCTATGAGGTTGAGGAGTCAGCAGTGGCTGCGGGGCAGAATCGACCCCCAAAGGAGCGGTCATAATTATCGGTGGTCGAATGGGAGAGCTCAAACGAAATGCGATCGCTTCGGCTTCGAAGTTCTGATCGCTCAGAACATCGAGCGTGTATGCAGCATCTTCGAAGTGGACATCCCGGTCGGGCTGGCCGGGCGCCATGACGACCAGATGCGGCTTTGCATCACGCCATTCGGTTCGAACCAGTGCTTTCTTGAATGGCGTGACTCGCGTGATTGGTCGTCCGGCGACATGCGAACATAAGGTGCGCCAATGTGCGCGACCTGGCGTCACTATCGGCGCAGTGACAAGGCTGAAATCATCCGCCCCGTCAGTATTGGTTCGGATGATGAATTGCCCCTGCCAGTGTTCGACTTCGTAATCGTGGAAGTCTGACATGGGCTCTATCACCACAGGGGTGCTGGTCGGATCAGAGCTCGGAATGTACAATGTCTCGGACTGATCGCCATTGAGGCGGCGGATGAAAACGAACCCGCCAGATCGAGAGGATTGCAGGTCTATGAAATAGGATGTGTTATCAGTCTCGAAGCATTTGGTGTCGGAGCCTTGGTGAATGTCTCTTCGCCAGACATCATTCGCGCGTCCGCCATCATCACGGCCAACCCAGAACAGGAACTTTCCGGATCGATCGAATGCGAACCCACCATGTCCATTCTGAATGTCGTCGACAACCAGTTTCCCGCTGTTCACATCGCGCACTTTGATCGAAAACACACCTGAGCCGGTATTGTCGACGGCCCAACCGAGCCGCGTGCGCTCGAAATTGTATTTTGGCCCACCCCAGCTCAGTTTTGCCGTCGCGTTTTGGTGACGTTCGCTTGCCATATCCAATAGAATGACTTCAGCCGCGCTGGACGTGTGGCGGCGCCCAATAACAAGTTCTCCGTCTTCGCTCACCCGCTGAAAATAGGTGTGCTCACCTGCGGTCACCCAGGTCTGGGGAGTCGATCTCGTCGTGATCGAACGAAGGTGTTCTTGCAATTCGATTGAGAGGTCTTCAGGGGCGGCTAAGACGCCTCTGGAATAGGCGTTCTCCCGGTCGATCACGCGTCGGATTTCACGATCAAGCGTTTCGGGGTTCTGCAGGACGAGCTGCCAGTCTTTCGGCTTCATCCAGGCATAATCGTCATGCCGGTTGAGGCCGAACTTCTCGGTGGTTACGAGCGTCTTGCGATGCAGGGGAGGCGGCGGTAATGAGTCGGCCAATGGTAGGGTCTCTTCTTGGATTCTCTATATTGCGCGAGACTGTCAAAATCTCGACGTTTCAAGGCTTTTAAGAACATCAGATTGACATAGCTGTCATCCGATGAGTGCCGCGATCGCATAGCCTGGCCCAATACAAGAAAATGTTGGCCTGATAGAGAGGTTGTCATCCGTATAGGCGGTCGACTATATTGAGATTGATAATGATTTGCAACTTGTTCTCAGCGGGAGCAAGCCGTTTTTCAGCGGCTGCATTGGGCCCGCATTTGAGAAAAAACAGACCAAAGCTCGATAGGAAAGCTTGGTCAGCTTCATCCTATTTCCGCAAGCATATTAAGGGGTTTGCCCAGATGACTTTCTTATCCAAGTTCAACAAAGCCGTCCTATTGGGGACGACAACCATATTGCTCGCGGCGGGCGCATTGGCTCAAGATGACGACCGCGCCGAAGCGGATACGGTTGAAACCGTTCGCGTGCTCGACTCGATCATCGTTCGTGCGGAAGCTTATGTTCCAGAGGAGAACATTACAGCCAACAAAACCAATATTCCGCTCATTCAAACGCCGCAATCTGTCTCTGTGATCACACGCGACCAAATCGATCTATTGGGCTTCATCGATCTGCAACAGGCGACCCGATACACTGCTGGTATTGCAAGCGAGAACTATGGCCCAGATCTGCGCTTCGACTTTCTGACATCGCGCGGCTTCGTACCGAAGCAGTACATCAATGGCGTGGTTGCACCGTCCTCAACCACGATCGCCGCGACGGGCATTGATCTTTACGCATTTGAGTCCGTCGAGATTTTAAAAGGACCCTCGTCCAGCCTTTATGGCAACACACCGCCCGGCGGAATCTACAATCAGACGACGCGACGGGTCAGCGACGATTTGCGAGGCGAATTGCGCGCGCGGGTCGGGACCGATAATTTCTACGAAGTGGCGGGAACGGTCACGAACCGACTAACGGATGGCGTGTCGGGGCGGGTCACCGCGCTTTATCGTGATCAGGAATCCTATCGCGACTTTGTTGATGCCCAGCGACTGCTCATCGCGCCAGCCGTCAAATTTGATCTGAGTGCGGACACTGTGCTTAACCTAGATGCGATTTATCAAACAGACGAGGTCAACGGAGAGTTTAATGGCTTCCTGCCCGTCGAAGGTATTTTGCTTCCGAACCCAAACGGGGAGATCCCGACCAGCGTCAACATCGGGGATCCGGGTAACTTTTTTGAGCGAGATCAATACGCGGTCGGCGCCGAACTCACGCACGATTTCAACAACACGCTGCGTTTTGTGACCAACATTCGATACGCCGATTACCAGGAACGCACACCGCAAAATGTTTATGCTGGCGGTGGTTTCGCGAACACGACCGATCCATCCTTACCGAGCTTTTTCAACACGCTGAACCGCTTCAATTTTACGTACGCTGAAGATGTCACCGCTTTATCCGCTGATACGCGGCTGGATGGAACATTCGATTTTGGTGGCGTGCAACACAAGGTGATTGTCGGGCTTGATTACCGTGATGTCGACAATGTCGCCGATTTCGGCTTTTTCTTCGATCCGCAGCCGATTGACCTATTCAATCCCGTTTTCACACCCGTGCCGCAGCCCGCGGACCCTTATCCGACGGCGTTCAACGATCAGGTGCTGGAGCAGGCCGGTCTGTATGCGCAAGATCAAATCGAGTTGGGACAGTTCTATGTCACGATCGGCCTGCGCCAGGATTGGGTCGAGATCGATAATGCGCTCTCCTCAACCAGTGCAGATCAAGACGCATTCACCTATCGCATAGGTGTGAACTATGTCACCGATAGCGGGTTTTCACCTTATGCCAGCTATTCGACCTCATTCGAGCCGTTGCTCGGTTCGGATTCAGTCACCGGCAATGAATTTGACCCAAGCGAAGGCGAGCAATGGGAAGTCGGGGTTAAATATGATGGCCGCAATCTCTCGGACACTGTCGACCTGTTTGCCAGCGCGGCGCTATTTCAAATCACGCAGTCTGATGTTGTGTCTTTCGGTGCTGGAACGACGCCCGTCTTCGGTACTCAGTCAGGCGAAGTAGAGGTTCAGGGGCTTGAGCTTGAACTCGTCACGCGGATTGATGACCGTATCTCATTCAACGCTGCTTACAGCTATACAGACAGCGAAGTGACCGAGAATGAAAACAACCCGCTTGAGGTTGGTGAGCCGCTGCCTGTGACCCCGGAACACAAGATCGCTCTGTTTGGAAACTACAACGTTCAAACGGGTCCTTTGGCGGGTCTCGGATATGGCCTTGGAGTGCGTTATGTCAGCGAGAGCGCAGGCAGCCTTCCTGGACCGTTCAACCCCGTCGTCTTTGATGGCGAAGATCCGGTCCTGTTCGATGCAATTCTCAGCTATGATCTGCCAAAATGGCGGTTCACGCTCAACGCCTCAAACCTTGCTGATGAGCGCTATGGCGCCCGTTGTGCAAGCGCGACCGGTTGTAATTTCGGAGCGCCGCGTCAAGTGATTGGAACGATCCAATACAAATTTTAGATATCCCGAACAAAGCGTCTGAAGGCGTCGCAATCAGCGGCGCCTTTGGTTATTGAACATAGATGACGTTACGAGCATTGAAGACGCGATGACGGAGCCTCGAGACCCAGCCCTAGATACGCTCGTACCGGAAACTTGGACGCTGCGGGCACTGTTCACGATTGTAGTTCTCGGATTGTGTGCTGGCGTACAGCTCAGCGATCAGGGGATACAAAGCTTATCGCTGTCCTCCATTCAGACATCTTTTGGTGTCAGCGACGCCGCGCTAGGCGCAGTTCAAGGTCTTGCCGGGTTCTTTGTCGGCAGTCTTGTGGCGATACCGCTCTCGCGACTGGTCGACAAATTTTCTCGAAAGTACATTTTGCTGTGCCTCATCATAACGTCCACGGCTATGATGATCTTGAGCGCGCTTGCGCCCAATTTTGCACTGTTCTTTCTGGGACGGTCGTCTGCCGGCATTCTCGAGTTTGCCATGATCCCACTGGTTTATTCCATGATCCCAGATCTCGCGCCGGAGCGCGATCGCGTGCTCGCCAATCTCGGGTTTGCCGCACTGATGGCCGCTGGAGCCAGTGGCGGTTTCTATTTCGGAGGCGATATTATCGCCGCGGGGGAGCGCGTCTTTCCTTTCGCCATGGACGCCTGGCGCAAAGGGTTTTTGTTAATCTCGATTTCAGGTCTTCCGCTCCTTCTATTGGGCCTTTTGACGCTTGACCCTCCAAGATACCGAGGGCTGGTCGGTATTCATGTTTCGGACTCTCTAACGAAATTCTTTCGGAACCGCTGGAAGCTGATGGTCCAGTTCTTGGGGATGGCGGGGTTCATGTTGCTCGCCGTTCAGGCGCTCAATCAGCTGGTCGCTCTGGCGATGGAACGCCGTTTCGATGCCGATCTCCCGACTATCGGACAGTCCATGGGCGTTATCTTACTCATCGTCAGCGCGGGAAGTATTCCGGCTGCAGGAATTTTGGATCGTTTGCTGGAGCGCTATCTTGGGTATTCATCTCGACCGGCCATCATGGGGCTCGCTGCCGCGATCGCTATTCCCGCCTCGGTCTCGATGCTTGTCGTCTCGCGTATTGATTACGCATTTACCGCAGTCGGCGTATTCATGTTTATCACAGCGACAGCAAATGCGTTGGTGCCAACCATGCTACAGGATCTAATTCCGGCTCCCCTTCGCGCGAGGATTTTTGCAATCTGGAGCTTCCTGGTTTCGATCTTTTCTGCCTTGGGTCCGTTGATCGCAGGCTTGCTTTCGGATTTTGCCGTCCAGCGCAATCTACTGCAGGCAATTACAATAACCATCGTTCCGGCGCTGATTGTATCCGCTTGTTTTGCGATGAGCCTGGTGGCGTCAACGCGAAAGGATACTCGCGCCGTTTAAACGGATGTTGTTCGGCCTATTCCAAATTTCGCTGCGCGCGCAAACGAAATACAAGTCCACCGTTTTCAATCGCGCTGAATGTACCGACGAGAGCGACGACGTCGGTCGCAACCATGAGGCATATATCTTTTAAACTGGCTTAGCCGAATGTATCGGCCTTCAAGGCTCGTCACTCACCTTAAGTACCAGCTTCCCCAAATTTCTCCCTTCAAAGAGTCGGGCGAGCGCGGTGGGTGCGTTCTCCAAACCCTCGACAATATCTGTCTCGTATTGGAGTTTTCCGTCCATCAACAAACTGGCCATCGCAGCGAAGCCATCAGCGAAGCGGTCCAGAAAGTCGATGATGATAAAGCCGCGCACCAGGGTCCGGCGCATCAAAAGATTGGCAAAGTTCTTTGGACCGGTGCTCTCATCAGGGTCAGCATTATAAGTTGAGATCAGTCCGCACAGCGGCATACGGGAGAAATCGTTGAGACGCGCAATCACCTCTTCCATTATCGAACCGCCGACATTTTCAAAATTGATGTCAATCCCGTCCGGGCAATGACGATCGAGGGCTTCGCCAACGTCTTCGACCTTGTAGTTGATCGCTGCATCGAAACCTGCCGTCTCGGTTAGCCAGCGACATTTTTCGTCAGATCCTGCTATACCCACAACGCGGCATCCCATGTTCTTACCAATCTGGCCAACCATAGAGCCGACAGCACCCGCGGCCGCCGAGACGACCAGAGTCTCGCCCGCTTTGGGTTGACCAATTTCAGTCAATCCGAAATAGGCGGTCATGCCTGTCGCACCAAGCGGTCCCATGAAAGCGGTTAGGGGTAGTCCGGGTATCGCAGGCAGCACATTCACGCCTTCGCCGGGCAAGTCATTATACGCCGCCCAAATCGCAAGCCCAGTATTGACGATACTGCCGACCGGCACGCTCTCAGACCGGCTCTCTTCAATCACACCTATCGAACCACCCCGCATCGGTGTGCCGATCTCTACCGGCGGTAAATAGGCATCCATGTCGCTCATCCAGATCCGGTTGGTTGGGTCGAGTGAGAGATAAATTGTGCGGACGCGGACATGTCCTTCAGCCAGCGGCGCCATCTCTTCAGTGACCAGTTCAAGATCATCGGGAGCGACCTCACCCACTGGCCGTTTACGGAGATACCAGATTGTATTTGTTGTCATTTCGGTTGCCATTTGTTTCGGTTTAGTAAGAGTCTTAGGCGATTTGAGCTGGCGCGGAAAGCACAGCTTTGAAATTAGTAGCCGCGGGTCTGATCCATAGTTTCCTCTGGTCTCTTTCAATATGCTCCGCGTGACAAATCCAAGACGCTGAGCAGATCCGTTTCGCGAGCAAAAGAAGACACAGAGCCAGCGTTTAGACCACCAATCTGCGATGCTGATCGTGAAGCTACAGAATTATCCGGGATCAACAGTTCAGAGGTCAAGGATGGGAAGAAAGACCCGGGATAGAGACTGGACCAAACAATTGACCAATCGATAGCGTGCCGGTGCGGAATTTGTAACGCTTCGTTGTTGTGTTTGGACTGTTCGTCTGAACTTTGGTGCATTCTTCTTGTGAGATTTTCGCTGAGCTGGTGTGACGGAACATCAACAACTCAAGGACTAATTTGGTTACCTTCGAGAGTGCTCTGAGCATCGCTCGCCATGCGTCGCCCCGCAAACCAATAGTGTGCTCACGCCCATAGATTGCCGAGCAGGAGAAGTGTTATGGCTTGGCGCAAGCCGGAGGCCTCAGACTGTGCATCGGACATGCTATTCGTTGCATAAGACGCAAATAGGTCCGAGACGATCCCGACGAATACGGGTCCAAGGCCAAGCCCGATTAGGCTTGCGATCAGCGAGTAAAGTGCGACAGCAAAGGCTCGGGTTTCGTCCCGGGCAAGGGTTTGGATAGCTGCGAATGTTGACCCGAAATAGTAACTCGCGGCAAAAACAGGCGCGGCAAACATCACCAAGGCGAAATTTTCACTCGGTGTGTAGAGACCATAAATCGCCGGGCCGACTGAAAAAGCGAGCAGCAGCCCGTTTACATTGAGCGGTGCGGCCATGGAGCGTTTGAGTAGTCGGTTTGATGCTAGGCCGCCAATCCAAGATGCAAACCCGCCAGTTATTCCGACCATTAGTCCGAGCTTCCAGCCGAGTTCGGCATATCCCATACCATGGACCCGAACAAAGAAACTTCCGTAAAAGCTCCCAAACCCATAGGCGACAAATTGAACAAGCGTTCCGGCTGCAATGATGTGCCAATATGCAGACTTCCCGGAGAGAGCTGCCAGACCCGATTTGAGTGATAGGCGATTAGGGTCTGGCTGGAGTGCCTGTCGCAACGCAATGTTTCCGCGAGGGTCTCTTACGGTGATCCAAATCAATACTGCGACCAGCAGACCAGGCGCGCCGGCTGCCATAAATGCCGCGCGCCAGCTCACATTCTCCACGATCCATCCGCCACCGGCAAATGCGATAAAGGCGCCGATCGGTATTGCCATCCCGAACATGCCAAGCGCACCAGCGCGTCGCTCTGGCGGAAAGAGATCTGAGATGAGAGAGTGTGATGCGGGCACTGAACCGGCTTCGCCAATCCCAACGCCAATACGCGCTAGAAAGAGTTGAACGAAATTGGCGGCGAACCCGCACAGCACAGTCATTGCGGACCAGATTGCGAGCGCGATCGCAATGATTTTGCTGCGATTCCATCGGTCCGCAAGCGCAGCTACGGGTATGGCAAGGGTTGTGTAAAACACAGCGAATGAAAGGCCACTCATGAGACCGAGCTGCGTATCAGAGAGGCCGAGATCCCGTTTCACCGGTTCGGCTAAAATTGCGATCACTTGCCGATCTAAGAAGTTCAACATCATCACGATGAAGAGCATCGCTAAGGCATAGTTTGCGCTCAGATTCGAGCCGTTTCGCGGTGTTTCCTTGACGGGGGAAGGTGGGGGCACGATTGAGTTTCCAATATCTACCCGCATGAGATGAAGCGACGTCCCCATCCAATTCGAGCGCTCATTGTGGATGAGCAGTATGGCTTAGCTAACAGGGGCTGACAACACAAAACAAACAGTCTATCCTGTTTATTATGGGTGCCGATCAGATGTAAACGCTGAGCGCCACGAGGACTTGCCGGGGAGGAACGCAATCCATGAATGCAATTCGAAAGCACGTCATTTGTCGCTCCTGCCATGCGCAGTGCGGTCTGATCGTCGACTTTGATGAGAGCGGTCGTCCAATCGCGACTCACGGAAACAAGGATAACCCCGCCTATGCTGGCTATTCCTGTATTCGAGGGCGCGAGCTTCTAAACTATCATAGTTTTTCAACGCGACTCACCCGGTCGCTCAAAAGAGACAGTGATGGGGAGCTTGCCCCGATTGGATGGCGCGACGCGGCCCGAGACGTGGCAGAAAAATTGAGCGCGATAGCAGAACAGCACGGACCAGAATCAATCGCGATTTACATTGGCACGTTTGGTTACAACACTTTCCCGGCCCAAGCTTTCGCTCTGGCCTTCATGGAGGCCATAAGATCGCCGATGATCTTTACTTCAGTCACGATCGATCAGCCTGGCAAAGGCATCTCAGGCGCGTTGCATGGCAAATGGTTGGCTGGAGGCTACAGGCATCCGGAGTGGGATGGCTTGATGCTTGTCGGCACCAACCCAATCGTCTCCATGAATGGCGGCTTGGGGATGAACCCCGCCAAGAACCTGCATGCGGCTCTAAAACGCGGCATGAAACTGATTGTGATCGATCCGCGAGTCACCGATGTCGCCAAAAAAGCTCATATTCACTTACAGTGCCGACCGGGGTGTGACGCAGCGATTCTTGCCTGTATCGCCCGGCAAATCATTGAGGAGGACCTTTATGATAAGGCCTTTTTGCGTGAGGAAGTGGAAGGCTTTTCGGCGCTGAAAGAAACACTCGCTCCGTTTACGCCGGACGTTGTTGCAAAGCTTGCGGGGGTTCCCGCAGAACAGCTCGTAGAGGCGGCGCGTCTCTACGGATCCTTCAAAAAAGCGGATATTAGCTGCGGCACAGGCGCAAACATGTCCGGTTTCGGCAATGCCGCAGAATACATGAGCAAGGTCATTCTAACATTGATAGGGCATTGGCGCCGCGCGGGTGAGCTCAAACGAAATGTGGGCGTTTTTATTGAGGGGTTCCCAGCCATTGCGGCCGGTTCGGGCGCGATACCGGCGTGGGGGTTTGGCACGAAGTTACGTGTGAGAGGCCTGGAAGAGAGCATTTCGGGACTGCCAACGGCGGCTCTCGCCGACGAGATCCTGACGCCCGGAGCCGGACAAATCAAAGCATTGCTGGTCCTTGGCGGAAACCCGATGCTGGCCTGGCCGGACCAGATTAAAACATATGAAGCGATGCAAGCCCTCGATCTGCTTGTGTGTTTCGCTCCGCGTCTTTCGAAAACCGGTCAATTGGCCGATTATGTCATTGCACCGAAAATTCACTACGAAACGCATGGAACCACTGCGCTGAATGAGTTTATCGGTAACTTTGGCGGCGGCTGGGGCTATGAGGAACCCTACGCGCAAGTTTGCGATCCAATATTGGAAACGCCAGAAGACTCTGACCTTTGTGAAGAGTTTGAGTTTTTTCATGCCATGGCCGGGGCGATGAATCTGAATCTCTCGGTCAAGACGAAGGCGATCATCAACCCTGAAAAAGCGGAACTGCATCGAACCGTCTTTCCTGCGGGTGGTCCGCAACCTGACCCGCTCGAAGCTTGGGACGCGACATTGAATGGCTCCCCCGTATCGCATCGAGAGGTTCGCAATGATCCTGAAGCGTTTGAAGGTAAAGTGCTGGGTCGACAGGCAGAAATTGTTGCTCCGAAACCGGATGATTGGTCGACAAAATTAAACATTGGCCATCCAGCAATGCTGGACGAACTGACTGAGGTTGCGAAGCAGCTCGATTCTGATCAGGACAGTACCGAATTTCCTTATCGCCTTATCTCCCGTCGGCTTAAAGAGATCCACAATTCGAACTGGCACGAATCCAATCTGCAAAGAAAGCGTATGCCGCATCACCCCGCATACATGCATCCCGATGATATGTTAGATGTAGGCGTAACAGCCGGAGATATTGTCAAAATCGAGTCAGCCCGGGCCGCCATCACATGTGTCGCGGTTGAGGCAGCGGATGTGAGACGCGGCTGCTTGTCCGTTCCACACGCTTGGGGTGTCAACCCCGATGAAAACGATGACCCCCTTGGCGCCGGTGGCAATACGGGTCGTTTGTCATTCAATGATCGCGATTTCGATAAGCGTAGCGGCATTCCGATCATGAGCGCAATTCCAGTGAAAATTGAACGTGCCAGTTAGACCTAGGATAGATTCGGCTGGCGCCAGACGGATCTGGAAGGACGCGTCCAAGCTCAGATGACGGGAAGAGCGAATTATAAATGAAGCAGACGATCATTAAGAACTGGAATGAGAGCAGCATCCCGGATCAGACCGGAAAAACAGTTCTCGTCACAGGGGGCAATATCGGTCTCGGCTTCGAAACGGCGCGTATGCTGGCAGGAAAAGGTGCACACGTACTCATGGCATGCCGGAACGCGGCGCGAGGAACCGAAGCCTTGAATGCCATCCGAGCGATACATGGTGAAGCGACGGTAGATCTCTATTCGTTGGATTTGGCCGATCTGGAAAGCGTGGCAAAGCTCCCGGCCGCATTGCACGAAGACGGCATTTCAAGAATAGATGTGCTCGTCAACAATGCCGGCATTATGATGCCGCCTAAACGACAGACCACCAAGCAAGGCTTTGAAGCACAGTTCGGAATCAATCATTTGGGTCATTTCGCTTTGACCCGCTCACTCTTCGACACGCTTTCACCTGATGCAAGGATCGTGAATGTTGCATCAGGCGCAGACCGGCTCTGCGGAATAAATTTCCACGATCTGCAATGGGAAACTGAGTACAGTCCTCAAAAGGCCTACGGTCAATCCAAGACGGCGAACCTGTTATTTACGTATGAGCTGACACGACGTCTGGCGACTGCGGGAAGCGACGTAAGAGCCGTTGCGGCGCATCCGGGCATGGCGGAAACCAACCTTGCGGTTGGGAGCACGTTCAAGAAATGGATTTGGTTATTGAAAATCATGAAAGCCATACGGGTCGGCCCACAAGTTCAATCCGCTGAAATGGGGGCGCTCCCACAGACTTATGCTGCGACAGATGAAATTGAACCAGGCGCTTATTATGGTCCTGAGAAAATGTACCATGGCTACCCAATTCGCGCTGATCATCATCGAGCGGAGCATTCGTCGAATCCAGATTATGCATTTCGCCTTTGGGAGATGAGCGAAAAATTGACCGAAGGCGTGTTTTCTATTTGAGCGCTATTACGGTGCTGTCAGTCTAACGCAATGTCGTCTCCAGCATCTTTTGGGGTAGGGGCTCTTATCCAAATGCGTTCAAGCCACGTGACAACGCTTCGGCGTGATCTCTCAGATACCGCTTCGTGACGTTCGCCACAGAGGCCATTTGAAACCCATGACATGTACCCGGGTAAATGTTGAACTCGGTTGAGATGCCAGCTCTCAGAAGCCGTTGAGCAAAATCTATATTTTCATCACGAAATAGATCATGCGAGGCGGTGCGCAGCCATGTTGGTGGAAGATCACGTAGATCATCAGCTCGCGCTGGCACAATTGGAGACGCTGGATCAGATGCGCCCAGATAGTAAGACCAGGCCAATTGGTTGCGTTCGCGTGTCCAAACGAACTCACCGGTCAATGGATCAGCTGGATGGTGCTGGGTGCCGGTTCGGTCATCCAGCATCGGATAGGTGAGGGCTTGGAAGCATATCGGATATCTGCCTTGATCGCGCGCATATAAAGAAAGGGCAGCGGCGAGACAGCCTCCCGCGCTTTCGCCGCCGACAGCAATTCGATCAGGCGATATTTTTAAGTCCGCGGCAGTCGTGTGCATCCAGGCAAGTACCGCGTAGCTGTCTAATAATGCGGCGGGAGCAGGATGTTCGGGGGCGAGGCGGTAATCTACAGAGACGACCACTATTCCCAAGCTGCTCGATAGACGCACGTTGTGCTGATCTGAGTCTTCTGGAGTGCCTAGAATATAGCCGCCACCGTGCAAGTGCAGGTATGCACCGGAGCCAGAAGCCAGCGCCTGTGGGTGGTAAACCAAACATCGCACGGGCGGATTGTCGTCGTTGATTGGCGGCACGACGATCTCGAGTCTCTCAACATTGAACGAAGCTGCTTGTGCAAGTTGAACTTGGTTCAACGCGGCCGCTCGCAGCATTGGCAATCCATCGACGTTCAAAGAGAAATCGGGGAATGCCTCCAACGCGGGTAGTATTTCTGGGTCGAGAAGATTGCGTGTGGTCATGTGCGGAACCCATCTCAGCTTTCTGACTTCAAACATCCCGTCATTTCAGGGAGAGCGGGTCTGGTCAATTAGCTTTTGTTATGTCATAGCACAATAAACCAACGCTAAATTCAAAAAAGATACGATATGTTCGAAAATAGAATTACGCCAATGGTTCGGGAGGATCTCAGCGATGACGGTCGTAAATTGCTCGATCTATGGAGCAACGGTCGCGAAGAGCCAAAAAACATTTTCAAAGTCTATTTCAAGAACGAAGCTCTAAACCTGAAATGGGCGGAGATGGCGGGGCATCTTTTCTTCAAAAACAGCCTGTCATCGCGCCTAAGAGAGATCATCGTGTTGCGTATCACGAGGCGCTGTCGCTCAGACTACGAGTTCATCAACCACCTCGAAATCGCAAGAGATCGAGGTCTGATGACAGAAGAAGAAATGCTCGACTTAACGCGCGACCAGACCACGCTATCCTGGCCGCCCGAAGAAAAAGCGCTCATCGATGCCACAAATGAAATTGCAGAGACGACGGAGGTCAGTGATGCGACCTGGACCGCTTTAAACAGCGCGTTTGATGTACGTCAGCTCATGGACATCGTCATGACTGTGGGCGGTTACTCTTTGAATTCAATGGCGTGCAACAGCCTGCTGGTTGATATTGATCCTGAACATAGCCGCGATCACGGTCTTACGCCGAGTTATGAGGGGCCGGTCGATATTATTCGTCACGCGACGAGGACGGCCACAGCAGCGCGGCTCGAACGTTTATCATTCCAAAACTTAGATGAGGACAGTGAGCGAAGTGTTGGCCATGCCCTCAGCGAAACGACTGAAAAAAATCGCGTTTTGACGCTCGCGCACCATCCGCTCCTGTTGAAGGACTGGTCGCACATTAGTGCCTATGTTGAGGATAAAAGTGGTCTGAGCCGCGCTGATGCGGATCTCATCATGCTACGCGCGTTTTGGCGTTACCGGGTGACATACGCCTTTACCCACGCCGCTGAAAAAGCGTCTGCAAGAGGATTAAGCCGAGATCTTATCGACGCGGTTATGGAAAACCCAACCGCTGCCGCTTTCGACGAAAAACAAAGCTTACTGGTTCGCGCGGTCGACCAGTTGATCGATCAAATTGATATCGAAGATGCGGTTTGGAATCGGATGCGAACGCATTTCTCTGAGCTCGACATGATGGACATCGTGTTCACATGCGGAAACAGCTACATCAAATCGATATTTTTAAAGACATTTCGAACTCAGCTCGAACCAGATGTACCGCCTTACAAAGGCTTGGAAGGGTAGCAAGCGATATGTCCATAAAAACCGATCCGAAAACCGGTCTTAAAGTCTTCAATACACGTTCTGAGCTTGCCAAGAACCTGACGTCTAGCGGCGGATTTTCTGTCAACACCGATGCTAGCGCGAAAATTCTTCCCGATGCCCCAATTGGCGCGGTTTTCAATGCGCAAGAACAGGCGAAATATTTAACACAAAAGGAGGCCCGCACAGGGGGCGCTGAGTTAGTCGCGCTTCAAGCAAAATTCGCGGGTTACCTTGAAGACATTGATTCCGGAGTTCCCGTCGAGAGGGAGGCCTTGACCGACTCCTGTGAAATCCTCGTAATTGGTGCCGGACTTGCCGCGCTTGTGCTCTGGTACAAGCTCAAAAAGGCGGGATACCAGGATGTAAGATTTTGCGAGAAGGGCGGCGATGTAGGGGGGACGTGGTACTGGAACCGGTATCCGGGTATCGCATGCGATGTTGAGGCTTATACATATTTGCCGCTTCTTGATGAGATGGAGAGCATCCCATCAATGAAGTTCGCCTCCGGCTTTGAAATCATGGAGCATTGTCAACGGATCGCTGAAAAGACCGGCTTCTATGAGAAGACTCTCTTTCACACGACCGTGCAAGAAACCACTTGGAATGAAGCCGGAAAAAACTGGACCGTCAAAACAGATCGAGGCGACGCGATGTCGGCCAAGTTCGTTGTCATGGCGAATGGTATTCTGACAACACCTCGCTTGGCGAAGATCAAAGGCCAAGATCGCTTCGAAGGCGATGCGTTTCACACCGCCAGGTGGCGGTACGATGTGGATTTGACTGGCAAACGGGTCGGCGTGATCGGCACGGGCGCGACGGGTGTTCAAGTCATCCCAGAAGTCGCGAAAGTGGCCAAAGAACTATATGTCTTTCAACGCACGCCTTCGACGGTTGACGTGCGCGATCAGCGGGAAACAACGGACGAAGAGAAAGATCGTTGGTCACAGCAGCCAGGGTGGGCCGCAGAGCGGCGCGCGCGATTTGCTCAAATCCAAGATGGTCGCGCAGCTATGAAAGCGAGCGACGATTTCCTGTCCGGAAAAGTCGATCACTATAAAGAGCTCAAAGTCCATTCGAGCAAACTTGCTCCCGAAAAGCGACTCCAAAAACAACTCGATTCAAACTTCCGAATTATGGAGTCCATTCGCGCGCGGGTGGATGCGATTGTAGAAGATCCAGCAACAGCTGAAGCGCTCAAGCCGTATTATCAGTTTGGGTGCAAGCGACCGACATTTCACGACGAATTCTTACCAACGTTCAATCTTCCACACGTTACGTTGGTGGACACAGCACCCAAGGGTGTTGAGGGGGTGAACGAAACCGGCATCCAACACGATGGCAAGCAATACGATCTTGATGTGATTATCTACGCTACGGGTTATGAGTTTATGGCGACCTCGACGTTCAACATGGTGAAAGGACGTCATGGTGAAACGCTTTTAGACAAGTGGTCTAAAGACGGAACACAGTCTTATCTTGGGATTCACAGCGAAGGGTTTCCAAATCTGTTCATCGTCATGGGGCCGCAATCAGGTGGATATGGGTTCAACCTCATGGATGGCATCTATACCCAAACCGATCACATCCTTTGGACTCTCAACACAATGAAAGACAATGCGTACGGCCTGGTGGATGTGACCCCAGACGCCGAGGCAGCGTATGTCAAACACTGCGCGGATATGGATGTCGCGACGCTGCCGCTTAGAGACTGTCTGAGCTACTACAACGGCTATGGCGCGGCAAACCCAGGGTCGTTGGGGTATTATGGTGGCCCAGAGCGATACAACAAAGTGAAACACGAAGCAGAACTGTCGAAAGAAGGCTTTGTATTTGAACGTCAGGCGGAAACAACCGCCACTCATTAAGCGCGAAAAATAATCGAAAAAGTGAGGGTCGAGAGAGCCCTTTGCGTGCGACAAGCGGAGGAAGCGAAATGACAACTAAGGAGCAAAGTGCGTCGTACAAATGGTACGTTGTGATACTGCTCGCCATTCTGTCCATCGTTTCCTACGCCGACCGCTTGGTTTTGGGAATTCTGGTCGAGCCGATCAAAAGTGAACTTAATGTCAGCGATACAGCCATGGGCTTTTTGCTCGGGTTTTCGTTTGCGACCGTTTATGCAGTGCTGGCATTGGCACTGGCGCGGGTCGCGGACAGATGGAACCGCAAGCGGCTAATCATCATCGGCGTCATAATATGGAGTGTAATGACGTCTGCCTCGGCCTTTGCGAGCGGATACTGGTCGCTCGCATTTTGTCGGTTAGGGGTTGGCATTGGAGAGGCGGCACTTGGTCCTGCCGCCCTCTCGATTATCTCCGATTTGTTTCGCAAAGAGCGAAGGCATGTTCCCGTCAGTCTCTTTTTAGCTGCGGGTGTCGTTGGGTCCACGGGTGCCTATATCATAGGTTGTTGAACAATCCTGCTCGTCAGCAATATGTCGGGAACAACGCTTCCGTTGGTTGGGGAACTGTCTGCTTGGCGACTGGTCTTTTTGCTAATGGGGATGCCTGGTATTGTCTTGAGCCTGCTAATGATCTTCACTGTGAAGGAACCAGACAGGCGCGGCGATGTAAGCCAGCCACATGCTGGCTATGACGACATATTTGCGCACTTGAAGGCTAAAGGCTCAGAATACTTTCCGATTTTTGCTGGGATCGGGGTCATGCTAACCGTCATCTACGCCATAGTGGCGTGGTTCCCAACGATCTTAATCCGTACCTATGAAGTCCCAACCGCGAGCGCTGGGATCTATTTCGGGACGATGGGGCTCTTGTTCGGGACGACTGGAGCGATAGTCGGTCCGTACCTGGCCGGTTTGTTGCAACGGAATGGGCGGACCGATGGCCTCTATATTGTCGGCTTCTCATTGGTGGCGCTTTCGCTCCCAGTAGTCGCGCTAACGCTTCTAGTGCCTGCCGTGAATGTGGCTTTGTTTGCTGTTGGGCTCGTCTTGTTTTGCTTTATGGCGAGCAGCGCAATGCCGCCGCTTTTGCCCCAATTAATCGCGCCAAACCCGATGCGTGCGCAGATCACGGCAATGTACTATTTCATCGGAAACTTGATGGGGCTTGGAGCAGGGCCGCTCGTGGTTGGCTTAATTAGCGACTACGGAGTCTTCGGTGCAAGCAATCTCAATCAATCCATTCTCGTGGTTTGCACGATGCTGATGCCGATTGCGCTCGCTATTCTCGGGTTCGGATGGTGGAATTATCATCAAGCGGCAAAGCGCTCGAGCTCAACCGTTCAAGAGGAGCCATTGCTTTGACCTCATCAGTCCTACGCATCATCGTATTCGGAGCTATTCTTCTGGCATCTGCCTGTGGGCAAGAACGCGTGAGCCAGGATGGATCCGAAACGGGGATG
>ERZ1740059.308-NODE-308-length-27245-cov-7.266752_pt1 | contig 27245 bp, 25 predicted proteins | sample MGYA00581744_ERZ1740059 | MGnify/ENA primary metagenome ERZ1740059 (study PRJEB43018, sample SAMN04849738) | marine metagenome | isolation source: floating plastic debris | place: Pacific Ocean | collected 2008-08-28 | study: EMG produced TPA metagenomics assembly... | reverse complement strand
GGTCCGGGGAGCGGGGGCGGCGTCGGCCCCGGCACGCTCGGCGAGCGCGGCGGCGAGGGAAGGCCCAGATCGCCGAGCCGAGGCGCGGGCGCCGGGGGAATCGTGGGCCGCTTTCGGGTGCCCTCGGCCGGCGACACGGCGGGCGACGAGGCGGGCGGCAGCGAGCGGGCCGCTGCCTCCACGTCGGCACGCCGCGACCGCGCATACTGCCGCATGGCCTCGTTGATGAGGTAGTCCACGGAGCACTCGAGCTCCGTGGACATGTCGCCGAAGAGCGCCCAGAGGCGGTCGCGGCAGGCGAAGCTGCGCAGCGTCTTGGGGTCGGGGTCGCTCATGGGCTCGTCTCGGTGTGCACCGAGCGGGAGAGCGCGCGAAGGCCCGCCCCTCACTCGGTCATGGACGCTTCTTCCATCGCCGCGGCCACGCCGGCCGCCGGACGCGCCAGGCGCTCCCGAAGGCCCGCGATGGCCGACTCGGCCACCTTACCGACGGTCGAGATCTCGCGACGGCTCCAACCGTCGCCGACCACGTCGCCGCGGTCACGACGAAGGCGTTCCATCTTGGCGACGTCGCCCGCATCGCCCGTCCGCTCGATGAAGCGGAGCGCGATGGTCTTGGCGAACCAGTCGGAGCTGGAGAGCTGACGCTCGATGAGCGCGTCCACGCGCGCCGGCCGCGGCGTCATCTGCGCCATGCGCGTCGCGTAGCCCTCGAGCTCCTCGGGCTCGTACTCCACCTCGCGGTCGTCGGGCAGCCGGTTCAGGAACTCGCCGACCACGTCCGGCCCGCCGAGCACCAGCACCAGCTCGCCGGCACGCCAGCGGATGCGCTTCTGCAGGTCGTCGTTCTCGGCGTAGGTCACGAGGGGCCAGAGCCGCGGGATCGCGTCCTCGCTCCGGATGTCGCCCACACGGTCGAAGGCGTAGTCGCGCACCGCGATGGGGTTGTCGTTGTTCAGGGCGAGCGCGAGGAGCTGGTCGAGGTGCGAGCGCTTCGCGCCGCCTTCCAGGGCCATGAGTGCCCGCTGCCGTCGCAAGTTGATCGACTCGCGCTCCAGCGGCGCCGCGCTCGACGGCGGCTGCGTGCGCGCGATCTCGAGCAGGCGGTTCGCGACGGGCTCGGACTCGGCCAGGAACTTCATGGCCGGGAGCGCGCCGTCGTTGATGTAGTTCTCGCGGTTCAGGAGCGCCGCGCGGGTGACGAGGTTCTCGGAGGCTTCGCGACCCTGCGCCGCGTAGGACGCCGAGATCTGCTCCTTGAGCCAGCCGAGGTACTCGTCGGTCTCCATCTCGCGCTGCACGCGCACCAGCGTCTCGCCGGCCACGCGCTTGGTCTCGTCGTTGCCGATCTGCCCGAGCAGCTGGCTGATCTTCACCATGGCCTGCACGGGAATGCGCGCCGTCATGGCTTCGACGAGCTGCCGCGCGGCGAGCTGCCGGTCGGCCTCCGAGCCGAGGCTCCGCACCACCTGCTCGGCGCTATAGCTGCCGGCGAGCGAGCGCTTCGCGAAGTCCGTCGCGTACCAGCCGACCACCGCGTTGATGAGCTGCTCCTTGGCCGCGCCGCTCGCGCCGATGAGCACGAGCACGTAGGCCGCGTCCTTCGCGCGCACCTGGGCCGGAGGCGGTGGCGTGTCCTCTCCCGAGGGCGTCGCGTCCGCGCCGCCGCGCATGGCCTCGACGAGGCCCGGGACCATGCCCTCCACGATGCGCTGCATGTCCTCGGGGTTCGTGGACTTCAGCTGCTCGAGGGCGCGCTTCATCAGGTCGACGCCGTCGACGTCCGTGCGCTCCATCTCGATCAGCGCGAGGGCGCCCTGCGTGCGGAGATCGACGGGGTACTTGTCGGAGAGGATGACCGCCGCGATCTTCCCCGGCCCCTTCACGGTCCGCTTCCAGTAGGCAATGTCCTCCGCCGTGACCTTGCAGCCGCTCGCGGCGAGGGCCGCGAAGAGCGTCGTCAGGGCGAGGAGGAGGCTTCGATATCGCGCAGATCGCATCACGCTCCCGAGGGCCGCGGGGCGCGCCGGAACCCTGTCCCGGCGCGGGCGCTGACGCGGGACGTACCCCGCGACGCGCGCCGATAGTAGACGACTCATCCCCGATCTCAAGCGCAGGTAACGGCAGGGGAAGTCGGTGCCTTAGCCCCCTCCCCGAAAGTGGCCGAGGAGCGGCCCAAAGGCTCAGGGGGACTCCCTAAATGGGGCTGATGAGCACTTCCCGGCGCCCGCCGGCCTTCTTGGTGGCGGGCCCGACCACGCCCTCGGCCTCCATGCGGTCCACGAGCTTGGCCGCCTTGTTGTAGCCGACGCCGAGCTGCCGCTGGATGTGGCTGATCGAGCAGTAGCCGGCCTGGGCGACCACCGCGACGGCCTTGTCGTAGAGCGGGTCATCGGTCTTCGGCCCGGCGAAGTCGCCATCCTCGCGGGGCTGGAGGATGCGCTCGTCGTAGACGGGCTCGCCCTGGGTGCGGAGGAAATCGCACACCGCGCGGACCTCGTCCTCGCTGATGAAGGCCGAATGCACGCGCTGGAGCTCGCTCGAGCCTGGCGGAAGCAGGAGCATGTCGCCGCGACCGAGCAGGTTCTGCGCGCCGATGCGCCCGAGGATGGTCTTCGAGTCCTCACGCTGGCTCACCTTGAAGGCCATGCGCGCCGGGAAGTTGGCCTTGATCATGCCCGTGATGACGTCCACGGAGGGCCGCTGCGTCGCCAGGATGACGTGGATGCCCGCCGCCCGAGCCTTCTGCGCGAGGCGCGCCACGCACGCCTCGACGTCCTTGGCGGCGACCATCATCAGGTCCGCGAACTCGTCCACGACGACCACGATGTGCGGGAGCGACTCGGGCGTGGGCGGCGCCTCGGGCGGCGCGTCCTCGGGCTTCTTCTTCTTGGGCGCCTTGCGGAGCTTCTCCGGCGCCAGCTCGCCGCGCAGCACCTTGTCGACGCGCTGGTTGTAGGTGGAGATGTTGCGCGCGCCGGCGTCGGCGAAGAGCTGGTAGCGGCGCTCCATCTCGTCGACGGCCCAGCGGAGCGCGAGCGCCGCCTTCTGCATGTCCGTGACGACGGGCAGGAGCATGTGCGGGATGCCGTCGAAGACCGCGAGCTCGACGACCTTCGGGTCGATCATGAGCATGCGCACCTCGGCCGGCGTCTTCTTCGCGAGGATGGACGCGAGCATCACGTTGAGGCCCACGCTCTTGCCGCTACCCGTCGCACCGGCGACGAGGAGATGCGGCATCTTCGCCAGGTCGGCGTAGACGGGCTGGCCGGCGATGTCCTTGCCGAGGGCCATGGGGAGCGCGCCCTTCTGCCTGGCCCAGCGCGGGTCCTCGAGGATCTCCCGGAGGTAGACGGTCTGCCGGTCTTCGTTGGGCAGCTCGATGCCCACGCGCGCCTTGCCGGGGATGGGCGCCACGATGCGCACGCTCCGCGCGGCGAGGGCGAGCGCGAGGTCGTTCTCGAGCCCGGCGATCTTCGAGATCTTCGTGCCCGAGGCGGGCTCGAGCTCGTACATGGTCACGACGGGGCCCGGGTGAATCTCGTCCACGCGGCCCTTCACGCCGTAGCTCGCGAGCTTCTGCTCGAGGCGCTTGGCGTTCTCCCTCAGCTCTGCCGGGTCGATGCGAATACGGGCGCCGGAGTGGGCCTCGAGGAGCGCCGGAGAGGGCAGCGCGAAGGTGCCGCGCTTCGGCTTCGGGGCCGGCGACGCCGCAACGGGCGCGGGGCCTTCCTTGGGCGCGACGATGCGCGGACCCGCGGCGGGCTTCTTGGCACGCGGGGGCTTCGGCGCGGGCGAGTCGTCGGGCGCTTCGTCGTCGACCGCGAGCTCCTCCGCGGGCTCGGGCTCGGGCTTGGCCGCCTTCTTGGCGCGCGCCTTGGGCGGCGCCGGCTCGTCGGCGTCCTCCTCGGCCGGCTCGAGCTCGTCCATGCCGCTGATGCGGGGCGCGTCGGCCTCCTCGGTCTCGGCCTCGAGGCGCTCGAGCTCCTTCGCCTCGCGCCAGGCTTCGGCGGCCGTGGCGAAGCTGTCGCGCACCCCGTCGATGGCGTCGCGCAGCCGGGACACGACGCCATGCGCCGCCTGCGTGAGCGTGACCGGCGTTCGCAGCACCAGCGTGACGAGCAGGATCGTGACGCAGACGATGGCCGCGCCGACGAGCCCCAGCATGGAGCGGAGCAGCTCGCCCACGACCTCGCCGAGGGCGCCCCCGGGCAGGTGCGTCCCGTGCACGCGCTGCTCCGGCAGGAGCAGATGCACGAGCGCGCAGCCCACGAGCACCAGCACGAGCGTCGAGGCGGCCGTGGCCACCCCGAGCGGGGTCGCGCGGCCGCGAAAGAAGCGGAAGGTCGCGAGCGCCAGCTCGACGGGGAGCACCCACGCGGCGGCCCCGAAGGCGCCCACGAAGGCCCCCGCGAGCCCGATGCCCACGGGGCCGACCAGATTGTCCGCGCTCTCGGACGAGTAGCTGAAGAGCGCGAGGCTCAGCAGCGCCGTGGCGGCGCCGGACACCAGCCCGGCGACCTCTCGGCGGCGCTCGGCGCCCTCGCCCTCGAAGTCCACGTCGTCGTCGTACGCGTCTTCCGCGGCGCAGGCGAGGAGGTCGCCGGCGCTCGAGGGCGACGATGTAGTCCCTTGTACGGCCACGTGGGTATCTTACCTACCTATGAACCTCTCACGCTAGCCGCCGAGGCGTGGCGGGCGAAAAAAGCCGCCCTCGAAAAGACGCGCGGAGCGTCGTTCCACCTTCCCGATGGCGTCTCTCCAGATTGGCCCCTCCATCGCCGCGGCCGTTCCGTGGCTCGAGGAGCTCCCCGCACCCACGCGGGCGGCGCTGCTCCGGCGCGCGCGGCACGTCGAGGCCGGGGAGCGACTGATCGCGGCGGGCTCCTACCCGGGCTGTATCTTCGCCGTCATCGAGGGGGAGCTCGACGTCTTCGTGTGCGGCGAGTGCGTGGCGACGCTCGGTCCGGGGGAGCTCCTGGGCGAGCTGAGCGTCATCGACGGCGCCCCGGCGAGCGCCGAGGTGACGGCCAAGACGGCGGGCCGCCTCTTGAGCCTCGACGAGCAGGCCTTCTGGCCGCTGGTGCGCCAGAGCCACGGCTTCGCGGTGGCGCTGCTGACCAAGCTGGCGACGCGGCTCCGGAACAACAACGCGACGGTGGCCGACCACGCCGAGCAGCGGCGCCAGTTCGAGCGCGAGGCGACCTTCGACGCGCTGACGGGCCTGCACAACCGGCGCTGGCTCGACCGCACCCTCGACCGGCTGGTGGAGCGGGCGGCGCACAGCAACGAGCACTTCAGCCTGGCGCTCCTCGACGTGGACCACTTCAAGCGCTTCAACGACACCTACGGGCACGACGCCGGGGACCTGGTGCTCGTGCTCGTGGCCGAGGCGCTCCAGGAGCACGTGCGGCCGACGGATCTCGTCGCGCGCTACGGCGGCGAAGAGATGGTCGCCGTCTTCCCGCAGACGACGGCGGACGACGCCGCCAAGGCAGCGGAGCGCCTCCGCAAGGCCATCGCGTCGGTGGAGCCGCTCATGCCCTGCGGCACGCAGCTCCCCAACGTGACGGCGAGCTTCGGCGTCGCGGCCTGGCGGCCGGGCCGCACCGGGGCGGAGCTACTCAAGGCCGCGGACCAGCAGCTCTACGCCGCCAAGCACGCCGGCCGCGACCGCGTACACCTCGAGCCCGCCGCCAACGACGAAGCCGCCTGAGCGCCGAGCTCAGGGCTCAAGTGCGGAGGGAGCCGAGGCCGGCAGGGCTATGGACCGCTTGGCCGGAAGGGCACCCGGCGTGCGCCGTGGCTCCGTCGCGGACTCTCACCAGAGAGACGCTCTCGGTAGCACCGGAGCTCATCGCGACTCATCTGCGGCGACCAGAAGCGTCCGCGCATCGCGGACCCGTCCAGGACGACCTCCGGGAACTCGTGCGTGGTGCACGCCAGAAGCGCCGCACGCGATTCGGCGAGCTCCTCCTCCATGAAGTCGGTCATGGCGACCATGCGGTCGAAGTCCGGGGAGGTTCCCTCGAAGTCCTCCGGTCGATTCACGTGACCGAACACCGTGAGGACCGGTAGCTGGCCCGCACGCGTCGTGGGGGTGTCGCGCGGAGGAAAACGAAACCCCGTCCGAGCCAGGACGACGGTGACCCGGCTCCAGCGCGCTCCCTCGTCCAGCTCGAGCTGCTCGAGGCTCGCCACCTCGAACGTCACGCGGTAGCCCTCGTAACCACCTACGGCGACCGGCCCCTCCTGGACGACGCGCGACGCAAAGCGACGTTCGGTCGGACCTCGGCCCAGCTCCACGAGCTCGTCCGTGCCGGAAGCGGACTCGACGTACATGCGGGCGAGCACACGAAGGTCCGAGGCCTCCCAGCGTGTGCTCATGGGCAGGGCGCGAATCCACAACACCCCCGCGTTCCGCTTGTGGGTGAGTCGAAGGACATAGGCTGGCACCTCCAGGTTCACGTCGGCTGCCCCGTCACCATCGTTGTCGATGCGTATCTGCGCCGTGTGCGTTGGCCCGACCTTCGGGGTGCCCCGACCTCCGCTGACGACGTAGTTGTCGACTCTCCAGTCGCCCGAGGGCATCTGGGGAAGCGCGATGGCGTACTCGTGGTGAGTGAAGCCATCCTGGGACGAGAAGGTCGGTTGAAGCGTGGCTGCGCAAGCGAGAAGACCAAGCGCCAGCAATGAGGGGACCAATCGTCGTGACGAGCGCACGGAAGGCCATTGCCATACGAACCGTGCCGCCGTCATCCCCGAGGCGTCTCGCTCGGGCACGCCAACGACGAAGCCGCCTGAGCGCGGAGCTCAGGGCGTGGGCTGCACGTCGGGGTGGGACTGAGCCACGGACGCCTAGCTGAGATCCATCGGGCTGCCGTCGTAGAGGTCCTCCCCGAAGGATTCCACGCGTTCGCCCATCAAGCCCGCGAGCCCAGCGAGAATCCCGTTGCTCGAAGGGCCGCGGTGGTCGCGTCGCCGCCCGCCCCGCGCGGCCGCGGCCGCGCCGACCACGGTGGCGAGCTCGAGATAGCGGCCCGTGCGCACCTCCGTGGCCCCCTGGCCTCCAGCGACCATCCAAAGCAGGTCGTCGTCGCTGTGCGCGTAACCCATCCACTTCACGAACACGACGAGCGTGTGGTCCAGGAGCGTGCCCGATCCTTCGGGCACAGCGTCCAAGCGTGCGAGCAACCGGGCATATTCCTCGTACACCAGTCGCTCGCAGATCTCGCGCTCGGCCACCACGCGGGGGGCGTTGTCCGAGTCCACGGCATACGCGTGTGCAGTGTCATGCACACCTGTCGTCACGCCACGCTCCTCCATGGGCTCGCCCGAGAAACCGAATGTGCCTCCCATGGGGAACACGGCGACCCGGGTCGCATTGCAGGCGAGGGCCTGCGTGAGCACTTCGGCCCGCGCATCCATGGTCTCCCGGAAGCTGGCGCCACGGGCTTCCGCATCCGGGTCCGGCGGCGCGATCCCGTCGCAGCTCACGACGCCTTGCTCCAGGCGGCGCTCGAGATCGCGGATGCCGTCGAGGTGCGCCTCCAGCTTGTATAGGTCTGCGGCCGGGATTCGACCGCGAAGCTGGCCGAGCTGCCCGGCCAAGCCGTCCAGCAGCGATGCGTCGCGGGCACGGGCGGCCTCCTCGGCTCCACCGCCGCCTCCACCCTCGCCGAAGTACGCGCGGAACGCCTCGTGCGCGCGCCACGCCGTCGCTGGCGACTGAGTGCCGCGGAAGCTCACGCCAGAGCCCGGAAAGACGAGCGCCCGCACGTCGAGGCGGTCGGCGAGAAACTGGTCGAAGGAGGTTCCGCGATTGAACTTGCGTCCCCCGTCCTCGCCGAGCCGGTGCCCCGTCAGAATCGCCTTGTCGGCGGGATGGCCCCCACCCGGCGAAACGGCACCGCCGAGCACCAAGAGCCGTTCCCGGAAAGGCTCGAGCGAGCTCATGATGGGGTGAAGAGCCTCGAGCGGCGAAGAGGTGCCCGACGCCTCCGAGACGCCGGGCGGCAACCACCAGCTGCGCTCGATGGATTCGTTGCCGGAGGTGAAGAAGACGATGCGCCGTATGGCGCCCTGGGCCTCCGCGCTCGGTACGGCGCCGAGGAAGGGTGCTCGTGCCAGCAGGGGCGCTCCCAGGGCTCCTAGACCGAGCGTACGAAGCCAAGCGCGCCGGCCACGTGATTCACTCACTCCGAATCCTCCTGCTCGAAGCTGGCGAAGGCAGGCGAGAGCGCGACGTGGCGCAGGAGCTCGCGCAACGTTCGTCCTCCGGCGAGAAAGTCCGCGGCAACCGTTGCGGTCGCGCACTCGTCGTCCCGGTTGGCGTCTTCCCGACGGTGAAGTGCGAATCGCATCCACTGGGTCGCGAGGCATGCCTGCACCGCGTCACTCGTTGCCAGCTTCTCCGTGAGCTCGAGCGGCGAGGAGAAACTCCCTTCGAGCTCGGGGTCCGCGGGAAAGTCGACCACCTCGCCATGCCCCGAGACGAGCTCCCCCAGCTCGTCCACGTCGCGGGACGCCGCGATGGCGTCGAAGCCGTCGAAGGCCTGCCCAATCGGGTCCATGAGCCGATGGCAGTCGTAGCAAATGGAGCTCGGGTCCAAGCGCGCGGCCGTGCCACTCAGGGCGTCCTCGGCCGACACATCCACGTCGTTCGGTGGCGAGGGAATGTCGCCGCAGAGCACCCGCTCCCGGACGACCTTTCCGCGCAGGACCCGAGAGATCGTCGAGCCATGCGCGTTGTTCGCCAAGAAGGCGCCGAGCATCAGGACACCTCGGCGCGCGCGAGCGTCGAGTTCCACGGTTCCGGCCTCGCTACGTGTCGCGCCATAGACCGCCGCCGCCTCGGGGGTCGTCACCGTGACCGAGGCACGAAACAGCTCGGAGAGCGGGGCATTCTCGTGCACGAGCAGCTGCACGGCGAAATCGCCGGCCTCCGCCTCGTAGGCGGCTCCGAGCGAGCCGGTCCAGTCTGGATAGAGAGTCGCATTTCGCGTCTGGTCGGCGAGCGCCACGCCGTCGATGTTCACGGTGCCGATCCACTCGCGATGAAACTCCGCGACGGAGCGAGCCAGCCGCTCGGCGTCCGCCAATAGCCGGTCGACCTGGGCGCTCAGGCCCATCGGGTCGGCGAGCTCGCCGGCGGCCGCAGCGTCGAGGAGCTCGTCATCCGGTGGCGACGCCCAGAGGAGAAACGACAGGCGTGATGCCAGCTCGAAGGGTGTAAGCCGGCCTTCCGCGTCGCCCACCTCGACGTGGTAGAGAAAGTGCGGAGAGGCGAGGAGAGCCCGAACCACTTCCCCGACTGCCGCCACCCCGGACCCACCACGTCCAAGCTCGGCCGAGTGCAGGTCGAGGAGCGCCGCTCGCTCGCCTTCGCCGAGCGGTCGCCGATAGACGCGGCGGCCAAGGGTATCGAGGAGCGTCTGTGCGCACTCGACCTCCGCTGGCTCACAGCCCAGCTCAGCCATGAGGGGCTCCGTGTGGTCGCCGGCCAGACTCGTCGCGGCGTCGAGGTAACGCTCGACCTGCCCGAGGGTGATGGCGACCTGAGCGTTGGAGCGGAAGCCGGCGACCTGCTCGTCCGGCGTGAACTCGCCGACGTCGGGCGCGGTTCCGAACAGGTCCTGAACCGCGTGCGTGTATTCGACGCGCGTCAGTCGTCGCAGCGGAGAAGGCCCATGCACGGCCCCTTCGCGCGGTTCACAGCGGGCGGGAAGCGCCGCCGGTCCAGCAGCGGGGCTCGAGGGCTCCGGCGACACGAAAGGGTCCCCGATGACTCCCGTGCAACCCGAGGCCATCCAAAGGGCGAGGGAAAGGGACCCGGCTCGCGGGTGGTCTGCTTGCAACCGGCGCACGCCCTAAGGACGCGGGGCGGCCCATGGGCTGCTCAAAAACTTCAACGACCGGTGACGGAGCGGAACGACGTGCCGATACGGACCTCATCGAGTGTCATTGCCGGGCCCGCATGAACTCCGGTGGCAGGCGCGAAGAGGACGCGGTCGAAGAAGCGCCCCGGAGCGCTCGTGGCGGCGACGGCGGCTGCCGGGCCCGGTTCCTCGCCGTCGGTCGGTGGGTCGACGAAAAGCTCCGCCAGCAGCTGCTCTTCGTCGAACGACGTTCGGATCACCAGAAAGTACGTCCTCCCCAGCGTCGCCGCGATGGCCGTGCGCTCTTCCCCATCACCGCTGCCGACGACGAGACGCCACTCGTCGTCGACCACGAGCGCCATCGCGGAGAATCCTCCCGCGCTGATCGAGTTCAGTCGCCCCCAGCCGAAGCCGGTGCCGTCGTCCGGCTCATCCCGTCGCAGGAGCGCACCAAGCCATAGCTCCCGTCCTGGACCGGCGAGGCTCGGCTGCGGCGGAGAACCCGTCGGGATCACGAAGCCGTCTGGGAAGCGGTCGAGGTCGAGGAGCCGCCAGCTGGCCACCCCGGCAGGCCCGCCTCGGAGCGCTGCAGCCGTCGAACGCACGCCCGGGAACGACAGCCCTCCTTCGAGCACTCGCTCATAGCCCGGGGACTCGCGCTGTCGCCGCCAATCCGACGTGAAACCGAAGCCCGAGCTCGCCGCATTCAGGTCGCCTTCGCCGCCGAAGGGCTCATGGGCCAACAGCTCGGACGGTCGTCCGGCATCTTCGGCGGCGTCCGGGGCCGCCCCCTGGTCCGCCGGCACGTCGTCGATGCCCACGGTAAAGACGTCGAGCTGCGCGTCGCAGGCGCCGTGGAGCGCCAGGAGGGCGAGCGCGATGAGGCCGTTCGTTCGCACCGAACCGCAGTCTAGCGCGCGGACGCGAGCGACGGGTGAGGACGGGACCGCCAGCGAAAACCAAGGGCGAGCTGTGCGCTGGACGGCGAACGGAGCAGCGCCCCTTCTCGGGTCGCGAGGTCGCCGAGGGCCCGCTGAGCTCGCACCTCGAGCACGAGCCAGGCGCGGTCCCGAACGCGGTACGCGCCCGTGAGGCCTGCGCCAGCGAGCGGCAGCCAGGCGGCGTCCCGGCGACCCGCGACCGTGGGTGATCGCCCTTGCCCGCGACCGACCGCCAGAAGTGCGCCGAAGGAGACGTCGAGCTCGAGGGCGAAGCGAGGACCCTGGAAGGCGCGCCAGGCGCCATAGGCTTGGAGCGTGGGCGTCCAGACCTCGACAGGTCCCCTGTCCGGCACGTCGCGTCCTGCGGCGCGCGCGCCCGAGCGCAGGTCGAGACCCAGGGCCCAGGAGCGCTCGCTCGGGCCGAGCCCGAAGCGCAGCGCCACGAGCGGCTCGGTGATGTCGAGGGCGAGCTCCGCGCCTCCTGCGAGCTGCAAATCGAAGCGCACGCCCCCCGGGGACTGCGGCTCGGGGGCCCGTTCCGAGCCAGCTTCCGGAGCCGCAGCCCGCTCAGCTAGCGCCAGGAGCCTGGTCCGGGCGAACCCGACGGCGCGACCGAGCATGTCCTCGAAGCTCTCCTCCGACCGACTCTCGATCCGGAGCGCGAGGCGCTGGTCGAGTGGCGCCCCTCCACGGGCCACGACGGCGATGACCTGCCCAGGCGTTGGCCGCGCGATCAAGGCGTAGAGGCAGCGAGGGCTGCCATCGCAAAGGCCCGCACCCGCGTCCAGGCTGGGAACGACCGGGCGCCGTGAAACGCGGAAGCCCTCCCAGCGAAGCTCCGCGGCGAGCCGAAGCTCGGCTTCCTCCCAGGAGCTCTCGCCCACCGTCGCGATGCGAACCTCCAAGCTCGCCGGACTGGCGCTCTGAGCCGAGAGCGGGGCCGTCCACAGCAGACCGAGAATGACCGAGAAGCTACGGGCTCCGGGGAAGGAGGGACCGGGCGAGCGAGGCATGGGGCCCCCGGGGATAGCGCGCGAGGTAGGAACGAGCGACGGCTTCGGCTTCGGTGGTCTCACCGGCGGCGAGCAACGCCTCCATTCGCCGGCCCATCGCGTCCACCGCCAACCCGTCGTCAGGGGCTTCGACCAAGAAGCGACCATAGAGGCGCGCCGCGCCGCGATGGTCGCCACGTCTTTGTGCCATGCGCCCCAGCTCGAACGCCGCGTCTGGGGCTTCCTCGGCGCTCGGGTGCAGCCTCCGAAGGCCACGGAGCAGGCGCATCGCGTCGTTGGCGGCCCCGGAAAGCCGCGCCGCTCGAGCCGCGAGAAGCAAGTCCCGGGGCGGGGCCTCGGAGACGAACGCCTCGAGGCCCGCGGGTATCGCATTCTCGTAGGCTTCGGCGAACTGCCCCTCGCGGAAGAGGGCGCGCCAATCGGGAGCCCCACGGCCGGCCACAGCCTCCCGTGGCCTGCGCGCCCGTGCGGCCCTCGGTCCCGCCACCGGCTCGTCGCTTCCCCCCGTGCTCGGATGAACTTCTTCTCCGCCTGGCTCGAAACCCTCGTCGACGCGCGACGGTTCCGGGGGGTTGACGGGAGCCGACTCGCGGGTGGCGTCCAACGACACGGAGGTCGCTCCTGCCCGAAGCCTCTGGCCCGCGACCACGCTCCATCGCTCCTCGACCACCTGGCGAGTGCCGCGGACCTCCACCTCACCTTCGTCCACTTGCACCGTCAGCTCCTGGGCCTCCGCCGCCCAGGCGATGCGAAGCACGGTTCCTTTCACGTGTACCGCGTGCGGACCGGCGGTGAAGACCCATCGCGCGGTGCGCGTCGGCTCGACCGCCGCGACCAGCGCCCCCTCGTGCAGATCGATGGTCACGTCGCTCCCGTCGAAGGACACCAGCCGCGCACGCGTCGCGGGGTCCAGGCGGACACGCGACCCATCTTCGAACGCGATGGAGCCTCCCTGCATCCACGCCCCTGGACGACACGGCTGACCGTCCCAGAGGCACTCGGGGTCGCCTTGCGGCTCGCCGACGACGAGGAGAAGCACCGCGGCTGCCACTGCCAACGCCGCGGCCGAAGAAGCCGCCGCGGCACGCATCCTTCGACGCCGAGGCGCGGCCTGCGCCGCTGCGGCCAGCCGCTCCCTGCCTTCGGCGATGCGCGCGTCACCCGGCCCGTCCTGGAGGGTGGCATCGAAGAGCCCTGCGAGGTCCTGAGGGGGTTCCTTCATAGCGCCTCCACGAGCCGAGCGAGCTCCGGGTCGGCCGCGGCGAAGACACGCAGACGCTCACGTGCGTGGCGAATCCGGCGTGTGGCCGTAGCCACGGAGCAATCACACGCCGAGGCGACCTCGGCGAGACTGTATCGCTCCACGTAGCGGAGCTGAAACGCAACGCGGTCCTTGGCCTTCAACCGCTCCAGGAGCACGAAGACGCGGCGGAGCAGATCCCGGGTCTCCGGATTCGCCTGCGTGCCTTCGAACCGATCCTGGTCCTCGGAAAACGCGAAGAGGCGGCGCCGTACACCGCGCCGGCGAAGTTCGTCGATGACCCGAGATACCGCGACCCGGCGCACGAACGAAGGCACGGAATCCTGGTTCTGGAGGGACCGCGCGCGACGCATGAGGCTGATGAAGACCTCCTGGACGATGTCGTCGTGAGCGTCGTCGGCGCCCAGCAGGCGGTGCACGGTTTTGTGAACGAACCGCCCATACTCCTCGTAGAGCCAGAGCACACCCTCCGGCTCGCCGCGTTGGAGAGCGAGAAACCCGGCGGCCGCCGCCATGCGCGAGGCAAAGCGATTCGAGGGAAGCGCGATGACCTCCGCAGCCCTCGTCTGCTCCTGTGCGTCGTCCGTCATCGGTGCCGTGGGCGCCTCCACGATCTCACTGACGGGCGGGCGTCCGATAGTTGCTCAACGAAGTGCGGCTCTGCGCAAGACCGACGGGCACGTAACGAGAAGCCTGAGCAAGCGTGCGCGCCCGCTTCGTCCTTGGGGCATGCGTAGTTGGAGAAGGCGAGCCCCTTGGACGATCGGGCTCCTGGCCTCGGGGTTCGCGGCGTGTACGGGGGTGATCGAGGACCCGACGTCCGGTGTCGCGACGGGAGGACCGTCCGCGGGAACGCCGCCGGTACCTGCGTCCATCGACTTTCGCTGCGACCCGGCGGATCGCGCTCCCGACCTCGCCCTCGTCCGGCTCACCGGCTCCCAGCTGACGCGCGCCGTGAGCGCGTTGGTCGTGGAGAGCCTGCCGGCAGGCATGGCGTCCGAAGTCCTCGGGGAGCTCCAGGCCGCGTTCGAGGCATACCCGGAGGCCGAGGTCGCCGTGACGAACGGCTCCCATGGCGGCTTCCGCCGCGCCGACCAGGCACTTCAGGGTGAGCACGTGAGCGCGTCCATCGCCATGGCCCAGGCTCTGGGGCAAGCGCTCACCCGTACGCCGGCTCGGATCGTGGCGCTTCTGGGCGGCTGCGCGACCGACGGGGACGCCGGCAACGACGGGGCCTGCCTGCGTGACTTCATCGCCCGCTTCGGCCGGCTGGCGGAGCGGGCCCCGCTGGACCCCGCCGACGTCGAGTTCTACGAGGGCGTGTACGGCGTCGAGGGCATCGTCCCGGAAGCTCTCGCCGACGTCATCGGGACCTTCGCGGCGTCACCGCGGCTTCACTACCTCGTGGAGACCGGCGACGAGGAGACGGCCGCAGACCGCGTCTCGCTCGCTCCCCACGAGCTCGCGGCGCGCCTGGCGCTCCAGCTCTGGGACGGCGTGCCAGACGCCGAGCTGAGGGCCGCTGCGGACGACGGCTCCCTGCTCACCGGCGAGGTCTACCGGGCGCAGGTGCGTCGCCTACTGGACGATCCGCGGGCCGAGACTCCCGTTCGCCGCTTCTACGAGGAGTGGTTCTGGCTCACGGACCCGCCATCGATAGCGGCCTTCAAGGGCGACCCCGTTTTCGACGCCGTGCGCGGCGATTTCGACCCGGGCGACACGCTTCACCTGGAGATGCGCGACGAGGTCATCGACATGGCCGTGTACTACACGCTGCAGGTAGAAGGCGGCATCGCGGAGCTCTACGGAAGCGACCGTTCCTTCGCCCGATCGCCCCAGGTAGCCGCGATCTACGGAGTCGAGCCCTGGGATGGTGTGTCGGAGCCTCCGGCCTTCGAGGACCCGGCCCGTCGCGGAATCCTGACACGCGCCGCCTTCGTCGTCGGCAACTCGAACATCACCCACCCGATCCTGAAGGGCGTCCATGCCCGCATCGGCCTGCTTTGCGATCCCATCCCGGATCCGCCGCCAAGCTCGATGGAGAACCTCCCCATGCTGAGCGTGGATCTCACGGCTCGGGAGCAGGCCGAACAGCTGACCGAGGTCGAGGGCAGCGAGTGCGTTCAGTGTCACACCGCGATCAACCCCATCGGGATGTTGACGGAGAACTTCGACATCCTGGGGCGCTTCCGAGAGACCGAGCCCGTGTTCGCCAGCGACGGAACGCTCCTCGTCGAGCCCCCCGTCTACACGGTGGCGACGCCGCGATTCCACCAGACCGATACGAGGGAGTTCGAGCACGCCGCCCAGGCGGTCGACGCACTCGTCGAGAGCGGAAAGCCGGCCGCCTGTTTCGCTCGAACCTACCTCCGCTTCTCTTTCGGTCGTGCGGAGGACGAGAGGCGTGATGGCTGCGTACTCCAGGAAATGAACGAGGCACTTCGAAGTGGCGGCAGCCTGCGCACGGCCATCGAGACCTTCGTCACGTCGTCGCGCTTTCGTGAGCGCGTCGTCGCCGAACCGACCGAGGGAGAGTGAAGTGAAGTCCCAGCGAACCGGTGTCGAGTTGAGGGGGCGTCGCGCGTTCCTTCGAGGGGTGGGAGGAGCCACGCTCGCGCTGCCCTTCCTCCCGTCGCTCTTGCCGCGTGTCGCGGCGGATGCGGGCCCCGATACAGGGCCACGCTTCTTCATCGCGATGCAGAATCAGCAGGGCGCGGTCTTCGAGACGCGCCGTGTTCCCCAAACGACCATCTTCGACGAGCAGCGTACCTACGCGGAGCGCACCATTCATCGGGGAAGGCTCAACGCGGACCTGCGCGATGGGCGCGCTTTCCTGAGCGATGTATTGCAGGCCGATGCTGGAACCCTCACTCCGAGCCTCCTCGACAAGCTCAACTATCTTCAGGGCTTCGACATCCCCACCTACATCGGTCACAACGCGGCTGCTTTCGGGAACCTCGGCAACAACCACCAGGGCGGTGGGAAGCTCGACGAGACACCCAGCATCGACCAGCTGATGGCGTGGTCGCCTTCCTTTTACCGCGACCTTTCGACCATCAAAGAACGCTCGATCAACTGGGGCCACCTCGCCTATGGCTTTTCGAATCCCGCATCCCGTTCGGGGGCGGTTCAGAAGGTGCGCTTCAGCGGCAACGCCTTCAACGCCATTTACGTCGAGCCCGACGACGTAACGAGGGAGGGGCCAGCACGGCCGCTGCTCGTCGACCGCGTTCTAGAGAACTACCGCCGGCTTCGCGACTCTGACCAGCGCCTCTCTGCGGGGGACCGAAGGCGCCTCGACGCCCACATGGAGCGGCTCTTCGAGCTCCAGCGCCGCTCCGCGGTCGTAGCCTCCTGCGGCGACGTCTCGGAGCCCGCCCGCACGGACTCGTTCCAGCGTGGTCGCAGCAACCTCGATGGTTCGTTCCAGGCGGAGCGTCATCAGAAGATCCACATGGAGACCATCGTCGCCGGCATTCTCTGCGGCACCTGCCGCCTTTGGACGATCGGTCTCGACAACTGCGCGCCGGGGCAGATGGCCGGTCGCGATTTTCATCATCGCGCCCACAACAACGACATCCCGGAGCACCAGCAGGACCTCGTCGACGCCAATCAGACCATCTTCGAAGAGGTCTTTCTCCACCTGGCCAAGGAGCTCGACGCCATCGAGTATGGCGACGGCGCCACCTACCTCGACCGATCGCTCATCTTCTGGACGAACGAGAACTCCCACAACGCACACCACAACATCGACATGCCGGTGGTGACCGCTGGCTCGGCCTGCGGGCATTTCGAAACCGGCTACCACGTCGACTACCGCATCCGTGAGCTGGACACGGGTTCCTGGAGCCGCGCGCCACGCGCCAAGCTCGGGCTCTTCTACCACCAGCTGCTCGCCAACATGCTCGACGCGATGGGCGTGCCCAAGGCCGAGTACGACCTCTACGGTCACGGTGGCTACGGTGACCTCCTGATCGACGACACGCAGCGTGGCGACGCCGACTACCGCAGAGACTACGCCGCCGCGGAGAGGGTCATGGGCCAGGCCCTGCCCTTCTGGGTGCGAGGAGCGTGAGCGCTCACCGTCGGAAGGCTGCCGGTGCCTTCGGCCTGGCGGCCTGCAGCGCCTTGCTCGCATGCGCGGCGGGTCGAACCGAGGCGCACGATGGGGCCTTCACGAATGTCGACCTCGGCCGTCCCGATGCGCCCGGCGCTTTCGATGGCCGACCGCCGCGCGATGCGGGACCCGAGCCCGATCCGGACGGGGGCGCTTCTCCCGCACGTGAAGCGCCAGACGCCGGGCCCGGGCATGGGCCACGAGAGGACATGGACGTTCTCGCGCCGGACGAAGCCGTACTCTTCGTGGCCTTCGGCCACGGAGGCCGGTCCATGGTCTCCTGCGATGGCGGACACCACTGGGTGGGGCACCGCGTCGAGGAGACCGGCGCCAGCTACTGGGGCCATCACGAGTGGACCGCGCGCGAGCTGGTTGCCCAGGGCGGCTGGTTCCTAGCCGCATCGGGATGGGGCGCGCCGAAGCGCGTGCGCCGGAGCCGCGATGGCATCGTGTGGGAGGACGCGCTCGCCCGCGGCGAGGGTGGGGACACCTGGAGCGGCGTCGCCACCGAAAACGCCGTGGTCCTGGGGCAGGCCAACCGCGGTCAACGCTCCCTCGACGGCGGGGAGACGTGGGAGCGCTTCAGCCCGCCGGGCCATGGCAAGGGGCTCTTCGGCTACGGACGGGGGACCGTGATCGTCGTGAGCCTCGGGTCCGAGCCGCTCGTCGCCTGGAGCGACGACGACGGCGCCAGCTGGACGGCGTCGCCACTCACCGGCGCGGAGCGTCGCTGCCTCGACTCTGCCCGCGCTCCGGTCGACGGTGGCGGCCACTTCCTCTTTGGGTCGGGTCGCGGGGACGTCTGCGTCTCGGGTGACAAAGGGCGAAGCTGGGAGCTCGGCGCACCTGTTCCGGGCGGTGGAGTAGCCTCCTTCGCGACCGTCGGAACCCGCATCCGCGCCTACGCCAGCGACGGTGTCTTCGAGACGAGCGACGGCCGGGACTGGACATGGCTCGGCGAGGCGCCCGCCCTCGCGGAGGTCACGGGCAACGAGACCAGCGGCCACGTCGGCCTCGCCACGAGCGTCGTGTGGGTCTCTGACGACGGCGTGAGCTGGACGGAGGCCGAGCATCCGCGCGAAGGGCCGCCCCTCCGTCACCTGGCCATGGGCCGGGGTCGCATACCGGAAGCCTGTGGTCGCTGAGGCTCGGAATCCGAGCGACACCCTGCGCACCGAAACCAGCGGAGCAGGCTCGAGCGTCCCCAGGCTGCGGAAGCGACGGGACGCCGGAACCGGAAGCAACGCGAAGGCTTGCTCGGATGATGGATGCCGATGCGGGGCCAGCTCATCACACCGGCCCGCAGCCCCGCGTGCTCAGGGCGTGGGCTGCACGTCTGGGTCGACGTCGATGGTGATGCGGCAAATGCCGCCGACCTCACGCAGCCGAGCCTCGGCCTCCATGGCGACCGCGCTGTCCGCGCCGCAACCGGGGTCGAGGCCGCATTGCGTGCCCGAACCGCTGACCCGAACGAAGTAGTCGGGACCCACGAGCCCAGCGTCGTAGCCGGGGATGTAGTTCTCCCCGCCGGGGAAGCGGCCGCGGTCGGGCACCGGCTCGCGCTCGCCGCCGCAGTTGACGGGGTACCAGCAGCTGGTGAACACCCGCGGGGGCGACTCGGCGTTGACGTACTGAACCGTGTAGAGAAGCGCGAGCGGGTTGGTCGCGAAGCGGCAGAAGAGGCTGCTTTGCGACCCGTCGAACGCGGGGTTGTCCTGCGGGACGGTCCAGCTGTCCACGATCGGCTCGATGTCCATCACGATGGACTCGACGGTGGAGCCGTCGCCCGTGTCCATGTCGGCTCCTACCGTGCCGGTGGTTCCGCTGTCGTCGCCGCAGGCCGCAGCGAGCAGGAGGGCGAGGGTGACGAGGTACGACTTCGAGATCATGGGAACCTCCGCGGCTTCGGCGCGCCGATGGCGACGAGCCCAACGCGCGAGCGTCCCGAACGCGCTCGCCCCTTGTCAACGTGGCGCCTCGCGGACGGGCAGTGCAGGCTCGCGCGAGGTCGCCGGCTCAACGACCAATCGTCGCGAGGCAGAGCGTCAGCAGGCTCCGTCCGTCCCGTCCGAATGCCGCGATGAGGATCGTGTCGCTCACCGCGCTCGGCCGATGCGCAGGTGCGGAGCACGCGGAGCTGAAAGCGACGATGGCTTCGCCGAACGCACGGACGAGTCGATCTCGCCCTGGATGACGGACACGTCGCGAGGGGCGCTCCCAGGTGCCACGCTCGCGGCGTGGAGCCGCGGGTTCGGATCGCCGAGACCTTCTTCTCGCTTCAGGGCGAAGGGCTGCTCACGGGGCAGCCGAGCTACTTCGTCCGGACGAGCGGCTGCAACCTGCGCTGCCGCTGGTGCGACACGCCCTACGCGAGCTGGTCGCCGGAGGGCACGCAGCGTACGCCCGAGGAGCTGCGTGCGGAGCTCCGCACGCGACCGGAGGTTCGCCACGTCGTGCTCACGGGCGGGGAGCCGCTCGTCAGCAAGCACGTGGGCGCGCTGGCGACGGCGCTGCGGGCGGACGGTCACCACCTGACCATCGAGACGGCCGGCACCGTGGACCCGGGCGTGCCGGCGGACCTCTACTCCATCAGCCCGAAGCTGGCGGACTCCGGTCCGCGCTCGGACCCGCGCTGGCTCGCTCGCCACGAGGAGGCGCGCTTTCGGCCGGCAGTGCTGCGCGCGCTCATGGGTCGCGGCGCCGACTACCAGCTCAAATACGTCGTGAGCGCCCCGGCGGAGCTCGCCGAGGTCGAGGCGCAGGTGCGGGCGCTCGCCCCGCGGCCCGACCGGGTGATGCTCATGCCCGAGGGCACCACCGTGGAGCGCCTCGACGCCGTCGGCGCGTGGCTCCGCGACGAGGCCCTCGCGCGCGGATGGCGCTACTGCGACCGGCTGCAGATCCGCTGGTTCGGCGACACGCGCGGCACGTGAGCGAGGTCGCGTCCCCATGGACGAGATGACGGAATCGGCCTCCCTGCGTCACCCAGGACACATGGTGAGACGAGGTGATGTCGTGCGACGGACGAGTTGGATTCTCGCGTTGATGATGGCCGCGTGCGGCGACGATTCGCGCGGCACCGGCGGCACGGACGCTGGCGAAGACATGATCCGCGTCGACATGCCGCCGCGCACCGATTCGGGCCCGGGACCCGACCTCGGGGAGGAGGACCTCGGCCGGGACGCCGGTGCGGACGGCGGAACGCCGGACATGGCGCGCGACCTCGGCACGCCCGACGGCAACATGCCGGACGGGGACGTTCCGGACGGGGACGTGCCGGACGGGGACGTGCCGGACGGGGACGTGCCCGATGGCCCGGGCGACGGGGGTACGCCGACGGACGGCATGGTCCCGGACGGCGGCACCACCGTCGACGGCGGCAGCTCCATGGACGCCGGCTCGGCCTGCGGTCTCGTCGGCGCCATCTGCCCCGCGGCCGGCTGTGGCCCCGGGCAGATCTGCTACGAGCGCGTCTGCATCCCCGGCAGCCTCGGCGACTGTGGCGGCTTCGCAGGGCTCCGCTGCCCCGCCGGGCTCGTCTGCATGATGGGCGGCACCTCGTCGGCCTGGCCTTGCGTGACGCCGGCCGAGCGCGACTGCGTGTGCGCGGGCCCCGCGGCCGCGAGCTTCCCGAGCGTGTGCCCGACGCCTCCGCCTCCTCCGCCGAGCCCCTGACCGCTCACCCCTCGAGGTTCACCCAGCTCGCGTCGCCGCTCACGCCGTACTCCTTCTTCCAAATGGGCACGGTCTCCTTGATGCGGTCGATGGCGAGGCGGCAGGCCTGGAAGGCCTCGGCGCGGTGGGCGGAGCTCGCCGCCACGACGACGGCGAGATCGCCGATCTGTAGCGCGCCCACGCGGTGCACCGCCGCGAGCCGCACGCCTGGCACCTCCTCGGCGACCTTCGCCAGCACCCGCTCCGTCTCCTTGATGGCGAGGTCGGTCATGGCCTCGTAGTCGAGGGCGCTCACGGCCTTGCCCTCGGCGTGGTCCCGAACGACGCCGGTGAAGACGCAGACGCCGCCCGCGCCCGCGTGGGCTACGGCTTGGTAGCACTCGTCGATGCTCAGCGGCGCGTCCCGCACGTCGGCGATGCGCACGGCGGACGCCTCCGGTGCGCCGCCGGCCACGGGCGGCATCACGTCCACCTCGTCGCCGCTCGCGTAGCGTGCGTCCCGCGGGGCGAAGTCTCCGTTCTTCGCGAAGCGCATGCGCTCGAGATAGGGCCCGAGGGGCGGGTGCTTCGCAGCGAGGGCGTCGCGCAGACCGGCCTCGTCCACGTCGCTGGGGAGCTCCAGGGTCTCCTCCCGGCAGCCGGCGAGCTCCCGAGCGGCGGCGTGATAGCGAACGCGAAGGGCCATGAAGCCCGTGTAGGTCGCCCAGCCGGCCGGGTCGAGGGGCTGGCGCTACTCCTCGCGGCCCGCGAGCTCCGGCGCGAACGCCGGCGCGCAGACGGCGAAGTACTCGCTCTCCTCGTCGAAGGGGTTCGAGTAGCGGACCGGGACGCCCGCCTCGACGACGATGGCCTGACGGGGGCCGATGACCTCCGTGGTCGCGAGCCCCTCGCCGAGCTCCACCTGCATGCGACCGCGGAGCATCACGGTGACCTCGAGGAAGGCCGGCGTCTGCCTCGGCTCGCCCCAGCCAGGCGGCGCCACCATGTGGGCGACGCTCACGCTCTCCGTGCCCGAGGCGAGGCGGCCGGCGTGCTCCTCGATGAGCTTGTCGCCGGGGACGGGGATGCGCGTGGGCGCGTCGATGATGCGGTAGCGGCTCATGAGGCGGCGGAGAGCGAGGCGCTCGTGAAGTCCGCCATGGCGGTCTCGACGGGATGCACGGCCTCGAAGCCGGTCGCCTCTCGAAACGCGCTCGCATCGACCACGATGGGGAACTTGATGTGGTCCACGGCGCCCTTCGGCAAGCGCGGGAGACCGAAGCGGCCGAGCGTCACGTTGAGAAGCCCTTCCGGCACCGGCAGCGCCTGCCGATGCGTCTCGCGAATCAGCACGCTCAGGGGCACCGGCGGCGGCCCGGCGACGTTGAACACGCCGCGGATCTCGGCCTCGGCCGCGCGCACGAGCGCCGCCGCCGCGTCCGCCTCGTGCAGCACGTGGAAGAGCGGGTCGAAGCCGAGCACGGTGGGCACGCGCGGGCCGCGGAGGAAGCTCGCGAGCGTGCCGTGGCGCGCGGGACCGAGCGTGTAGACGACGCGGAGCACGGCCGTGGCCAGCTCCGGATGCCGCCAGAGCGCCGAGGCCGCGAAGAGGTCGGCGGCGACCAGATCGGCGAGCTCCGGGAAGGCGTGGAGCCCGAGCGGCGGCTCGTCCTCGGTGTGATAGAGCGGCGAGTCCGCCTGCGCGCCGTAGAAGGTGTGGCGCCCGGCGAACACGAGCTGTTTCACGCCGTAGCGCTGCGAATGCTCGACCACCGCGCGCGTGCCCTGGAGGTTGATGCGGAAGCGGTCCGCGCTCCGCTGCCGGATGTGCGTGACCGTCGCCATGTGGATGACGGCGTCAGGCCGCTCGGTGCGAAAAACCTCCTCGGCCGGCCGCTTCCGGATGTCGGCCTGCGTGAGCCGCAGGCCCTCGGGTGCGTTCGGCCAGGCGCGCCGATCGATGCCGAGCACCTCGTGCCCGCGCGCCAGGAGCTGCTCCGCCACGAGCCGCCCGAGCAGCCCGGTGACCCCGGTGACGAGTACCTTCACGGGGCCGAGCCTAGCGCGTCGCCCCCGGCCGGTGCTCCACGGGCATGCCACGCCTTCAGGGCGTGATGCCGAAGACCTCTTCGATGGTTTGCCGGTGGTAGAGGCTGCCCTTCACGCCGACGACGCGCTCCACGGGCTTGCCGTCCTTGAAGTAGAGGACCGTGGGCGTCGCGGCGACGCGGCAGCGACCGGCCGTCTTCGGCGCCTCGGCCACGTTCATCTCGGCGATCTTCACCCGGCCCTCGTAGTCCTTGGCGAGGGAGAAGATGATGTCCTCGAGCTTCTTGCAGGGCACGCAGCCCGGCGACCAGAAGTCGACGATGACGGGGAGCTCCGAGCGGAGCACCTCCTGCTCGAAGGTCGCGTCCGTGAGGTGCACGGGAAAGACCTTCTTCCCGCCGAAGAGCGCGCTGACGATACCCATGCGCCTCCTTATGCGCGACGGGCCTCTCCGTTGCGAGCCGTCCGCACGACGCGCCTCAGCCCCCGAGCGCCTCGTAGAGCGCCACGAGATCGAGGTCCTCGGGCGGGACGGCCACGCCGCCGTCGTTGACCTCGACCACGAGCCACTCGTCGTCCTCGGCGCGGAAGGCGACGTCTGCGGCGAAGAAGGGCGAGTCGATGCGGGTGCCGAGCGCGTCCTCGTAGGGCCTCACGTCGCGCAGCGGCTCCGTGAAGCCGTGATAGGGCGCGTGCGCCGCGACGCGGCCCTCGACGAAGTAGAGCCGGTGCTCTTCGGGGATGCGCCGTGCCTTGTCCCGCACGCCGCTGGTCCGCAGCGTCAGAAAGCGCCGGATGACGAAGCCGCGCTCGAAGGCCTCGCCGCGCTCCGCCAGGAGCCCGCGCGCCACGGCTTCGAAGGCCGCGCGGTCCGAGCCCGCGGGCACGAAGCACGCCTCCTCCCAGGCCTCCTTGGCGCTCTTGACGTGATCCTTCAGCAGGTAAGGAGGCGGGCCGAGCTCCTGCGCGACCTCCCAGGCCTCGCCGACGTCGGTGCCCTCGGTCCACCGGCTCGGCGCCGTGCGATCCACGATCGCGTCGTAGTGCTCGGGCAGGTAAAGGCCGTGCTCGTAGGCGGCGGGCTCGGTGAAGAGCGTCGCCCCGCGATCGCCCACCGCCGACGCCAGCGCTTCGTAGGCCTCGGCGCGAAGGATGGGGCCGCGATAGACCCACTCGCCGGCGGGCACCTTCTCGGTCGCGAGGTGCGGCTCGCCCTCCACGACCAGGTCGGCGTTCACGACGCAGGTCGCGAGGCCGAGGTGGTCCGCGACGTCGGCCTCGCTCTCGAAGCGGTCCTCGAGCACGCTGCCGGGCCCCGGGCGGCAGAAGAGAATCCCCCGTTCCATGCGCGCTCAGAAGCTCGTGGGCGGCTCACCCCGCTCGAGGCGCCGAAGCCGACCACGAATGGCCCGAAGCCGCGACGCGGAGTCGAAGAGCCCGGCGCCGGGGAGCAGCAGCAGGACCCAGCCCAGCGGCAAGAGGATCGAGACGACGAGCGTGCCCGCGGCCGCGAGGCCGAAGCCCGCGAGGCGCTTCGTGAGCTCGAGCTCCTCGGCGCGCAGCTGCGGAAGGTCCGGCTCCTCGCCCAGGGCCTGCCCGCAGGTGTCGCAAACCCCCGCCGCGATCCGGCAGGGCGTCCCACAGAGCGGGCAGGCGACGACGTCGGCGGGAAGCACGGCCCTACGCTAGCAGCCCGCCGCGCCGCGAGGCGCTCGCGACCGCGCGCTCGAACGCCTCTGCGTGCGCATGGTCAGGCGCGGCGGGCGGATCGTCCCGAAGCGCAAAGGGATTCACGCCCACCACGGACTCGGCACCGAGGACACCGGTGAGCTCCTGAACGAGGCCACCACGGTCAGGCGGAGCGCGCAGCACCGCGGAACGCACGCGATCCACGAGCGCTACCGGGTCGCGCTCGGGGAGCTGGAGGCGGTTGCCGAGCTTCTCGCTCACGGCCTCGAAGCGATCGCGATGCCACCGGATTCCCCACCCCGGCCATTTCGCCTGCAGTCGCTCCTCGAAGACCGGCTGAGGCGGAGCGGTCCAGACGTCGAGGCGGCGGCGGACCGCGTCCACGTGGAGCCCGCCCTGCGGGAACTCGGGACCGCGCGACGCATCGAGGCGATCCGGCAGGTCGGCCTCATCGAGCAGCGCGACGAGCCGCACGCCCACCAGGGCTAGCTCGCTCGCGTCTTGGTCCAAGCCAAGCAGCTTCCACTCCTCGCGGGGCCCTTCGAAGGACACGACCGAGCTCAACCAGTCGGGCTCTTCGGGCGCCTCGAGGCTCGGCGTCCATGCCTCGCCCTCCGGCGTCAGCAAGTCCTCGGTGGAACGACCTACGTACGTCGCGAGCTCAGGCAGATGCCCGTGCGCCCAGCGCACGCTCCACTCCGGCCACAGCTCCCGCATGAGCGCCAGATGCACCCGCCGGAGCGGGACGTCGCACTCGACCTCCTCGCCGCCGAACCAGAGGAGAACGCGCCGATCGAAGTCCACCACGGCGCCGCCCTCGGCCCACACCTCGTCCAACCACGCGGCACCCTCGGACTCCGACCGTTGCGCGCGGATGAACGCCTCCGCGGCCGCCGGGCCCCAGAAGAGGTCGGAGTCGAGCGTGTTGGCCCGCCAGTGGGTGTAGAAGAGCTCGGTCCTCCCCTCTCTCCGCAAGAGCAGGTTGGCGCGCTGACCCATGCCAAGGGTCTACCCTGCGTCGCAGGAGGTCGCTGCTTGATGGACATGCCGGACATGCCGCGGGAGGTGGCGGAAGCCTTCGAGGGCATCCCGCTGGCGGCGCGCGCACCGATGCTCGCCGCGCGCGGGCTCATCTTCGAGGTCGCGGCGGCCGATGCGCGCATCGGGCCGCTCACGGAGATGCTTCGCTGGGGCGAGCCGAGCTATCGGCCGAAGAGGAGCGGGACGACCGTGCGCCTCGGCTGGTCGCCCAAGCGGCCCGGCCAGTGGGGCGTCTTCGTGAGCTGCCAGACCACGCTCGTCGAAGGCTTCCGCGCCCGGCACGGCGCTGCCTTTCGCTACGACGGCAACCGCGGGCTGGTCTTCGCGACGTCGTCGCCTCCGCCGTCCGACGCCCTCGCGGCCTGCCTCGCCGACGCCCTGACCTACAAGCTCCGGGGGTGAGCGCCGCGCCGTTAGGAAAACGCACACTTCGGCCGTGCGCGCCGCTGACGCCCGGGCGCCCGCGGCCCGGCACCTCGACGCCATAGGGCCCAAAGCCCGACAGAAGTGCGTAGGCACACAACTTGAAAGGTCCTTCTACGACCGCGCCCTGAGGGAGGGAGGCGGCGTTCGTTCTCACTCGAAAGGACCGACGCATGAAGGACTCGCGGGCCACGTGCCGCGCTTCCTCTGGCGCTCTGCGCCCGAGGCCCGTCCCTCGGGCCCCGTCGCCTGCGCCTTTGGCCTTCGTGCCGCGACCGCTCGGCGTCCTGGGACGCGACCGGGAGCTCGCCACGCTCGCCGAGCGCTTCCACGCCACCCGGGAGAGCGGCGCGGAGCTCCTCGTGCTCACGGGAGCCTCCGGCGTGGGCAAGACCGCCCTCGCGTCGCGCTTCGCCGAGCGCATGCGCCGCGCCGGCCACACCGTGCTCGAGGCGCGCTGCGAGAAACACCGGGCCTATGCGCCCTTCGCCAGTCTGGTGCAGCAGGCCCTCGACCGGCTCCGCGGCATGGGCCGGCCCACACCGCCGGCGGCGCGCTGGCTGGCATGCGCCGACGGCTGCTGCGGCTTCTGGTTCGAGCACGAGGCGCACGGCGAAGAAGCCGCCCCCGGGCAGGCCCGCGCGTCGACGGAAGCCCGCGAGCGCCGGCTGCGCTTCTTCTCGGCCGTCGAGGAGCTACTCCGCGCGCTGGCCGCGGAAGGGCCGCCGATGCTGCTCCTGCACGAGCTGCAGGACGCCGACGAAGCGACGCGGGAGCTGCTGGCCTTCTTGCTCGAGGGCGGCCGCGAGAGCGGCCAGGCCATCGGGCCCGGCTGGAGTCTGCCGGCCTTCTTCCTCGCGACGGCCCCGACCCTCGGCGCGCTCGGGCTCCTCGACGACGTCACGCGCGTCGCCGAGCTGCCGCTGAGCGGCCTCGACGTCGACGGCGTGGCCGCGCTCCTCGCCAGCCCGGAGGTCGCCCGCTGGGTGCATGCCCGCACGGAAGGCACGCCCGAACGGGTGCTCGAGCTGCTCGCGACGAGCGCCGATGAGCCCGGCGCCCTGATGGCCGCGGCGCGCGAGGCGCTCTCGCCGGACGCGCGGAGGCTCCTCGAAGCCGTCGCCGTCGTGGAGCGGCCGATGAGCGTCGCCTGGCTCGAGGAGCTGCTCGACGTGGCCGT
>ERZ1740059.307-NODE-307-length-27277-cov-6.328080_pt1 | contig 27277 bp, 24 predicted proteins | sample MGYA00581744_ERZ1740059 | MGnify/ENA primary metagenome ERZ1740059 (study PRJEB43018, sample SAMN04849738) | marine metagenome | isolation source: floating plastic debris | place: Pacific Ocean | collected 2008-08-28 | study: EMG produced TPA metagenomics assembly... | reverse complement strand
CCGGCGGTTCGCCATTTCTGCCCGGCCGCAGATCTTTGACCTGCATATGGCACGTGTCCGCCGGTGTTGGCGGCCCACCGTCTACCTCCACCAGGCACATGCGGCAGTTGCCGGCGATAGACAGGCGCTCATGATAGCAAAAGCGCGGGATCTCGATACCGACCTGTTCACACGCCTGGATGAGCGCGAGATCCGGATCGACGTCGACTTCCTGACCGTCGATGATGATAGTGCGCAGCTCGCTCATTCTTCCGTTCCGTTCCGGATCAGTCGCGACGCTTCATACGCCGCGAAAAGCGTCAACGCCAGTGTGCCCTGCTGTCTCATCTCCGCGGCCTCCTCACGCGCACCTCTGGCTTCGCCAAGCCTGAATGTTCTGCAAGTTTTCCCACCCGAAGGCATAGGCCGACGAGCCGTGTGTTCTGAGGTATTCCAAACGGTCCCGAGCTTCTTGCAGCGTCGGGCGGTGACCCTCGGGGATCCACCACATGACGAAGTGAGCCTCCGTCATCGGGGTGAACCACTCCGCCTTGCGATTGTAAAACTGTTTGTGGACGGTGTTCCAAACAAAGCCCTCAAGCGCCTCCGCGCTCTCCCAGACCGAGAGATTGACAGCCATTGTGTCGTCGCCGGGGAGCGTGAGGTCCGTCGCGCCGGTTTGCGGGCTCGCGCCGATCAGGCGCCAGACGAAACCAGGTGATCGCTCCGCAATCGCGTTCACCCGCTCCAGATTGTCCATGAAACCCTTTAACTTCGGGTCTTCCGGGCTAGCGACGAGGCGGCCGACATTGAGCTGCGCGAGATGCAATCCCGAGCGTGAGGCTTTCACGGCCGCGTCTTCGTGCGCATCCATCATGAGCCGGCGGTCCCTTTAGACGTTGTCTTTAGCCCATTGCCAGTCGAAGGCGTCCGGCCCAGGCCCATATTTAGTCATACTTTGCAACCTTTCTAAGCCTTCCGCAACGTTGGGCCGCGCTTCCGCGGCTACCGGCCACATCACAAACCGCGGCATGTCGCTGCTGTGCAGCAATTCGCCGCCGCACTTCACGTAGGCTGCGGGCAACGTGTTCGTCACAAAGTGGCGCAGATCAGCGACGCCCCGCCATGCCGATAGCGCGTCCAAATGGTCCGTCCGGCGAAAGCTGCGCACGCTCCATCTCGTCTTCCGGCGCCATCCAAATGAAGCCGCGACTTGGTGTGGCGATCGCATTGACGGCGGCCAAGCCGTTCACGACATCGGCGACGCGTGGATCATCCCAGTCGTGGCGCGGCCACCCCGGATTGAATTCAGCGATGGGCCCGGTCATGTCGGCGTCAGGCCCGGACGGCGGGAACTCAACAACGGAACAGGCAGGACGCGACAGCCGGCGACAGCAGCGCCCAAGGTCGCCCTCCTCGCCGCCCGAACGCTCATCAACGCCAATCACCACTCGCACGTGTCGTCAAACGCGTCACCGCCGCGCTACTCCGCCGCGACCGCCGAAACCCGCCCTGTTTTCCTGACCTTGATCCGATCCTCGATCTCATCGCGGAAATGCCGGATCAGGCCTTGGATCGGCCATGCGGCCGCATCGCCAAGCGCGCAGATCGTGTGCCCCTCGACCTGCTTGGTGACATCGAGCAAATGATCGATTTCTTCGATCTCCGCATCGCCCGTCACCATCCGCTCCAGCACGCGCATCATCCAGCCCGTCCCTTCGCGGCACGGCGTGCACTGGCCGCAGCTCTCATGCTTGTAGAACTTCGCCAAACGCCAGATCGCTTTGACCATGTCCGTCGATTGATCCATCACGATCACGGCAGCGGTGCCGAGGCCCGACCGTTGTTCACGCAGATAATCAAAATCGAGGATGGTCTCGTCACATGTCGACTTCGGCAAGCACGGCACCGAAGAACCGCCAGGAATGACCGCTTTGAGATTGTCCCAGCCGCCGCGCACGCCGCCACAGTGCCGGTCGATCAGTTCCCGCAACGAGATCGACATCGCTTCTTCGACGACGCAGGGCCGCTCGACATGGCCCGAGATCGCGAAGATCTTCGTGCCGGCGTTGTTCTCGCGACCAAAGGACTTGAACCAGTCGGACCCGCGCCGAAGGATCGTCGGGGCCACGGCGATCGACTCGACGTTGTTCACGGTCGTCGGGCAGCCATAAAGTCCCACGCCGGCCGGAAACGGCGGCTTCAGACGCGGCATGCCCTTCTTGCCCTCAAGGCTTTCGATCAGGGCCGTTTCTTCGCCGCAGATATACGCGCCCGCGCCATGGGTCAGATACAGATCGAAGTCCCAACCGGACCCGGCTGCGTTCTTTCCGAGCAGCCCTGCGTCGTAGCACTCGTCGATGGCGACCTGCAGCGCCTCACGTTCGCGAATGTACTCGCCGCGAATGTAGATGTAGCAGGCGTTCGCCCGCATCGCGAAGCTGGAGACCAGGCAGCCCTCGATCAAAGTGTGGGGGTCATGCCGCATGATCTCGCGGTCTTTGCAGGTTCCAGGCTCGGACTCGTCGGCGTTCACAACCAGATAGTGCGGACGGTCCTTCACCTCCTTGGGCATGAACGACCATTTGAGCCCGGTTGGAAACCCCGCCCCGCCACGCCCACGCAGGCCAGAGTCCTTGATCTCGTCGACAATCGCGTCATGGCCGCGCTTGATCAGGTCCGCGGTGCCGTCCCAAAGGCCGCGCGCCTTGGCGCCGGCGAGAGATCTATCATACTGGCCGTAGAGGTTCCGGAAGATCCGGTCGCTATCTTGCAGCATTGTTGCGTCCCGGCGTGGTCGGCCGGCCCCTTATTGCGCGCTCTTCAGCGCATTTGCCGGAAAGAATCGAACGTGTCGTTTCGGGTTTCCTTGCGCTCCCTGGCGACGGAGCGATGCGTGATCCAACCGGCCGCAAAACCGATCAAGCCTGCGGCGAGGACGCCGAGCGTCACAACCAGATTGATCGTGGTGTAGGTCCACATCGTGAGTGTCCTCCTCGCGCTAACCGCGCTTTTCAAATCCAGGCGCGCCGCCAGAGATCGCGCGCGGCGCCTCGGCAGCGCCGGAGGCCAGCTCGACGCTGGCGTTCGCCGCATGTTTCTTCTCACCCTCGGTCAAGGATGTCAGCCCGCCGAGCGGCTCGGAGGCGAACCGCCCATTCTGTGGGCCTGGGGTCGGCTGCTCCCCTCGCGCCAGCGCCTCGAGCAAGGCCTCAAAGCTCTCGGGCGTGAGATCCTCGAAATAATCGGATCCGATCTGGATCATCGGCGCATTTGAGCAGGCGCCGAGGCATTCGACCTCCTCCCACGAGAACTTGCCGTCGGGCGACAATTCAAAGGGTTTCGTGTTGATCTTGCGCTTCGCGACCTCGACCAGCGCCTCTGAACCGCACAACATGCACGGCGTCGTTCCGCACAGCTCGATATGCGCGACTGATCCCACGGGGCTCAGCTTGAACATGAAATAGAAGGTCGCGACCTCCAGCGCCCGGATGAAGGGCATGTCGAGCATTTTGGCGACTTCTTCAATCGCGGGGCGCGACAGCCAGCCTTCCTGCTCTTGTGCGCGCCAGAGCAGCGGGATCACGGCCGACGCCTGTCTCCCCTCGGGAAATTTGCCAATCTGACCCTGCGCCCAGGCGAGGTTGTCGGGCGAGAAGGTAAAGCTTTCAGGCTGTCTCTGCGCCAGGCGGCGAGTGCTCATGATCGACCTCTGATCCCAATCTGCCGTGCGAGATACGCGATTGCGTTGCAACTAGCTATCATCAAATCACCTTTGATCCTCACGCGTCCTGACGGCAAGACGCTATGAGTTCCTGAGCCTCCGCGTCGATGCGTCTCAGCCATTCTGCGAAATCCGCGGCCGTCATCGGCTGACCGTACGCGATCATTTCTTCTTTCATGATGCGATCAAAGTAGGCGATCCGCGGCCGGATCTCCTCTGGCATCACAATGACAAACGCGCTCGCCGCGCGGACCCACTTTGCGACGATGTCCATGTGCCGCGCCTCCAGCAGCTCGGGCGACGCGCTTCCGGGAAAGAAGTAAACGGCTGGGAAATACGCCGCATCCGGTTGTTTGTTGTCCAGAACCACCGCCCGCCGCTCGTCCGAAGCCATGGAGACGACCGGGTCGAGCGCAGTGAGCAGCTCCGCACAGACTTTCAGCCGCTTGGCGATCACCATCTTGTCAGCCAGCTCGCCCCGGGTGTCGTAGATAACGTACGCCTGTACAGCGGCCGCCAATCCGGCAAGCCCTGTGAAGAACAGCGCGAAGACTTCTATGACCGTGAGACGCTTCACGAATTGCCGACCGTCCAGAGTTTGTTACGTTTTCGAGAGTCGACCCCGCAACTCTCCGCAACCTATTTACCGGTCGATCTCGCCAAACACCACATCTAGCGACCCCAACACAGCCGAGACATCCGCGAGCATGTGCCCTTTGCACAAGTAATCCATGGCCTGCAGATGCGGGTATCCGGGCGCCCGCAATTTCGCGCGATAGGGTTTATTGGTGCCGTCCGCCACCAGATAAACGCCGAACTCGCCCTTTGGCGCCTCGACCGCGGCGTAGACCTCGCCAGCCGGCACATGAAAGCCCTCGGTGTAGAGCTTGAAGTGATGGATCAGCGCTTCCATCGAGGTTTTCATTTCGGCCCGCCGCGGCGGAGAGATCTTGCCGTCGGCGCTCATCACCGGTTCGCCGCGATTGGCGCCGAGTTTCTCGAGCGCCTGGCGCATGATCTTCAGGCTCTCGCGCATTTCCTCCATTCGACAAAGATACCGGTCGTAGCAATCGCCGTTCTTGCCGATCGGAATCTGAAAATCGAACTCGTCATAACACTCGTATGGCTGCGCGCGCCGCAGATCCCAGGCCCAGCCGGAGCCGCGCACCATCACGCCGGAGAACCCCCATTCCTGCGCCTCTTTCAGCGTCACCGTCGCGATGTCGACATTTCGCTGTTTGAAGATGCGGTTCTCGGTCAGAAGACCTTCGATGTCGTCGAGAACTTCCGGGAACGTCTCCGTCCACGCCATCATGTCGTCGCACAGATCCTGCGGCAGATCCTGATGCACGCCGCCGGGCCGGAAATACGCCGCGTGCAGCCGCGCGCCACAGGCGCGCTCATAAAAGACCATGAGCTTTTCGCGCTCTTCAAAGCCCCAAAGCGGCGGCGTCAGCGCGCCGACGTCCATCGCCTGCGTCGTGACGTTCAACAGGTGGTTGAGGATGCGGCCGATCTCACAGAACAAGACCCGGATCAGCTGCCCGCGATACGGCACCGTGGTGTCTGTCAGCTTCTCGATCGCCAAGCACCAGGCATGCTCCTGGTTCATTGGAGCGACGTAATCGAGCCGATCAAAATAGGGCAAGTTCTGCAGATATGTGCGGCTCTCCATCAGCTTCTCGGTGCCGCGGTGCAGCAAGCCGATATGCGGATCGCAGCGCTCGACGATCTCGCCGTCAAGCTCCAGCACCATGCGCAGCACGCCATGTGCCGCCGGGTGCTGGGGCCCGAAGTTGATGTTGAAGTTCCGGATGCGCTGTTCGCCGGGCAAAGCGGCGTCCGCGCGCAGTTCCGATCCGTGTCCGCCGTCCATCACTGTCTCCTCACCCCTCCAGCGCCGGACCATCCGCGGTCCGGAACAGCTTCGTGATCAGGCGCCATTCACCACCGGCGCGGAAAAAGCCCAGATAATCCTCGAACCGCCGCGGCGGCACGTCGATCCACAGTTTCACATGCGCGATCGCGTCGCCTGAGACATCGATCGACAGGATCTCGTAGGACGGCTCGCCGGCAAAAGGGTCGCGCGAGCTGACGCGTTCAAGATAGGCCGCCTTGTCCCAGAAAACCGGCGCTCCCGACCCCGACAACGCCGTCATAAGGAAGTTCTCGTGGCACATCCGTTCGAAGACGTCAGGCTTCGAACGGTGGATCGCTTCGCAATAGGCGACCGCAAGCGACCGAACCGCCTCGAGGTCTGTGGTCGGCTGGCCGTCCATCACGCCTTCTCCGTCTTCTCGTCGCCGGGCAGAACATACTCGGCGCCTTCCCACGGGCTCATGAAGTCGAACTGGCGATAGTCCTGCACCAGCTTGACCGGTTCGTAGACCACCCGCTTGGCGGCTTCGTCGTACCTGACCTCGACATACCCGGTCGTCGGAAAATCTTTCCTTAGCGGATACCCTCGGAAACCGTAGTCGGTGAGAATGCGGCGCAGATCGGGATGGCCCGTAAAGATGACGCCATACATGTCGAAAGCTTCGCGCTCGAACCAATTCGCGCAGGGATGAATGTCGACGATGCTCGGGATCGTCTGATCTTCGCGCAGCGCGCATTTCAAGCGAATGCGCTGGTTCTGAGGGATCGACAGAAAATGGTAGACCACCTCAAACCGCTTCTCGCGCTCGGGATAATCCACGCCGCAGATATCGACGAGCGTCGTGAACTGGCAGGCTGGATGGTCGCGCAAGTGCTTTACGGTTTCCGCGACGCGCTCAGGCGCGACCGTGATCGTCAGCTCCCCGAAAGCGACGCCCTCGGAGTAAACCGCATCCGGCAACTGCGCTTCGATGACTTCGCCCAGATCGCTCAGGGCGCCGCTATCCGACATGGTGTCTTCCTCTACCGTTCGATCGTGCCGGTGCGGCGGATCTTCCGCTGAAGCTGAAGGATCCCGTAGACGAGAGCCTCGGCGGTCGGAGGACAGCCGGGCACGTAAATGTCCACGGGCACGATCCGATCACAACCGCGGACCACCGAGTAGCTGTAGTGGTAATAGCCCCCGCCGTTCGCGCATGAACCCATCGAGATCACGTAACGCGGCTCGGGCATCTGATCGTAAACCTTGCGTAACGCCGGCGCCATTTTGTTCGTCAGCGTGCCGGCGACGATCATCACGTCCGACTGCCGCGGGCTGGCGCGCGGCGCGAAGCCGAACCGCTCAAGATCGTAGCGCGGCATCGACGCCTGCATCATCTCGACCGCGCAGCACGCAAGACCAAACGTCATCCACATCAGCGATCCGGTGCGCGCCCAGTTGATCAGGTCTTCCGACGTGGTCAGCAAGAAACCCTTGTCGGCCAGCGCGTCCGAAAACTCGCGAGCGCCCGCCTCCTTGTCGCCACCGGCCTGAAACGCCAGCGCCGGCGACACATTGGGGTTCGCCGTCACTCCCATTCCAGAGCTCCTTTCCGCCATTCGTAGATAAACCCGATCGTCAACACGCCCAGAAAGACCATCATCGACCAGTAGCCAAAGTCGCCGATCTCCGCGAAGGACACCGCCCACGGAAAGAGAAACGCCACCTCCAGGTCGAAAATGATGAACAGGATCGACACCAGATAAAAGCGGACGTCGAACTTCATCCGCGCGTCGTCAAAGGCGTTGAATCCGCACTCATAGGCGGAGTTTTTCTCTGGGTCGGGACGGCTGACGGCAAGGACCGCCGCCGCGATCAGGAACACCAGTCCCAGGCCGATGGCCAAGCCCAAGAAAATGAGGATGGGCAGGTACTCGCGTAAAAGCTCGTCCACCTCGGAACTCCGTTGCAACTCGATATCTTTGTAGAGTGGTGTACCATGCCGGAGAATGTGGTCAATCAGCGCGCTAAGCCTTCTGCTGAGGCGTAGGGTCACAAGCCGGCCTGACGCCGGGCCGGCGCGCACGAACACTCATTCTGTTTCGACGAGGTTTTGGTTTTGCTGAGGTGGCGCGGTTGACGGGGCTCGAACCCGCGACCTCCGGCGTGACAGGCCGGCACTCTAACCAACTGAGCTACAACCGCGCATCGACGCGTCCGGCGTCGAGACAGCGGAGATAGCGAGCGCGATTTCGGGCGTCAAGCCTAAACCGAGACGGCGCGCCTCACGCACCGCATGACCACGGCCGCGGCGCTTGCCGTCAGTGTTTGCGAGACGCATGCGAGAGGCGAATTGACAACACCTGTCAGGTTCCGACTTTACGTCGGCCCCAAGACGCCCCAACTGTAAGATCTGTCTCTTTTTCGTGACATTCGGGTCCTGTAGACCGACTCCGTTTCAAAAGAGGTCGCTCTTATGCCGACGCACGCAGCTTTCGCCCTGGTTCTGGCGCTCGCAGTTCTCGCGAGCGAGCCCGCGAAAGCCTGCGACAGGAATCAGTTTGTCATCAAGTATGATGTCGGAAGCGCGCAGATTTCGCAAAAGGATAAAGTTCGACTGAAGAAATTCGCGCGTACGGCGAAACATCGGACGCAGGTGTGTCTCTTTGGCCAGGCAGATGCGCAAGGCGATCCGGAGTTCAATCGACTGCTCGCGGCGGAGCGGGTGAATGGCGTGAGAGACTACCTCTTGGCTCACGGGATCGAGGAAGAGAGCTTCAGCATCGGCGCGCAAGGCGAGTCTTTCACGCTGTGGGGGCTTTTGAGCGCGGACAATGCGCGCGAGCGCAGCGTCACCGTCAGCCACGATTAGCCCGCACGCCGTCAGACCATGATGCGCGAAACATGCGGAGGCTGGCGCAACGACGCGCTCAGCGCTGGATCGCAGATCGACGGTTAGTCCGCGCCAGACGTCTAAACATCGTCGAGCCAAACATTCTGAAACTGGTGGTACAGCGTCGGGTGGGTCTGATGCCCGTTCACTCTGGAGGCATGGGCCTTGAAGACCTTGCGCCAAAACGGCTGCGGGATGATGGCGTCCTCTTGCAGCATGGTCTGACAGACCTCGACTTTCTTCCGGCGCTCATCGACATCGAGCTCGGCTTCCGCCGCGTCCAGCGCCCGATCGAACTCTGGATTGTCGTAGGCGCATTCGTTCCAGGGCACGCCCGCCCGATACGCCAGCGACAAGACCATCGTGCCGAGCGGTCGGTGCGTCCAGGCCGTGAAGCCCCAGGGAGCGCTGTCCCAGACTTCCCAATACGCGCTCGACGGCATTGTTTGCACATTTACGGTGATGCCGGCCGGCGCGCATTGCTCCTTGAAGGCCAGACAGGCTGCGGTCATCCACGGGCCGTCCGTGTCGCCGACGGCCAGGTCGAGGGTCACGCCGTCGGGATAGCCGGCCTGAATCAAAAGCCGCTTTGAAAGCTCGATGTCGCGCCGCAAGCGCGGCAAGATCGCGTATTCGGGGTGAATGGGACAGACATGGTGGTTCTCAGCCACGACCCCATTGCCTTGGAACGCGGTGTCGAGGATCGCCTGATGATCCATGCACGCCGCCACCGCTTGGCGCAGCCTCTTGTTGTCAAACGGTTGTTCAGTCACCCGGAACCGCATCACCGCGGTTTGCGCCGTCGTCACCGGCGCCAGCTCCAACCCCTCTGCGCGCTCCACCGTTTCGACCGCTTCCACAGGAAGCCGCCACACCATGTCGACCTGCTTTGAAATCAAAGCCTCGACCGCAGCGCTGGTGTCGTCGCCGGTGTCGATGTACTCGATCCGATCGAGATAAAACGCGCCGCCCCACCAATCGCCCGTCTTGGCGAGGACCGCCCTCTCCCGCTCGACAAATTCCGTTAGCGCGCAGGGGCCGGTTCCAATCGGGTGCTTGGACAGATCCGCCTCGTAATCCTTTCCAAACCCCCGGTGCACGATCGCCGCGGGGTAGTTGTAGAAGTTCTCCGCCATAGCCAGCGTGGGTGAGCGCAGGTTCAGCTTGATCGTATAATCGTCGAGCACCTCCACCGCGTTCGCGATCCCGCGCTTTCCAAGAACCGGCGCGCCATTCGCGTCCTTGCGGCCCGTGTCGTATTCCTCAACCAGAGCAGCGAAGAGACCCAGGTTGGAGGATCCCACCTCCGGGTCGAGCCATCGCGCCATCGTGTGCGCGACGTCCTGAGAGGTGAAACGGTCGCCATTCGACCAGGTCACGCCCTGCCTGAGCTTGAACACCCACTGGGTGAGATCGTCGCTCGCCTCCCAGCTTTCTGCGAGATACGGCACCGTGATGTTGTCCGCTCGGGTTCTGGTCAGATGCTCGACGATGAAACGGGCGACGTTCGAGCGCTGCACCCACGGGAACGTCGCAGGATCGGACATCTCCTGGACGTCCATCGCGACCCGCAAGGTTCCACCGGGCTTCGGAGACGACGCGAGGGCGGGCGCAAAGGGCCGCGCGCCTTCAATCGAATCGGCCAGGCCGTACGCGATGCCCGTCGACACCCCCAACAGGCATGCTTGCCGCACAAAGTCGCGTCTCGTCACCCGTCCGGTGTCCAGCTGATCACACAATTCCGGCATGTAGGCGTGCGTTTCGACGCCCCAGACGCGCTCACTTTTCAGCAGGTATTTGCGTTTGTCTCGGCTCAGCACTTTATCGGACCGAAAAGTCATGCCGTGCCTCCGTCGAGCGACAGAAATTGCGAAAAGATCTAAAGCCACTTGGACCACCGCCCCCTCCGCAGGTCAAGCTGAAGCAGACCCCGAGCAGCCGGCGAGCCCGCCGAAAAACCCAATCCAAGCTGCGGACAGTCTTTGCGTTTGGAGGGGGCCTTCAAGGGGCGGTCTCGCGCGCTAAATCAACTTGGGTTGTCCGTTCAATCTAATATAAATTTTTCGTCATTTAAGGCTGTTGTTTTTTATTTTCTTTATAGATCCGCGCTGAGTAGGGTTTCGCCCGTTTTGCATCGACTGGGACTCGCGAGAAGACGAAAGCCCAAAGGGAGGGATGCGCAATGAAACAGTTCTCCGATCCGAACGGATTGGCGTTCACCGCGTCGACGGGTGAAAGCGCTGCGCTGTTCGCCAAGCTGACGAGCTCGTACATGGGTTTCCGTCGCACGACGGGCGAGGTGCTCGGGCAAATCCTCGACGCTGACCCCGACATGCCCATGGCGCGCTGCGCGAAAGGCTACTTCGCCAAATTGATGGGCAGCTCCAACCATTCAGCGCACGCGCTCGAGATCTCCCGCGACTTGGACGCCCACTTGCCGAAGGTCGGCGCAACGGATCGCGAGCGTCAGCACGCCGCCGCCCTGTCGGCCTGGACGCATGGCGATATGGAGAAAGCGACGGCGATCTGGGAGGAGATCCTTCTCGACGAGCCGATGGACGGACTGGCTCTGCGGCTGTCGCATTTTACGCATTTCTATTCCGGAGACGGGCGCCGGATGCGCGACGCCCTCGCCCGTATTCTTCCTCTCTGGTCGGAAGATCATCCCGACTACGGCTTTCTGCTCGGGATGTACGCCTTTGGCCTCGAAGAAAGCCGCGAGTACGCGAGAGCCGAGGAGTACGGACGAAAAGCCGTTGAATTGAATCCTGCCGACGCATGGTCGGTCCACTCGGTCGCACACGTGCTCGAAATGACGGGCCGCCAGGAAGAAGGCATCGACTGGGTGAAGGGTCTCGAAGCGGATTGGTCGACCGTGAACAATTTCCGCTTTCACTTGCATTGGCACCGCTGCCTCTACCACTTGGAGCGTGGCGAGTTCGACGAGGTCCTTGCGCTCTATGACGCGCAGATCGTCTCTGACATCTCGTCCGACTTCTATCTCGACATTTGCAACGCCTCCTCGCTGCTTTGGCGGTTGGAGATGTTCGGCGTTGATGTCGGCGACCGCTGGAGCGAGCTCGCGAGCGTCGCCCGCACCCATGTGGCGGACACCGATCTGATCTTCGTGTCGCTGCATTACCTGATGGCGTTGGTCGCGGCTGGCGATAAAGACGCGGCCGATGAAATGATCTCAAACATTCGCAACTGGTCGCAACTCAACGAGACCCAGGCCGGCATCTGCGCCCGCGTCGGGCTCACGCTGGCCGAAGGGCTGCGCGACGCGCGCGCGGGCGACCACGCCGGCGCAATGGCGAAGATCGGATCGGTTCGGTACTTGATGGACGAGATCGGCGGCAGCGCGGCCCAGCGCGACGTGTTCCACATGATCTTGCTCGACGCCACGGTCGCCAGCGGCAACGCGCTGAAGGCTCGATCGCTCTTCGCGGAACGCGTTGGCGAAAAGGTTCACTCCAGCTGGTCGTGGCACGGCTACAGCAATGCGCTCGCGGCATTGGGCGAAGACGCCGGCGCGCGGGCGGCGGCCGCGCGGGCGGCGGCGATCCGTTCGCTCACCTAGCTTTCTTGATCCTCAGTTAACCGGAGATCGCTTGATGGCGATGATCAGACACACTGGCGCGAGTTTGGCGTTCCAGCCGCGCATTCGCAAAGGCGCGTTCCATGAAGCGAGCTGGAGATACGGCTGCCGCCGGTTCTCGGTCTACAACCGCACGTATATTTCCAGCACGTTCTCGGACCCGCTCACAGAGTACTGGAAGGTGACGACCGACGTCGCGATCTGGCCGGTGATGGGTGAGCGGCAGGTCGAGATCACGGGTCCCGACGCCGCGGAGTTCGTTCAGTTCCTAACGCCTCGAAACATGGCGAAATGCGCGGTGAACCAGTGCAAATACGCGCTCATCACGGCGCAAGACGGCGGGATCGTCAGCGATCCAATCATTCTGAAGCTCGCCGAGGACCGCTTTTGGTTGTCGACGTCCGATTGCGATCTGGAGCTTTGGGCGAAGGGCGTCGCCGTCAATTCGCCAATGAACGTTTCGATCCGCGACGCCGAGGTGTCGGTCATCCAGGTTCAAGGTCCGAAATCGCCCCGTCTGATGGCGAACCTGTTCGGAGAGAACGTCCTCGATCTGAAATACTACTGGCTGACGCCCGCCGACTTTCAGGGCAGCGAGCTCAAGATCTCGCGCACCGGCTGGAGCGGCGAATTCGGATACGAAATCTACCTCGAGAACCCCGATCAGGGGGACGCGCTGTTCGATGCGCTGATGGAGGCCGGAGAAACTTCCGGCGTCGCGCCAGGAGCGGTCAACCACGTCCGGCGCATCGAATCCGGCATTCTGTCCTGGGGCATCGACATGACGATGGAGGAGACCCCTTACGACGTCGGGCTGGGCCGCCTCGTAGAACTCGATGGGACCCCAGACTTCATCGGGCGCGACGCGCTTACGCGGCTTGGCGAGCAGCCGCCGAAGAAACGACTGATAGGTCTTGAGGTCGCCGGCCCCCCTCTCTCTCCGAACGAGACCCCCTGGCCGCTGACCGTCGACGGAGCGACCGTTGGGAACATCACCAGCCTCGCCTACTCGCCGCGTCTGGACAAAAACATCGCGCTTGGCCTTGCGGCCGCGGAGCATGCCGAACTCGGCGCGTCGCTCGATGTGGAGACCTGGAGCGGGCCTCAGAAGGCGATGGTCGTGAAGACGCCTTTCCTGCCCAAACGCCAATCCGGCAGCGCGCGCGAGCGGTTCGCAAGCACTGCCGCCTGAGAGACGACACCGACAAGACGCGGCGGCGTTCCACAGGCGCTGACCGCTTAGCCCAGCAAGGAGCACGACAGTGGCCAAAGTAACCGCAATCAATCACATCGCCTTCGCCGTAAAGGACCTGCCTGCGGCGCTCGACAACGCCATCAACGTCTTGGGCGGCGAGATGATGATGGAGTTCGAATCCGTCGAGGATAAGTACCAAGGCGCCTGCGTGCGTTTCGGCGTCAGCATCATGAGCTTCATCTCGAGCGACGATCCGGACAGCTTCATCTCGAAGTATGTCGAGAAGCACGGCAACGGCATTCAGCATATCGGGCTCGAGATCGACGACATCGAGGAGTACGTCAAAGAACTCGAAGAAAAGGGCGTGAAGCTCGACAAGACCGAGATGGCGGACGAGGATTATCAGGAAGCTCTGGTCGGACCGAAGACCGGGAACGGCGTCGTGCTGCAGCTGACAGGTTGGAAGGCGGGACCGTTTGACGCCTCCTACGAAGGTTGCGAGCGGCTGTGCCAGAAATACTCGCAGAACCCCAAACTCAATCTGCTCGCCGGCAATCAGCTGCCGAAAGACTGAAACGTGCGGGGGCGGTCGGCATGAATACGCGTCACTATGGCGTTTGGCCCGAAGGCAAGCCGTTCAGCCTGCCGCCCTCCGAGCAATCCGTTTTCGCCAACTTGGTCGCGTCGGCCGAGCGAGACCCCGATCGGCCGGCCATTATCTACTACGGCGGAGTTCTCACGTTCGGAGAGCTCTTGCGGCAGGTCAATCAGGTCGCGGGGCATCTCGCGGCGACTGCCGGACTGAAGCCAGATGACCGCGTCGCGCTTTACATGCAGAACGCGCCGCAGTTCGTCATCGCCTACTACGCGATCCTTGCGGCAAACGCGGTGGTCGTTCCGATCAACCCGATGTGTCGAAGGGCCGAGCTTCAACACATCCTCCACGACTCGGGGGCGCGCGCGATCTGCTTCGGCGCCGAGCTGAGCGATGAAGTCGACGCCGTATGGGTCGCGTGTGGGCGCCCCGCCCTGATCAGCGCGCGATACCGTGACTACATCGACCCCGCCACCAACCTCATCCTGCCGGCCGTCCTGGAGCGCGATGTGACAGCGACGATCGGGACGCCGTGGGAGGACGTCTTGGCCGCGGATCTTCCGGCGCCAGAACACGCGCGGGGTCCGCATGACTGGTGCATGATCCCCTACAGCTCTGGAACGACTGGACAGCCGAAAGGGTGCCTGCATGCGCATCTGAACGTGAACACAACGATCCGCGTCTACCCGGACTGGGTCGACATGCGCCCAGGATCGCGGATCCTGGCGACGCTCCCCTTCTGCCATGTCACCGGCATGCAGCACTCGATGAACCTGCCGATCTACAACGGCTCGACCATGTATCTGCTGACGCGCTGGAACGCCCGGAACGCGGCCCAGCTGATCGAGCGGGAGCGGATCCAGCATTGGCGCTCTATCACAACCATGATGATCGACTTTCTGTCCTTGCCAGACGTCGACAAACTCGACGTCTCCTCTCTGGAAGGCGTCGGCGGCGGCGGCGCGCAGATGCCGGAGAGCATCGCCCGGCGCATGGTGGAGCTGATCGGGCTCGACTATGTCGAGGCGTACGGCCTGACCGAAACCTGCGCTCCGATCCACATCAATCCGCCAGCCGCGCCCAAGAAACAGTGTCTCGGCGTCCCGATTTTCGATGTCGACACGCGCATCGTCGATCAGGAGACTTTGGGCGAGCTTGGACCCAACCAGCAGGGCGAGATCGTCACCCACGCCCCACAGGTTTTCTTAGGGTACTGGAAGCGACCCGATGAAACCAAAGCGGCGTTTGTGGAGCTCGACGGCAAACCGTTCTTTCGCACCGGTGATATCGGCTACGTTGACGAGGAAGGCTATTTCTTCTTCGTCGATCGCCTGAAGCGCATGATCAACGTCTCTGGCTTGAAGGTTTGGCCGGCAGAGGTCGAAGCGATCCTGCATGGCCATGAAGATATCAGCGAGGCGTGCGTCGTTGGGGACGCCGATCCTCGGTCGGGCGAAGCCGTGCGCGCGGTTCTCGTTTTGAAAGAGGGACGCGCCGCGCCGGAGATGGAAGAGCTTGCCGCCTGGTGCCGGGCGAACATGGCGGCTTACAAAATTCCGCAGCGATTTGAGTTTCGCGAAACCCTGCCGCGCACCGCAGCCGGCAAGGTGCGCCTGAAAGATCTCTGAGCTACCGCGCCCGAACCGTCAGATCCATACGCTCGACGACCCGCAGCTGCGCGACGGTCATATCCAAGAAGTCGGATGCTGGCCCTTGCAGCGCCGTATCGGAGCGTGTGATCACCGCGATGTCGTGCTTGAGATCGGGCGCGAACGGTCGCCAGACGACTCCGTCGTTCAGATCTACGCACCCAGTCAACGCATCCACGATCGCGACACCTGAGCCTTTGGCGACGAGGTTTCGCATAATCGCGAAGAAATAACAGCTTATGCTCGCCTGCCACGGCACGCCGGCCTCTATGAATGCAGCCCTCACCTTGCGCTCTAGTGGATGATCTTCTTCGATCGAGATCATCTTCCGGTCGCGCAAGTGCTCTGGCGTCAACAGAGATTCGGAGGCCAAAGGATCGTTTTCCGGCAAAATGCAGACGCACGGAATGGCGAATTCACTCGCCTGCAGGGACTGCCCGGCGGCCGGCGCCTCAACTATTCCGATATCGGTCTGACCATTGCCCACTAAATAACTTATCTGCGACGAAGAGCGAACCTGGAGCTGCAGGTCGACTTTTTCACGCATCGAAGAGAACGCCGAGATGACCTCCGGCATGAAATAGAGCGCCGCCGCGCCGATCGATCCGACCCGCACCAAGCCTTCGGCGCCCTCGCCAATGAGCTGGGCGCGCGATTGAAACCGCTCGAACGCCAATATGGCCAGCTCGGCATCCTCAAACAGCTGTTTTGCTTCAGGTTTTGGAACAAAGTAGCCCTTTGAGCGGATGAAAAGGGTGTAGCCCAGCATCTCTTCGAGTTTCGCGAGCGCAACGCTGACGGCCGGCTGGGTCAAGCGCATTCGATCGGCAGCCTTAGAGATTGAGCCTTCCTCCATCACCGCGTGAAACACGGCGAGATGACGAAGTTTCAAGTGCAAAACGACGATCCCTGCAAGCAATCAATAATTCTTATAACACATCACTACTTTAAGTCTTGCAAATACTTTCTCTTGACGCGAAAAAAGCTGTGATAAATCCTGACACGGCATTTAGACGTCCAGATACAACGCGTATCTCCAATACAGGACAGCTCAAAAGGATATTTTGCAAGCAGATGCTCAAATATTTTACATGTTTTTGGCGCTAAAGATCGCCGATCCTCAATTAAAATTGACCCAATAATCAAAATACAAACGTATGTATAATTTCAATTCGAAATTATACATGAAACTCTGGGAATAAACAAACGGGAGAATACTGGATGACTGACCATAAGAAGAACGACCCGGTCTTGGGTTCCGTCTCGCACAACGACGAGCAACGGCTGTTTGAAATGATCAAACGGGGCGCGTCGCGTCGCGACGTCCTTAAATACTTCATGGCTTCGGGCGCGACCCTGGCGGCGTCAGGCGCGCTGTTCAGCAGCGCGACCGATGCGATCGCTGCAACACCGAAGCGCGGCGGTAAACTCGTCATGGCCGGCGATCAGCACGGCCCGAACGACACGCTCGACCCGATACTTTACAGCTCATCGGTCGACTACTTCCGCGGCCGGATGTTCTACGGGTCGCTGACCCGCCTGACCCAAAGTCTCAGCTACGAGCCGGAGCTAGCGGAAGAGATCATTTCGAACGCGGACGCGACCGAATGGACCTTCAAGATCCGCCAAGGCGTTGAGTTCCACAACGGCAAGACCCTGACCGCGGACGACGTCATCTACTCGATGAACCGCCATCTCGGCGCTGATTCCGTGTCCAAGGCGGCGTCTCTGGTGTCGATGATCGACCGTTGGGAGAAGGTGAACGACTACGAAGTGAAGGCGATCTTGAGTTCGCCGAACGCCGACTTGCCGATCGCGCTCGGCACGTTCCACTTCAAGATCATCCAGGACGGCGTCACCGACTTTTCAACCGCAGTCGGCACCGGCCCCTACAGGGTCAAGGAATACGCTGCAGGCGTTCGCGCCATTGGCGTGCCGTTCGAGAACTACTGGGGCGAAGGCGGTTACCTCGACGAGCTGGAGCACTACGGCATCGGCGACTCGACATCACGTCTGAACGCGTTCCTGGCGGGCGACGTCGATGCGATGGTGAACCTGCCACCGAAAGCGATCGAGCAGGTCGAAGCGGCTGACGGCAAAGACATCTGGGCTCTGAACTCGGGCGCCTACGTGAACATCACGCCGCGCCTCGACATGGCTCAGTCTTCGAATATGCATATGTGGAAAGCGATGCAGTACCTGCAGGATCGTCAGCGCCTTTTGAAAGGCGTGATCAAGGGACAGGGCTCGCTCGGCAACGACCAGCCGATCAACGCCGCCTATTTCGACCACTGCTCGGACATTCCGCAGCGCGAGCTCGATCCGGACAAGGCGAAGTTCCATTGGGAAAAATCAGGGCTTGGCTCCACGCCGGTTCCGGTCGTCGCCGCCGAGGTCGCGCCGGGCGCGGTCGAGCAGTGTCTGTTCATGCAGCGCGAAGGCCAGAAGATCGGCGCGAACTTCGACGTCAAGAAAGTGACCACCGACGGGTACTGGGGCGCCGTCTGGCTCAAGGAGCCGATCTGCGTGTCCTCGTGGAACATGCGCCCGACGGCCAACATCATGATGACCTTGGCGTTCAAAGGCGACGCGGCTTGGAACGAGACGCGCTGGAACAATGAGAAGTTCGACCAGCTGCTGATCGATGTTCGCGGCGAGACGGATCCGGACGCACGGAAGCAGAAATACTGCGACCTGCAGACGATCATCCGCGAAGAAAACGGCCAGGCCTTGCCGATGCACCGCAACTACGTCGATGCGGCCGCAAGCCACGTGAAGGGCCGCACCTACGTGCCGCTGAACGATTTCGGCGGAGCGGAAGCACCGGTCACGCTGTGGCGCGACTCATAATCGTCTAAGCTCAAAGACGGCCCCGCCACACAGGCGGGGTCGGCTTGCAGGGCACGGCTCTACAGCTCGCCTAGCCTCAGATTTTCAACGCCTTTTCCCTCTTGCGTCCATTCGCCAGAGCAGCGAGCGCTCCCCGCACAGCGTCAACGATTTTCGCAAGAACGTCATGAACGCGCCGGCTGCGCGAACTCCGGTCTTCTCAGTCATGCAAGTTAAGTCCTTGATCTGCCGCTGCGCGAAGAACGCTTCAACAGACGAACTTCAGCTGTGAAATACAACTTCGTATAAATGATTAATAATTTTTTATAACCTACTTTCTCTTGACGTTATACGGGCATTGAGAAAGCCTCTATCTCGCAGTCGGTTTTCTTTTGGGACGAAGCGGAATGGCGCAAGCTTTGGCGCAAACTCAAACTCCGTCGGTGATCGCCTTCTAGTCGTCTGCAGCGTCGTGGCTGAGGCACACGTCGCACAATCGGGTTTCGTGGTTTCAGAAACGGGCCGTCTATCAATCCTCAAAGGACAAAAACAATAAACGGCTCAGCGCCACGACTGAGTTAGTCACACTTCAAACGGGAGAAAAGCTAGTGACAGACTTCAAGAAAAACGATCCACGCTTTGGATCCCTCTCGCACAGCGAAGATGAGCGCCTGTTCGAGATGATCAAGAGAGGCGCGTCGCGCCGCGATGTTCTGAAATACTTCATGGCTTCGGGCGCGACCCTCGCGGCGTCAGGCGCGCTGTTCAGCAGCGCGACCGATGCGATCGCCGCAACGCCGAAGAGCGGCGGCAAACTGATCATGGCCGCTGACCAACACGGTCCGAACGACACGCTTGACCCAGCGCTCTACACCTCCGCCGCCGACTACTTCCGCGGCCGGATGTTCTACGGGTCGCTGACCCGCCTGACCCCAAGCCTTGGCTACGAGCCCGAGCTCGCGGAAGAGATCATTTCGAACGCGGACGCGACCGAATGGACCTTCAAGATCCGCCAAGGCGTTGAGTTCCACAACGGCAAGACCCTGACCGCGGACGACGTCATCTACTCGATGAACCGCCATCTCGGCGCTGATTCCGTGTCCAAGGCGGCGTCTCTGGTGTCGATGATCGACCGTTGGGAGAAGGTGAACGACTACGAAGTGAAGGCGATCTTGAGTTCGCCGAACGCCGACTTGCCGATCGCGCTCGGCACGTTCCACTTCAAGATCATCCAGGACGGCGTCACCGACTTCTCGACCGCCATCGGCACCGGCCCTTACAAGGTCAAGGAATTCGCCGCGGGCGTCCGTGCGGTCGGCGTCCCGTTCGAGAACTATTGGGGCGAAGGCGGTTACCTCGACGAGCTGGAGCACTACGGCATCGGGGATCCGACGTCGCGCCTGAACGCGTTCCTCGCGGGCGACGTTGATGCGATGGTGAACCTGCCGCCGAAGGCGATCGAACAGGTTCAGTCCGCCGACGGCAAGGAGATCTGGGCCCTTAAGTCAGGCGCGTATGTGAACATCACGCCGCGCCTCGATATGGAGCAGTCCGGCAACATGCATCTGTGGAAAGCGATGCAGTACCTGCAGGATCGTCAGCGCCTCGTGAAAGGCGTGATGAAGGGTCAGGGCTCGCTCGGCAACGATCATCCGATCAACGCCGCATACTTCGACCACTGCCCGGACATTCCGCAGCGCGAGCTGGATCCGGACAAGGCGAAGTTCCACTGGGACAAGTCGGGCATCGGCTCCACGCCGGTTCCGGTCGTCGCCGCCGAAGTTGCGCCGGGCGCGGTCGAGCAGTGTCTGTTCATGCAGCGCGAAGGCCAGAAGATCGGCGCGAACTTCGACGTCAAGAAAGTGACTACCGACGGGTACTGGGGCGCCGTCTGGCTCAAGGAGCCGATCTGCGTCGCAGCGTGGAACATGCGTCCGACCGCGAACCTGATGATGACATTGGCGTTCGAAGGTTCGGCTGCCTGGAACGAGACCCGTTGGAACAACGAGAACTTCAACCAGCTGCTGGTCGATGTTCGCGGCGAGACGGATCCGGACGCGCGGAAGCAGAAATACTGCGACCTGCAGGCCATGATCCAAGAAGAGAACGGCATGTCGTTGCCGATGCACCGCAACTACGTCGATGCGGCCGCAAGCCATGTGAAGGGCCGCACCGAGGTGCCGCTCAACAACTTCGGCGGCGCGGAAGCACCGGTCACGCTGTGGCGCGACTCATAATCGTCTAAGCCCAAAGACGGCCCCGCCTCAGATGCGGGGCCGTCTCTTACACACAACTATTTTGGGGCGGGGCGATGCTTTCTTTGATTATTAGACGGCTCGGCATTGGCATAATCTCCGTTCTCGCAGTTTCGGTGATCATCTTCGTGGGCACGATGATCTTGCCTGGCGACGCGGAGCAGATCCGGTTGTGTCAAGAGGCCACCGAGGCCAATATCGCGGCGATGCGCGAGCGCTTGGGACTCGATAAGTCCATTGTCGAACAGTACCTCATCTGGCTAGGCAATTTCGTGCGAGGCGATCTTGGCGTCTCTCTCGCCAGTGACGCTCCGATCATCGAGCTGATCGCCGACAGATATCACAACACGGTGTACGTCGCTGTTCTGACGGCGTTGATCGGGGTGCCGATCTCTCTGGCTCTCGGGATCCTGGCCGCGATGTTCCCCGGATCGCTTTACGACCGGATATTGACGTTCGTATCGGTCTCGTTGGTCGCGGCGCCCGAGTTCTTCACCGCAACCTTGCTGGTGCTGTTGTTCGTGTTTGCGCTGGGTATCGGCAACGCGGTCGTCGTCGGATCTACTGAGGGGAAGGATATCTTCGGGTTGATCGCCCATTTCGCCCTACCGATCGCGACCCTAAGCTTTGTCATCGCCTCTCAGCTCATCCGGATGAGCCGCGCGGCTGTGCTCAACGTGATGAGCTCGCCTTACATCGAAATGGCGATCCTCAAGGGCGTTCCGCGCCGGAGGATCATCATGCGCCACGCGTTGCTGAACGCGATCGGCCCCATCGTCAACGTTGTCGCGTTGAATCTCGCCTACCTGGTCACGGGTGTGATCGTGGTCGAGGTCTATTTCGGCTATCCCGGACTGGCGACACTGATCGTTCAGGCGGTTCAGACGCGCGACTTCATCCTTATTCAGGGCCTCGGCATGATCTTCTGCATGACTTACGTCGTGCTGATGTTGATCGCTGATGTTGCAGCTCTGATGTCCAACCCAAGACTGAGGCATCCGAAATGAGCGCACCGGTCCACCACCCGCACGTCGTCGCTCCATTCGACGAGAACGTCAGTTTCGACGAGCTCCCCGATGCGCCGCCGAGCCAAGCCTATCGCCCCACACTGACGGGCTGGATCGGCATCATCATTACCTGCTTCTGGCTGTTCATCGCGGTGTTCGGTTCGTTCCTTGCGCCTTATGGCGAGAACGCATTGCCGTTCCCTGACGACTACGCCGAGTTCCAATCGCCCAAGGAAGGCGCATCGCTCGGCACGGATGTCGAGGACCGCGACGTGCTGTCCCGTGTCATGTATGGCGCGGGCCGAACGATCGGGATCTCTTTCGCGGCCACGTTGCTCGCCTACTTCGTTGGCGTCGTTCTAGGGATCGGCGCCGCGGTCTCCGGCCCTCGGGTCGACATGGTCATGAGCAGGATCAACGATGCATTCCTGAGCTTGCCCACAATCATGTTGGGTCTCGTGGTTGTGGCCGCGGTCGGATCATCGATACCGGTGCTGATCCTAACTGCGGGCATGATCTACGCATCCGTCGTCTTCCGATTATCTCGAGCCATTGGCATGGAGATCATGGTGATGGACTATGTCGAGGCGGCGAAGGTGCGCGGCGAGGGCCGTTGGTGGATCATCACAAGAGAAATCTGGCCAAACGCACGGATGCCGCTGATCACCGATTTCGGCTTGCGGCTGATCTACGTCATCCTCTTCATCTCCTCGCTGAGCTTCCTTGGGCTCGGCGTGCAACCGCCGCAGGCGGACTGGGGATCGATGGTGCGTGAGAACCTCGGCGCGCTTCAGTATGGCGAGTCCCAACTCGCAGTGATCGCGCCGGCGGTTGCGATCGCGACGCTGACCGTATCGATTAACCTGATTGTTGACGACGTCTCCGCTCATGGCGGCGGCAAACTCTCGAAAAGAATGTGAGAATGCCTATGGACGCGCAAACACCTCGGGAAACCCCTGACGTCATCTTTGAAACCAAAGATCTCGTCATCAGCGCGGTTCGCGAAAACGAGCCCGACCTGCCGATCGTCAAGGGCGTCAGCTTTCAGGTGCACAAGGGCGAGGTCGTCGCCCTTATCGGTGAAAGTGGCTCTGGCAAGACGACGATCTCTCTGTCGGCCCTCGGTTACTGCAAGCCAGGGTTGGAGTTTTCGTCTGGCGAAGCCAACCTTTTGGGCCGGAACATCGCCGGCCTGAGCACAGACGAACTTCGACCGTCGCGAGGCATCAACGTGGCCTATCTCGCCCAGAGCGCGGCGGCCACGTTCAACCCCTCGATCCGCATCAACGAGCAGGTCACCGAAGCCCCAGTGCTGCACGGGACCAAGAGCCAGGACGAGGCCAACGCCAAGGCTCTGGAGCTCTACGGGGCGCTCGATCTGCCAGACCCGGACACCATCGGGGAACGCTACCCCCACCAGGTGTCGGGGGGACAGCTCCAGCGGTTGATGGCGGCCATGGCGCTCTGCGGCGATCCGGATCTTCTGGTTCTCGACGAGCCGACGACCGCGCTCGACGTGACGACCCAGATTGAGGTGCTCAAAGCCTTCAAGAAGGTGATCAAGGACGAGGGCGCAGCGGCGATCTACGTCACGCACGACCTGGCGGTCGTGGCTCAGATCGCCGACTACATCGTGGTTCTCTACAGCGGCGAGGTGAAAGAGGCCGGACCGACGGATGTCATCATCAACAATCCGAAGCACCCCTATACCAAGCGCTTGATGGCCGCCATCAAGCCGCTTCCCGAACCTGGCTTGGGTGAAGCGACCGCCGCCGACACTGGCGAGACGCCGACCCTGGAAGTGCGCAACGCAGATGCGGGCTACGGTCAGCGCGCCGATGGCCAGCCGATCGTCAAGGTCCTCAAGGACATCAACGTCCGTGTCGAGCATGGCAAGACCGTCGGCGTCATTGGCGAGTCTGGTAGCGGCAAGTCCACGCTCGCGAGGGTGATGGCCGGCCTTTTGCCCGCCAGCACTGGCGAGGTTTTTATGAACGGCGAGTTGCTGCCCGCCGACCTGACAAAGCGAACCAAAGACCAGCTTCGCAAGATTCAGTTCGTCTACCAGATGGCCGATACGGCGCTGAATCCGCGACAAAGGATCAAAGATATTCTCGGCCGACCACTGTCATTCTACTTTGGGATGAGCGGGTCCAAGCGGCGAAGCCGTGTTCTCGAGCTGCTCGACATGGTGGAGCTACCCTCGCAGTTCGCCGATCGTTATCCACATGAATTGTCGGGTGGACAAAAACAGCGTGTGAACCTTGCGCGAGCGCTTGCGGCGGAGCCCGAGGTCGTTCTGTGCGACGAGGTCACGTCGGCGCTCGACACCATTGTAGGCGCAAACGTGATCGACCTGCTCACTAGGCTCCAGAAGGATACTGGCGTGGCCTATGTCTTCATCAGCCACGACCTGTCGACCGTCGCGAGCTTTGCGGACGAGATCGTCGTGCTCTATCAGGGTGAAATCGTCGAGCAAGGCCCTACGGATATGGTCCTGTCTCCCCCGCATCAGCCTTACACCGATCTCCTCATCTCTTCCGTGCCTGAAACGCGGATCGGTTGGCTTGAGGAAGCGATCGCGGCTCGCCACGAACGCAATCTTCGCTCCGCGGACAACTAGACGACTTGGCTGCGCCAGAGAAACCAACGGCGCCGACAGGCGCCGTTTCCAACTCGAGGGCCGATGATGGCCAAGAAGCCAAACATCCTGTTCCTCCAAGTCGATCAGCTGTCGGCGCAATCCCTCGGCACCTATGGCGACAAGGTTTGCCAAGCGCCGAACCTCGACGCGCTGGCCGAGCAAGGCGCCGTCTTTGAGACCGCGTATTGCAATTTTCCGCTCTGCGCGCCCTCGCGGTTCTCGATGGCGACCGGCCGGCTCTGTTCCGAGATCGGCGCCTATGACAACGCGGCGGAAATGCCGGCGTCGATACCAACCTACGCGCATTACCTTCAGGCCGCCGGCTACCAGACGGCGTTGTCGGGCAAAATGCACTTCATTGGGCCAGATCAGTATCATGGGTTCGAAAAGCGCCTGACGCCGGACCTCTACCCCGCCGACTTTTCCTGGGTGCCCAACTGGGGCGATGAAGGCGAGCGCGACACCAACGACTCTCGGGCGGTCTTGGTCTCCGGCGTTTGCGAACGCTCGGTTCAGATCGACTTTGACGAGCAGGTGACCTTCCAGGCGATCCAACACCTCTACAATCTCGCCAGGTCGAAGGACGGTCGCCCGTTTTTTCTGCAGGTCTCCTACACGCATCCGCACGAGCCGTATCTCTGCCGAAAGGAGTATTGGGACCTTTATGAGGGGGTGGAGATCCCGCTTCCGTCGACCCCTGCCCTGCCCGCGGACGAGCATGACGCGCATTCCCGGCGGCTGCTTGGCGATTTTGACATGCTGGACGTCGAGTTTCCCGAAGAGGACGTGCGCCGCGCCCGCCGAGCCTATTATGGCTCGATCAGTTACATCGATGCGATGATCGGGCAGATCCTCGACGCTCTTTCAGCCGCCGACCTTGCGGAAGACACCGTCATCATTTTCACCTCCGACCACGGCGAGATGCTGGGCGAACGCGGCATGTGGTTCAAGAAGCACTTCTTCGAGCCGTCGCTGCGCATTCCGTTGATCCTCAAGATCCCAGGCCGGCCGTCGCAGAGGGTGCGGACGCCTGCGTCTCTGGTTGATTTGCTGCCCACCTTTATGGGCGTCGCGGATGGGGTCGGATGGAGCAGCGCGGTTGAGGAGCTCGATGGCGAAGACCTGCTGAGCTATCTCGACGCCGACGCGAACGCCGACCGGCCGATCTTCGCCGAGTACCTTGCCGAAGCGACGACGGCCCCGATCTTCATGATCCGCCGTGGGCGGTACAAGTTCATCGGCTCCGCCGACGACCCGCCTTTGCTGTTTGATGTTGTGGCTGACGCCGACGAACGCATCAACCTCGCCAACGATCTTGATCACAAGGGAGTTCTCTCGCAGTTCGAGTCTGAAGCCGCACAGAAATGGAACAGCGAGCGATTGAGCGAAGACATTCGGCTTAGCCAACGGCGGCGGCTCTTGGTGATGAAAGGCGCGCCGAAAGGCCCTGCCCCTCGCTGGAACCACGACGAAGACGCCTCCGACGAAGTGCTGTGGTACCGCGGCGAAGGCGGTTACAATGACTGGGCGTTCAACTACCTTCCGGTCCGCGGCTCGAAGTCGTGACCGCGCTTTCTGGAAACCGCCGCAATGCCGCTCGACGCTTCACAAGATCTCTTCTCCGACGATTTTAGCGACGAGCCTTTCTGGTGGCGCGCGGCGCGACCAATGGAGGTGTCGCAAGACGGCATGAAAACCGAAGTCGACGTCCTCGTCGTCGGCAGCGGCTATGCCGGTCTGTGTTGCGCGCTGGAGCTCGGCCGAGCCGGCGTCGACGTCACGGTCGTCGACGCGGGCGCGATCGGCGGCGGGGCCAGCTCTCGGGCAGCCGGCTTCGTCTCGGGACGCGCCGGCGTCAGCAAGCAGATCAACCTGGAAAAAGCCGTCGGCCCCGAGCGCGCCGACGCCATCTTGATGGAGGCGGACGAAGCTTTCGAACACTGGCGCGATGCGATCGCAACCGAGGAGATCGACTGCGACTACGTCCATAAAGGCCGTTTCGTCGGCGCGCACACACCGACCGCCTACCGCAAGATCGCAGCGAAAATGACGGAGTACAATCAGGACGGCAGGGGTCTTTTCGAGATGATCCCACGCGCGGACCAGCGCGCCTATGTGAAAAGCCCTCGGTTCTTTGGCGGCATGCTGATCAAGAACGCCGGCGCGGTGCATCCGGCGAAGTATCACGCAGGGCTCTTGCGGCTATGCCGGGCTGCGGGCGGCCGCTTCGTCCCGCACACCCGCGTGCTGTCGATCCTGTCGGAGGGGGACAAAAAGCGTGTCGTTACGGCTGCAGGCGACATTCTGGCCCGGCGCGTCGCCTTTGCCGGCGGCGGCTACACCGATGCGGCGATGCCCTGGCTCAAGCGGCGGATCATTCCGATGTCGAGCACGATCATGGCGACGGCGCCGCTCGACCCCAGCCTTGTCGCGTCGCTGCTGCCGGCTGGCTGTCCAACGATCGACGCCAAGCGCGTCATCAGCTTCGCCCGCCCGTCGCCCGACGGCCGTCATATCCTGTTCGGCGGGCGCGCGCGTTTTTATCCCCTGAGCGCCGAGAAGAGCGTCAGGATCCTGCATGCGCATATGGTGGAGACCTTCCCCGAGCTCGCAGGCGTCAAGATCATCAACGCATGGTCGGGGCTGATGGCCTTCACTTTCGATTTCCTGCCAAAGCTGGGCCGTGAAGACGGCGTCGACTACGCAACCGCGTGCAATGGCGGTTCTGGCATCGTGATGATGAGCTGGTTGGGACGAAAGATGGCCTGGAACATCCTTGGCGGCGCGAACCGCGGCAGCGCGTTTGAAAACCTCCCATTCAAGACCCAGCCGCTTTACACGGGAACGCCCTGGTTCATTCCGTTCATCGGCGAATGGTATCGGTTTCGTGACTGGATCGACTTACGAGAAGTGCGGTCGGGCAGAGCCGACTAGGCGAACGGCGAGCGCTTCGCCTTCTCAGAGCGCTGAAACCGCGCAGGGACGGCCAGCCAACGCCTGCCGCACGAGGCTAAAACTCCACGCCCGAACCACCTCCTGGGCACATTGCAC
>ERZ1740059.305-NODE-305-length-27351-cov-6.509379_pt1 | contig 27351 bp, 21 predicted proteins | sample MGYA00581744_ERZ1740059 | MGnify/ENA primary metagenome ERZ1740059 (study PRJEB43018, sample SAMN04849738) | marine metagenome | isolation source: floating plastic debris | place: Pacific Ocean | collected 2008-08-28 | study: EMG produced TPA metagenomics assembly... | reverse complement strand
CCCGGGTCATGGCCGCGTCGATGACTTCCGCGACGGCGTCGGGAATGCCGAGCGTCCCGTGGAGCCGCGGGATGGGCCCCTGGGCCACGGCGTCCATCGTGGTGAAGACGGTCTTCCCCTCGAAGGGGAGCTCTCCCGTGAGAAGCTGATAGGTCATCACGGCCAGCGCCCAGACGTCCGCCGGCGGCCCGGAAGGCGCGTCGCCGGTGACCTGCTCCGGGGCCATGTAGGCCGGGGTGCCGAGCATCAGCCCGGTCGCCGTCAGCTGGGGCGTGAGCTCCTCGAGGGCGGCGGAGCCGCCGAGGTCGACCAGCATCGGGATGGCCTCGCCCTCCTGGCCGTGGACGAGCATGACGTTGCCGGGGCGCACGTCCCGGTGCGCCAAGCCGCAGGCGTGCGCGAGGGCCAGCGCGTCGCTCACGGGGAGGATGAGCGCCACGGTCTCGGTCAGACCGATGTGGCGCCCGCGAACCAGGTGATCCTCGAGGTCGTCCGCTTCGAGCAGCTCCTGCACGAGGAAGAGGTGCCCGTCCTCGCCTCGGTCGACGTCCAGAACGCTGACCGAGCTCGGATGGATGATGCGCGCCGCGTTCCGCGCGCCGCGAAGGAACTGCTGCACGACGTCGCTCTCACCGCCCGTGTCGAAGTGCAGCATCTTGACGGCCACGCCAGTGCCGGAGCGCGTGTTCTTCGCGCCATAGACGAGGCCCCGCGAGCTGGCGCCGATGCGCCGAAGCAGCTTGTAGCGCCCCGCCAAGCGGCGGGGCAGCGTGTCGTCCGTCAGGGGCCGCGTCACGGCCGCGAGCCTATCAGCCACGCACGGGTGCGTGGCTGATCCCGTGGCCTCGCCCCTGCCCTTGCCCCGCGAACGGGGGCCGAAACGCCGTCGCCGACCCCGTGCCGCGCATCCGGAGACGGAGGCTCCTCGGGAGGGCCTGACGCCGCCCCCGGCAGGGGCAGCGCGGCCCTTAGCCGCGCTCGGCGATCGGCGTGTAGTGGCGCTCGCCGTAGCCCAAGTAGATCTGGCGCGGGCGGGCGATGGCCTGCTCCTCGTCGTTGGTCATCTCCTCCCACTGCGCCATCCAGCCGGGCATGCGGCCGATGGCGAAGAGCACCGGGAAGATGTCCATGGGGAGCCCCATCGACTGGTAGATGAGCCCCGAGTAGAAGTCGACGTTCGGGTAGAGCTTACGGCTCACGAAGTACTCGTCGTCGAGAGCGATCTTCTCGAGCTCGACGGCGATGTCGATGAGCGGGTTCTTCCCGGTCTCCTCGAAGACCTGGTAGGCGAGCCCCTTGATGACCTTCGCGCGCGGGTCGTAGTTCTTGTAAACGCGGTGCCCGAAGCCCATCAGGCGGAACTCGCCGTTCTTGGCCTTCTGCACGTACTCGGGGATGCGCTTCACGTCGCCGATTTCCTGAAGCATGCGGACGACGGCCTCGTTGGCCCCGCCATGAAGCGGGCCGTAGAGCGCCGCCGCCGCCGCCGCCGTGGCGCTGTAGGGATCGACGCGGCTCGACCCGACGCTCCGCATGGCCGAGGTCGAGCAGTTCTGCTCGTGGTCGGCATGCAGGATGAAGAGCACATCGAGGGCCTTCTCGATGACCGGGTTCGGCGTGTACTTCGCCTCGGTCATCTTGAAGAGCATGGACAGGAAGTTCCCCGCGTAGCTCAGGTCGTTGTCCGGGTAGATGTAGGGGAGGCCGCGACGATGCCGATACGCGAAGGCCGCGATGGTCGGCGTCTTCGCGATGGTGCGAATCATCTGGATCTCGCGCGACTTCGGATCGAGGACGTTCTTCGCCTCGGGGTAGAAGGTCGAGAGCGCGCCGAGCGTGCCGACGAGGATGCCCATGGGGTGCGCGTCGTAGCGGAAGGCGTCCATGAACTCGCGGACGTTCTCGTGGACCATCGTGTGGTACGTGATGTGGTGTACGTACTCGTCGAGCTGGGACTGCGTGGGGAGCTCGCCGTACCAGAGCAGGTAGGCCACCTCGAGGAAGCTCGCCTTCTCCGCCAGCTCCTCGATGGGGTAGCCGCGGTAGCGGAGGATGCCGTTGGCGCCGTCGATGAGGGTGATCTTGGACTTGCAGGACGCCGTGTTCTTGTAGGCCGGGTCGTAGGCCATCATCCCGAAGTCGTCCTCGTGCACCTTGATCTGCCGAAGCTCGGCGGCCCGGATGGTTCCGTTGGTGATGGGCAGGTCGTAGACCTTCCCCGTCCGATTATCGGTGATGCTGAGCGAGTCCTTATCCGTCATCGCGTGCGTTCCTCTACGGGCCCGGGCCCGGGGCTGGAGGGTCTTCGCCGGCCGGCGGAGCCGGGGCGCGGAGCCGCATGCCACCTAGAACCCGGCGGCGGCGGCGCCATGGGGCCGGGCGGTCCGCCCGACGTTCGGCGCAGCATAGACCAGCCGCAGGCGTGATGGGTTTCTATTTTGGGACGTTCGGAACGCGCTGACGCGTCACAGTGAGGGGACTCGCGCCCTTCAGGGCGCTTCGTCGCTGCAGCAGCGGAACCCGACGTTGTCGATTTGGAAGAAGTCGTCCGCGACGGTGAAGTCGAAGTCGCATTCGATGCCGCCGGCGGGGTTGTTCGAGGCGCCGCCGCGAAGGGGGTTGGCGCCCGAGGGACGGCTCACCGCCCACTCCTTCACGTTGCCGCTGAGATCGAAGATGTCGTTGGCCCCTACACCGGTTTGCTGCGCCCGACACTGGTTGCGGTCTCCGGTGACGAGGATGTCGTCCTGGTCGCCGGCCGTGCCGGGGTCCGTGTCGTAGTCGTTGCCGTTGCAGGTGTCGGCGCTGTAGGTGGTGCAGCTCAAGCCGGTGCCCTCGTAGGACCAGCGGCAGGTGCCCGTGGTCGATTGGCAAGCCTGCTCCCACTCGGCCTCCGTGCAGAGGCGGAAGCCCGCCGCCACGCACGCATCCTCGGCCTCCGTGTAGGAGACGTTGGTCCAGGGCAAGACCCCCACCCGCGAGCAGGCCCGCGCCGAGCTCCCGCCGACCGAGCTGGCCGACGCGTCCGGGCGCGACGCCTCGTAGCGGTACATCCAGAAGGCCCCGGCGCCCGTCCCCACCTGCACGAGGTCGTCGATGATGAAGTCGGCCGGTGTGCTCGGCGGCCGGCTGCCCGCACCCGTGAAGCGCTCGTCCACCTCGCCGTCGCAGTCGTTGTCCCGGCCGTCGCAGACCTCGTCCGTCGGCGAGCCGGCCGCGGCGGCGTTGCACTCCGTGCCCGTGCCGGCGCCGTTGCACACGATGGTCCCGGTGCGCTGGCACTCGCCCACGCCGTTGCTGCAGATGTCGCCCAGGCCGCTCGGCGTGAAGGGCTCGTCGGTCTGTCCGTCGCAGTCGTTGTCGAGCCCGTCGCAGGTGGTCTCGGTCACCTCGAAGGTCGTCGGCAGGTCGCAGACGATGCCGGCCGCGCCGTCGCAACGCGCGGTACCCGTCGCGCACACGCCGAGCGCACCGCAGAGGCTGGTCGCGTCGAAGTCCGGCCCGATCACATCCTCGTCGGTCAGACCGTCGCAGTCGTCGTCGTTGCCGTTGCAGGACTCCGCGCCGGCGAAGGTGCAGGCGTACTCGCAGCCCGGCAGCCCATCGACGTCGAAGAAGCCCGCTTGGCAGGTCACCAGCTCGCAGGAGCCGCCGACGCAGGCCGCGAAGGCGTTGGCCAGCATGCACACGTTGCCGCAGGCGCCGCAGTTGAAGAGATCCGTGTCGACGAGGCCCTCGGCGACGTCGTCGAGGCCATCGCAGTCGTCGTCGACGTCGTTGCAGGTCTCCGCCGTCGGCCCAACCTCGCCCTCGCAGCGAATGGTGCCGCTGACGCAGGTCAACGTCCCGGCCACGCAGGCCCCGACGTCGGTGCCGCAGGCGTCGCCGAGCGTCGGATCCGTGAGGTCTCCGGGCTCGTCGATGGTCGCATCGCAATCGTCGTCGCGACCGTTGCAGACCTCGGCGCCCGCCGGCGTGCAGGAGTACTCGCAGCCCGTCGCCGGGAAGCCGTCGATGTCGAAGAAGTTCTCGTCGCAGTCCCCGAGCACGCAGGCGCCCTCTTCGCAGGTCGCGCTCGCGTTGGGGAAGGCGCAGGTCCGGCCGCACTCGCCGCAGTTCGCGACGTCCGTCGCGAAGAGCACGTCCTCGTCGATGGTCCCGTCGCAGTCGTCGTCGCGCCGGTTGCACTCGGTGTCGTCCGCCGCCGGCACGGCGACGCCACAGCGGTACTCGCAGCCGTTGGTCGGGTCGCCGTCGAGGTCGTACTGCTGCACGTCGCAGCGGTCGATGCCGCAGACGCCGTCCTCACAGACGCCGAAGGCGCCGCTCGGCGCGCAGAGCAGGCCGCAGCCGCCGCAGTTCTCGAGGCTGGAGGTGGTGTCGATGCCCTCGTCGACGAGCTCGTCGCAGTCGTCGTCGCGCTCGTTGCAGAGCTCCGGCGCCCCCGGGACGCAGCCCGCGTCGGGACCGAAGTCCGGGCCCGCGTCGGTCACGCCCCCGTCCCCGCCATCGGGTAGGCCGCCCTCGCCGACGTCCATGTCGGAGAAGAAGCCGTCGATGCTCTCGTTGCAGTCGTCGATGCAGAAGGGATCGACGTCGCAGCCGCCCGTGGTGAGCGCGAGCGCGCCGACGCCGAGGGCCGTGACCGCACGCCGGGCCTGGGCGAGGCGCCAGCGCCGGCCCGGGCGGAGCGCGAGAAGCAGCAGGAGGAGCGCGAAGGGCGCGCCCTGGCCGCCCTGGCCGCCCGTCGTGGCGCAGCTCAGGCCGCCGCCGCCCGCCGCGAGCACGTTGTTCGAGCCGGTCTCCGTGCCGGCGTCCGGGGTGCCCCCCATGTCGCCGACGCTTCCGCTCACGCACTGGCCCGTGAGGGCATCGCAGCTCTGGCCGTCCGGGCAGGTCAGGCCGAAGCAGGGTCCGTTGACGCAGTCACCGGTCGCCGGGTCGCAGACCTGGTCCGCCGGGCAGCTGCCCTCGCAGAGATCCTCGACGCAGCTCCCGTCCACGCACACCTCTCCGGCGCCGCAGGACACGTCCGCGCAGGCATCGTCCACGCAGCCGCCGTCCACGCACACCTGACCGGCGTCGCAGGTCACGTCGGCGCAGCTGCCCACGCAGCGGCCGTCGCGGCAGGCCTCCTCGTCGCCGCAGGTGATGCTGGCGCAGGGGTCCGGCTCGCAGTCTCCGCTCGTCGCGTTGCAGAGCTCACCGCTGTCGCACCCGAGGATGACGCAGGTGTCGGCGACACAGCTGCCATCACGCGGGTCGCAGACGAGGCCGCCGCTGCAGCTCACGCCGTCGCAGGGGAAGGTGCAGCGGTTGTTCTTGCAGATGCAGTCGATCCCGGTCTCGGGACCGCAGACCGTCTCGCCCTCCACGTCGCGCCTCTCGAGGGCACACGTCGCGGCGTCACACTGGGGACGAACGCAGAAGCAGGTGTCGGTGCCCACGCCATCGGGGAAGAAGGGCGTGCGGCCGCCCGGGCAGCTGAAGCCGAACTCGCTTCGGCGACACTCGGAGCTGCAGCCGCACTCGACGCAGGCCGTGCCCTCGGGGCAGAGCGACTCACCGCCGGTCTCGTCCACGGCGCCATCGCAGTCGTTGTCCTCGCAGTCGCACTGCTCGGGCTCCGAGGGAATCTCACCGCTGCAGACCTCGATACCGTCGTTGCACTGGAAGATGCCCGTCTGGCAGACGCCTTCGTCGCTGCCGCAGGCCTCGCCGAGGGGCAGACCCTCGTCCACGGTCCCGTCGCAGTCGTCGTCGAGGGCGTTGCAGAGCTCGTCGATGGGCGAGATCTCGCCCTCGCAGACCGTCATGCCCCCGCGGCAGATGGTGACGCCGGGCTGGCAGATGCCCGTGTCGATGCCACAGGGCGCGCCCACGCCGAGGCCGTCGTCGGGGAGGCCGTCGCAGTCGTCGTCGAGGCCGTTGCAGGTCTCCTCCGTGGGGCCGACCTCGCCCACGCAGACGAGCGCGCCGGTCACGCACTCGACGACGCCGGGCACGCACTCGCCGGTGGCGGAGCCGCAGGCGTCGCCGAGCGTGGCGTCGACGAGGTCCATCGCTTCGTCGATGGATCCGTCGCAGTCGTTGTCGAGGCCGTCGCAGACCTCCGCGGCAGGCCCGATCTCGCCGATGCACCCGCCGAAGCTCCCGTCGGTGCAGATACGGACGCCGGCGCGGCAGAGCCCCTCGTCGCTCCCGCAGGGCTGGCTGATGCCGTCGACGCGGCCGTCGCAGTCGTCGTCGAGGCCGTTGCACGTCTCGGTACCCGGCGCCGTCTCGCCAACGCACGCGCCGAAGACGCCCGCCGTGCAGGTCTGCGTGCCGCGCGTGCAGATGCCGAGGTCGCGTCCGCAGCTCCGCGTGACGCCTTCGTCGATGCGGGTGTCGCAGTCGTCGTCGAGGTCGTTGCAGGTCTCGCCGCGGCCCGTGGGCGTGCAGCCCGGCGCGCACACGTTCTCGTCGACGGTGCCATCGCAGTCGTTGTCGAGCAGGTCGCAGGTCTCGAGGGGCGTGTCGCAGGTGCCGCAGGCGCCGACGGGCTCGTCGGCGGTGCCGTCGAAGCAGTTGTCGTCGCTGTCGTCGCAATCGTCGCCGGGGTTGGTGCAGTAGGCCCGCGGGTCCGACGTGGGGACGCCCACGAGACCGTCGCGGTCGCAGTACTTCACGAAGCCTTCGTCGATGGCGCCGTCGCAGTCGTCGTCGGCGTCGTTGCAGGTCTCCGTGAGGATCGCGGCGCTGATGATGTCCGTGAACGCCTGCGCCAGGGCTTCCTCGTTGACGGCGGCGATGGCGTCGCGGCTGGGCGTGGCCGGGTCGCCGGCGTTGGCGATGCTGTTCGCGTTGGCCGTCGGCGTCGCGGCGCCGAAGAAGATGACGAAGGTCTCGATGGGCACCGTGCCGACACCGGGCACGCTCGTCGAGAGCAGTCGCTCCGCCGCGAGGGCCGCGTTGGCGGGCGAGTTCTGCGAGTTGCAGCACGAGTCGCCGTCCGTGAGCAGGATGACGAAGTAGGGGCGGCAGGCGTTCGCCGGGTCGTTCGCGATGGGGCCGTTGCTCCGCTCGAGCACGTCACGGATCTCGTCGAGCGTGTCGCGGATGGGCGTGACGCCGCTCGCGTTGATCTCGGGGTTCGGCAGGCCACCGGAGCCCGAGAAGTCGACCCATTCGAGGATTTGAATCTGGTTGTCGTCGTCCAGGTAGTCGTCGAAGGTCGTGGTGCCGGCGGCCGGGTCGAGCTCGGGCACGCGGAAGCGGGTCGCGGGGCTCGAGCCGAAGGTCTTGAAGGTGACCAGGTTGAAGATGACGTCGCCGAAGGCATCGACGACGTTGGTCAGGGCGCACTTCGCGTCGTTGAGCCGCGTCTGGGACTCGCCGCAACTATTGGTTCCGCCCCCCGTGGAGCTCCCCATGGACCCGGAGTCGTCGAAGACGACGACGAAGTAGGGCTTGATCGCCGCGCTCTGGGCGGCGGCGGGGGACGACGAGACAAATCCGAGCGTGAGCGCGATGGCCACGCCAAGTGCTGAGCGCATGCGTTGCTCCAGTGAGGACCCGGGCAGACCAGGAGCCAAAATCATATCGGCCCTAACGGCAGGGCTGTAGATTTCCGTGGGTCGGCGCGAGGCCGTCACGTGACGACCCCGTTCCATGACACCCGCGTCCCCTCTCGGGGCCGCGCTGCACGGGCTCAGGAAAGGGCGGCGAGAACGGAGACCAACTGGTCGAGCGTCGCGTCCGGCGCGTCGACGTGAAGCCAGTGCGCGGCGGGGACGTTGCGTAGGCGCTCCCCGAGGAGCTCCCGGAGCCGCGCGACGTCCTCGGAGCGATGCACATCGCTCCGGGTCGCGACGAGCGAGAAGCTGGCCGGCTGGTCGGCGACGAGATCCCAGAGGTCCGCGCGGTAGTAGTCGTGCAGGAGCGCCCGGGCGCCCACGAGGTTCACCCCGAAGCGGTGGCCCGCCTCGTCGTTCACGAGGTTGAGCGCCAACCAGCGGGCGACGGGCTCGTCGATGCCCTGGCCCCGGATCGCGTTCACGAAGCTGCCGCGGTCGGGGAAGGGGCCCGGGGCCGCGTCGAGGGCCCGAAAGACGGCGCCGACGGCGCCCTTTCCTTCCTGCTCGGGCCGCGCCGCCGGACTCGAGTCGAGCAGGATCACGGGCATCGCCGCGCGCGTGGCCGCCCAGGTGAGCGCGACCTTGCCGCCGAAGCTGTGCCCGGCCACGGCGGCGACGGGGAAGGGCAGCGCGTCCGCGACGGCGTCGAGGTCTCGCGCGGCCGACGCCAGGTCGTGGGGCCCGGTGACGTGGCGCGAGGCGCCGTGAAGCCGGAGATCGACGAGCACCACCGCCCACCCGGGCATCGCCCGGGCGAGGCGCCGGGCGAGGGAGCGCCAGTTCTTGCCGCGCCCGAGGATCCCGTGCAGCACGAGCAGCGCCCGGGAGGCCTCGGGCCCGGCGACGGTGTCGTAGTGGAGCACGCGCGGAGCCTACACGTCGCATGGGAAGCCGTGAGCGTCTCCCGGGCATCCAATCCGACCGGTGCTAGCCCTCCGGCATGCCCACTCCCGCCCACTGGCTTGGCGGCCACGCGCTCGTGGGGGCGCTCGGGGCGTTGCTGACGACGGCGGCCGGCGCCGCGGTCGCGCGGCGCGCCGGGGAAGCTCCCGCGCCCGTGGCCATGGTCCTGGCGATGATCGGCGTGGGCGCGCTCGAGGGCGCGCTCTACGGGGCCGTGCAGGGGAGGCTCCTCGGCCGCGGCGGGCTGGTGGCGCGCACGGCGGCCGCCTTCGGTCTCGCCTGGGCGGCGGGCGCGCTCTTCTCCACCCTCGAGCCGGATGGCGCCCTCCCCCGCTCGGCGCTCCTCGCCACGGCCGCCGTCTGCGGCGCGGGCTTCGGCGCGCTCGTCGGGAGCGTGCAGGCGCGGCTGCTGCCGAACGCGATGCCCTGGGTGCTTCACTCGGTCGCCGGATGGGCCGCCGCCTTCGTGGTGGGCGCCGTCAGCTCGGACCTCCTCCCGCTCGGTCTCATCGGCGCCCGAGGGCTCGCACAGTCCGCTCTCGGGGGCGGCCTCGCGGGTCTCGTGCTCGGCGCGGTGCTCTGGCCTGCACGCCCGCCCCCGACGACTTCGGAGCCCTGACGAAGCCCGCGTCGCCCAAGGACCAGCCTTGACGCGCCGGGGGCAAAGGCGACATGACGCCGTCTCGAGTGACGCCCCCATGACTGCCGGGTCAGCTGCGAAACAAAAAGCACTGACACGTCAGTTCAGATGAGCTATGCAGCGTTCTCGGGTCGCAGATTCGAACTGACACGTCAGTCCACCTCTGCGACGACACGCCGGCCCTTCACCGCCCCCGGCCGTGCCGACCCAGCTCCGTTCGCCCGTCCTGCCCGCCTCCCCGCCTGCCATGACCGACGACGCTCCCCGCACGGCCGCCTTCTTCCGCTTGGAAGGCGTGCTCCTCCGCCGGCCGACGCTCGCCGCCGCGGCCTACCTCGCCTCGAACGGCCAAGGGGTCGGCGAGCGTGTCGCCCGCCTCGGCAACGTGGCCCTGGCCGCCCCGCTCGCGCTCCTGGGCGAGCTCCGCGTGGGCGCGGCGCAGGCGCGCATGACCTGGATGGGCCTCCGCGGCATGAGCGAGGACCGGCTGGTGCTCCTCGGCGAGGAGTACTTCGAGGAGTACCTGAAGGACGACGTCACCGACGTCGGCAAGGAGCTCCTGAAGCAGGCGCGGCGCGATGGCCGGCGCGTCGTGCTCGTGAGCGACAACGTCGACCACGTCGTCGGGCCGGTCGCCGATCTCCTCGGTGCCGACGATCTCATCTGCAATCGCCTCGAGCTCCGCCACGGCAAGGCCACGGGACGCCTCGAGGAGCCGGTCATCAGCGGCAACGTCGCCGGGCCCTGGCTCCGGCGCTTCGCCGGTGAGCACGGCGTGAGCGTCGACGGAAGCTGGGCCTACGGGGCCTCGGGCGCCGACGCGCTGCTCTTGAGCGCCATCGGCCAGCCCTGCGCCGTGAACCCGGACCGGCAGCTGCGGCGCCTCGCCAAGGACCACGACTGGCCCGTGGTGGACGGATGACGAGCGGAGAACGCGACATGGGACACACGACGTATCTCGAAGCCGCGGGAGCCGGCGCCCTCTCCGTGCGCCGCGCCGTGCAGGGCAAGCGCCTCCTCGTCACCGGCGTGACGGGCTTCCTCGGCAAGGTCTGGCTCGCCCATCTGCTGCAGAACGCGCCGGACGTGGCCGAGGTCATCGTCCTCATTCGCCCGAAGAAGGGCGAGAGCGCGAGCGCGCGCCTCGACCGCATCATCGAGCGGAGCCCGGCCTTCCGCGCGCTGCGCGACGCGCACGGCGAGGGCTACGAGCGCTTCGTCCGCGGCAAGCTCCGCGGCGTCGAAGCCCGGCTCACGCAACCGCTCGCGGGCCTCGGCGCGGACGCGGCGCCGCTCTTGGCCGACATCGACGCCGTGGTGCACTTCGCGGGTCTCACGGACTTCGAGCCGGACCCACTCATGGCCCTCGACGCGAACGTCCGCGGGGCGCGCCACGCAGCGGACCTGGCGGCACTCAGCCGCGGGCGCATCTACCTGCACGTGTCCACGGCCTTCGTGGCCGGCGTCGACACCGACGACGTGCGTGAGCACATCGAGCGCGGCCTCGCGCCGAACGGCGTACGCTTCTCCCCGGAGCGCGAGCTCCAGGACCTCGAGGCCGAGCTCGGGCGCCTCGAGCGCAAGCAGGACCGCATCGACGCCTGCATGGCGCGCGCGCAGCGCCTCGGCTGGCCGAACGTCTACACCTACACGAAGGGCCTCGCCGAGCATCTCCTCGAGGGACGCCAGGACGTGCGGGCGGCGACCTTCCGGCCGAGCATCGTGGAGTGCGCGCTCTCGTACCCCTTCACGGGCTGGAACGAGGGCGTTAACACGAGCGGGCCCATCGTCTGGCTCCTCGGCACGAGCTTTCAGCGCTTCCCGGCGCGCGCCGAGAACGTCTTCGACATCGCCCCCGTGGACACCGCCGCCCGACGCCTCTCGCTGGTGCTCGCCGCGCAGCTCGCGGGCGAGCGCGACGCCGTCGGCGTCTACACCTGCGCCAGCGGCACGGTGAACCCCTTCACCTTCGGCCGCGCCGTCGAGATGACGGGCCTCGCCCAGCGGCGCCTTCATCGCGGCTCCGGCGACCGCTGGCGCCGCAACGTGGTGAGCCGCCTCGACGCCGTCTGCTTCGGCGTGCAGGACGAGCAGGCCTTCGGTCATGCCCGGCTGCGGCGCCTTGCCCGCGCGACGCGCTCCTGGCTCCGGGAGAACCCGCCCAAGGAGCAGCTCTCGCCCCGGATGCACCGGAAGCTCGGCGGGCGGAGGCTCGACGACAACGTGCGTAGCTGCTCCATGAAGTGCCGCACGGCCGACCGGAAGCTCGGGCAGATCGACGACATGCTCCGGCAGTACCGGCCCTTCATTCACGACCACGACTACCGCTTCCGTACCGAGCGCCTCGCCGCCCTGAGCGAGCGTCTCGCCCCGGGAGAGCGCGAGGCCTTCGCCTTCGACGTCGCGGACATCGACTGGCGCCACTATTGGATGGACGTCGAGGTGCCGGGCCTCGAAACCTGGTCGATCCCCATCCTCCGTGGCGAGAAGGTCCCGGAGGACGAGCCGCGCGTCGTCGCCAATGCGCGACGTACGCGCTCGCCCCGCTACGGGCGCTCCGTCGACGCCGCCGAATAGGAGCAGGGCACCGTGGAGACCGTCTTCTTCACCGGCGCGACGGGCTACCTCGGTAGCTACGCGCTCGCGCATTTCCTTCGTGAGACGGACGACCGAGTCCTGGCGCTCACCCGCGCCAAGAGCGCGGACGAGGGGCGCGAGAAGCTGTGGAAGGCTCTTCAGCTCCACATGGACGCCCGCGAGTTCTGGGCGCTCGAGGGCCGCGTCGAGGTGGTGCCAGGCGACCTGAGCGCCCCGGGGCTGGGCCTCGGCGAGCGATGGGGAGACGTCGCGCGCCGAGCGGACTCGGTGCTCCACGTCGCCGCGTCGCTGAACCGCAAGAGCGCCAAGGCCTGCCTCAATCACAACCTCCGGGGCACGCTCGCGGTCATCAAGCTCGCCCAAGACGCCCATGCGGCGGGCGGGCTTCGGCGCTTCTCCTTCGTGTCGACCTCGGCCGTGGCCGGCGAGCGCGACGGCGCGACGCTGAGGGAGGACCAGGTCATCGACTGGGACCTCAGCGACTACGACCCCTACGGCCGGACGAAGAAGTTCTGCGAGCACATGGTCCACGAGCTTCTCGCCGACGTGCCCGTGAGCATCTTCCGGCCCTCGACGGTCATGGGCGACACGCGTTTTCCGGAGACGACGCAGTTCGACATGGTCCGGGCCTTCAACACCATCTTTCAGCTCCCGGCGTTCCCGGTGCGGCCCGACGCGCGCGTGGACATCGTCAACGCGAACTGGGTCGGGGAGGCGCTCTTTCGCCTCCACCGCGACCCGGCCGGGGCCGGTCAGACCTACCACCTCTCGGCCGGGCGACACTCGGCCACGGCGCGCGAGCTCGCCGAGGCGATGCGGGAGCACGCGGGCTGGCGCGTCCCGCGCATGGTTCCGCGCCTCCACTCGCTGACGGCGGCGGCCCTCGACGCAGCCGCCTCGCTACCGCAGCGGACGACGCTCACCTACGTGGCGAGCCTCTTCAAGGTCTTCCTGCCCTACATCACCTACGACACGGTCTTCGACAGCTCGAAGGCCGCCACGGCCATCGGCAAGGAGCCGACGCGCTTCACCGACTACGGGCCGCCCTTCGCGGCGTGGGCCGAGGCGCAGAAGTATCGCTACTCCTACGCGCCGCTCCCGCCGCGGCCGGCCAAGACGCTGGAGGCCCGCCGATGAGCCGCTGGCGCACGCGCGTGTGGCGGCCGGGGAGCGATCCGGCCGCGGGAGCCAGCGAGGAGCTGACGAGCGGCGTTCATGACGCCCCGCCCGAGGGCTCCGACGGCCGGAGCCTCGCCGACTTCGCCCGGGAGATCACGGACAAGGCCAAGGCGCGGGACGCGGAGTCCATCGGCGGCGTGCTCGCGGACCTCGGCCGCGTGCTCGGCCGCCGCGCAAAGGACGCCTTCGACGCGGACCGGGGCCTCCAGCTCGCCATGCGCGCTTTCATCGAGCTGGCGAAGAGTCGCTACGCGCTCGACCCCGGCGCGCAGTGGGCGCCCGGCGAGCCGCTGAAGGTGCTCCTCGCCGGCTACACGGGCACGCGCAACACCGGCGCCGACGTCCGCGTCGAGGAGATGATCCGCCAGTTCCGGCACCTCTTCGGCGACGCGCACCTCGAGATGTCGATCCTCACCTACGACCCCGAGCTGACCCGCGGGTACTTCCGCACGGTGCGTCAGCTCCACATGCCGAAGGTCTTCCCGCGCTTCCTCTTCGACACGATGCACGAACAGCACGCGGTCATCGCGTGCGAGGGGTCGATGTTCAAGAGCAAGTTCGCGGACGCGCTCTCGACCATGATGGTCGGCTCCCTCGGCCTCGCCTCCGCCGAGGGCAAGCTCGCCGTGGGCTACGGCGGTGAGGCCGGCAAGATGAGCGAGCCGCTCCGGGAGCTCGTCCGCACCTACTGCCAGGAAGCGCTGATCATCGCCCGGAACGAGCACTCCCGGGAGGTGCTCCGGGAGCTCGGCGTGGCGAGCCGCTCCGGCACGGACACGGCGTGGACCTTCGACCCGGACCCGCCGGAGGTCGGCCGCCGCATCCTCATGGACGCCGGCTGGGATGGCGAGACGCCCGTGCTGGCGCTCTGCCCGATCAACGCCTTCTGGTGGCCCGTGAAGCCGGACGTGGGGCGCGCCGCGGTGAACGCCATCGGCGGCCTCTATGGCGACCTTCACTATGGCAGCGTCTACTTCCACGCGGGCGGCGCGGAGATCGACGACGCGCAGGACGCCTACCTCGAGGGTATCGCCGAGGGCGCGGCATCGTTCCTCGAGCTCCGAAAGGAGCAGGGCAAGGACGCCTTCATCGTGCTCTACGGCTCGGAGCAGCTCGACCGGCGGGCCTGCGACGCGCTCAACGAGAAGCTCGTGGCGCGCCTCGGCACGCCGGCGGAACGAGGCTTCGGCGAGCTCGAGCGCTGGCCCGTCGTCGTGAGCGACGAGCACGACATGTACGCGATGGTGAGCGCCATGCGGCAGGCCCGCTGGATGGTCTCGAGCCGCTACCACGCCTGCGTGATGACCATGGCCGGCGGCACGCTCAGCGTCGGCGTGACCATGGACGAGCGCATCCGGAACCTGATGATCGACCGGCGCACGCCGGAGCTCGCGCTGAACACCGACGACGCCGAGCTCGGCCCCAAGCTCGCCGTGGCCCTCGCCGACGTGGCCAGCCGCGAGGACGCGCTCCGCGCCGGCATCGACGCCTGCATCGCCAAGAACCTCGAGCGCATGGGCCGCATGGGCATGGAGCTCGTGGACTTCGTGAAGGCGCGGCACCCGGAGTTCCCCTTCCGGCCCGAGCTCGGCCTGCACGGCGACCCCTGGGACCACCTCCCGAGCCTGCCGGCGGCGGTCGAGGCCGTCGTCGCGCGCGCGCAGCGCGAGGCGGCAGAGTGAGCGAGGCGACGCCGTGAGCGACCCCGCGCCGGAGACGCGGCTGCCCTTGCCGCTCAAGACGCGCTTCGGCGCGTGGCCGGCCCGCGTGGTGGCACGGCGCACGCTCCGGAAGGCGCTCGGCCGTGCCGGCATCGACCCGCGCGTTCCCGGCCCCGCCGTCGCCGCGGATGGCGCCGGCGCCTACTTCTCCGGGCGCGCCCTTCGCTGGACGCATGCCGGCGACGTGCTCGAGGTGACGCTCCACCGGGCGCCATGCAACGAGATCGGGACCACCATGCTGGCCGAGCTCGAGGCCCTCGCGGCCTACGTGCGCGCCGGCGCAGGCGGGGCGCAAGCGCTGCTCATGCACAGCGCCATCGAGCGCGGCTGCTCGGCCGGCGCCGATCTCCGCGAGCTGCACGCCGGGCTCCTCGGCCGGTCCGAGGCGTCGCCCCTCGCCATCGCCCGCGAGGTACGCGGCTTCCTCGACCGCATCCACGCCGTGATGGATACGCTCGACCAGGCCCCGCTCACGACGGTGGCGGCCGTGCACGGCGTGGTCTTCGGCGGCGGCTTCGAGCTGGCGCTCACCGCCGACGTGATCGTCGCCGACAAGAGCGCACGCTTCGCCTTCCCGGAGCTCCGGCTGGGGCTCGTACCGGGCTTCGGCGGCATCCCGCGACTTCGCCGCGACGTGGGCAACGCCGTGGTCCGCGATCTGCTGCTCACGGGGCGCAGCCTGAACGCCACGCGGGCGCAGGGCGTCGGCCTCGTCAGCCAGGTCGTCGGCCGGGGCAAGGCGCTCCAGGCCGCGCGTGGCGTGGCCACGCAGGCAACGCGCTTCGACGCGGACACGACGCGCCTCGCGAAGCGCTTCGCCAAGCCCCTCCCGCGCGCCGAGCTCGAGCGCGAGAAGGACCTCTTCGTGGAGATGCTCGCGCGCCCGGTGGTGCTCGACGCGCTCACGAAGTTCGTCGAGAGCGATGACGTGAGGCCCTACCTGCCCTGATTTGCTTTGGGCACCCCACCCCACTGCACCCGCCCCCATCCCCATGACCGAAGACCAGCTCATCGCGAAGCTCATCGCCCTGGCGGCCACGCGCTTCAAGGCCGACCCAGCCGGCCTCGAAGCGGACCAGGACTTCTTCGCCTCCCTCGGCATCGACAGCTTCCAGGCCATGGAGCTGATGACGGACCTCGAAGAGGAGTTCGACGTGGAGATCCCCGACTACGAGCTTCAGGGCGTGACCACCTTCCGGGCGCTGGCCGGCGTCCTCGCGGCGCGGCTGTGAGCACCATGATCCCGCCCGAGCGCTACGCCTCCCTCGGCGAGCTGCTCCAAGACGCCCTCGTTCAGTTCAAGACCGAGACGGCGGTCATCGAGTGGTCGCGGAAGAAGAAGGTCCTCGAGCTCAGCTACCGGGACCTCGGCTTTCGCGCCGCGCGGCTGGCCCGGCGCTTCGAGGCCGCCGGCGTGGGGGCCGGCGACCGCGTGGCCATCATCCTCCAGAACCAGCCCGACTACCTGGTCGCGCTCGCGGCCCTCTTTCTGCGCGGCGCCGTCGCCGTGCCCCTCGACTACAAGCTCACGGGGCCCGAGCAAGAGACGCTTCTCGGCCACGCGAAGCCGAAGGTGCTGGTCACCGAATACGCCTCCTGGCGCGACCTCGGCGGCGTGCAGCGCGGGGAGCCGGCCGTGCCGCTCACGCTGGTGCTGCATTTGCCGCCGACGGCCGAGCTGCCGGGGCACGCGGAGCGCTACGAAGACGCGCTGGGCGCCGACGACGCGCCCGGTCTCGAAACGCCGGCGCCGCGCCTCGTGCCGCGACGCCGCAGCGACCCCGCGACCATCGTCTACAGCTCGGGCACCAGCGGCGCTCCGAAGGGCTGCGTGCTCACGCACGACAACTACCTCGAGCAGTACCGGACGCTCACCAAGGTACATCCCCTCGCCGTCGGCGACCGCTACTTCTCGATCCTTCCGACGAACCACGCCATCGACTTCATGTGCGGCTTCGTTGGCGCCCTCGGCTGCGGCGCGACGGTCGTCCACCAGAAGAGCCTCCGCCCGGAGTTCATCCGCCACGTGATGCAGAAGGGCGGCATCACGATCATGACCGTGGTGCCGCTGATCCTGGAGGCCTTCGAACGCACGCTCCGGGAGCGTCTCGAGGAGCGGGGGCCCACGGCCGAGCACGCGGTAGAGGCCCTCGCGCGGCTCAATGGCGCCCTGACCCGCGACGTGCCCCGGCGCTGGCTCTCGAAGCGGCTCCTGAAGCCGCTTCATGACCAGCTCGGACCGGACCTGCGCCTGCTGATCTGCGGTGGCGCCTTCGTCGACCGGGACCGCGCGGCCTTCTTCTACGATCTCGGCATCCCCGTGGTCATCGGCTACGGGCTCACCGAGGCGTGCACCGTGCTCACGGTGAACGACCTGAAGCCCTTCCGCCCCGACTCGGTGGGGCGCGTCCTCGAAGGCGTGGAGCTCGAGGTCCGCAGCGCCGGCCCCGACGGCGTCGGCGAGGTGTGGGTGAAGAGCCGCACCGTGTTCGCCGGCTACCTGGACGACCCGGAGCAGACCGCGGAGGTGCTCCGGGACGGCTGGCTGCGCACCGGCGACCTCGGACGCCTCGACCCGAGCGGGCACCTGCACCTCGTGGGCCGCTCGAAGAACATGATCGTCACGGCCGGCGGGAAGAACATCTACCCGGAGGACGTCGAGGTGGCCTTCGAAGGCCTCGCCTGTGAGGAGCTCGCCGTGACGGCGAAGGGCTTCGTCTGGCCCGCCGCGGCGCGCCTCGGCACCGAGACGCTGCTGCTCGTCGTGCGGCCCGAGGCGGACGCGGACCCCGACGCGCTCCTCGCCGAGATCCGCATGCGAAGCCGCCGGCTCCCCGAGCACAAGCGCATCGCGGACGTGCTCTTCACGGACGTCGAGTTTCCCCGGACGGCATCGATGAAAGTGAAGCGTGGGCCCCTGGCCGAGGCGCTCCGCGGCGCGCACGAGGCAGCGGGCTCCGTGGCGCTCGAGCGCCCCACGCCCGAGGTGCCCGCAGCCCGAGAGGCGGCGACGGCGCCATGAGCGAGCGACCCGCGATCATGGCCATCGTGAACGGGGCGGCGGGCGGCGGCTCCTGCGCGCGCCTCGCGAGCGACGCGCTCGCGCGCCTTGGTGAGGAGGGCGTGCGCGTCGCAGCGCAGTACACGCGCGGCGCCGGGCATGCGACGGAGCTCGCCCGAGAGGCGTGGCGAGATGGCTGGCGGCGCTTTCTGGCCGTGGGCGGCGACGGGACTGGCTTCGAGGTCGTCAACGGACTGCTCGGCGACGCCGAGAACGGGGAGCGGCCCGCGCTCGGCCTGCTTCCCCTCGGGACGGGCAACTCCTTTCTTCGGGACTTCGAGGTCACCAACGCCGAGGAGGCGAGCGCGCGCCTCGTCTACGCCCTCCATCACGGCGGCCGTCCCATCGACGCCGTGCGCGCGACCCACGCGGAAGGCTCGCTGCACTACATCAACCTGCTGGGCCTCGGCTTCACGGCAGCGGCCGGCGAGCTGACGAACCGGCGCTTCAAGCGGCTGGGCGACGCGGGCTACGTGGCCGCGGTGCTCGCCTGCGTCGCGCGCCTCGAGCACCCCGTGGACCCCATCGCCCTCGACGCCGGCGAAGCGGACGACCGCCCCGCCGTGCTCCTGAGCTTCAACAACAGCCAGTACACGGGCGGCAAGATGCGCCTCGCGCCGAGCGCCGACCCGGCGGACGGGAAGCTCGACGTGATCCGCGTCGAGCTCGGGCGCGGGGCGCTGCTCCGGACCTTCCCGCGCATCTTCAAGGGAACGCACGTGAAGCACCCGCAGGTGGAAGAGACCCGCGCGGCACACGTCCGTTTCCTCGAGCCGCGGCGCCAACCCGTGATGATCGACGGAGAGATCCTCGAGCTGGCGCTGGAGAGCCTCGACGTGCGCCCCGGCGCGCTGGAGCTGCTGGTATGAGCCAGGCCATCGTCGGCGATCGGCGCGGCGAGCGGCCCACGCTCGTCGACCGGGCGCTGAGCGCCCTCTGCTGGACCGCCAGCGTGAGCTGGCTCGTGCCCTGGACCGGGACGCTGACGGCGCTGCAGTCGACCCTCGGCGCGGAGCGCGTCGACGTCCTGAGCCGCGCGTTCTGCCGGGGCTTGGTCGCGGCCACGGGATCGCGCTGGAAGAAGCACGTGGATCCCGCCGTCGACCCGAACGAGCCCTACGTCTTCGCGCAGAACCACATCAACCACTTCGACTTCGTCTCGATGTACCCGGCGACGCCGCACTTCAAGCAGGGCGTGGAGCTCGAGACGCACTTCAAGTACCCGGTCTATGGCGTCTTCATGCGGACCCGCGGAACCATCCCCGTGCCCGCGGACCGCAGCGGGCGCCTCGAGGCGGTGCGCGAGGGGATGCGGAGGGTGCGCGACAAGGGCCAGTCCGTGCTGGCCTTCCCCGAGGGGACGCGCACCCTCGACGGCCGCGTCGGCCCCTTCCGGAAGGGCATCTTCGTAGCGGCGCGGGACCTCGGCATGAAGGTCGTGCCGACCGCGGTCACGGGCATGTACGACGTGATGCGCAAGGGGAGCCTCATCATCCGTCCGGGGCGCACGGTGCGCGTGTACTGCGAGGCGCCCGTGGACTTCGCCGGCGTGAGCGACGAGGAGCTGCCCGACCGCATCGAGGCGGTGCGCAGCGCCATCGTGCGCCGCGTGGAAGAGGACGTCGTGCGCCAGCACGGAGAGCGCGCATGAGCAACGGCGCCGGAGCGGATGGGCGAAGCGCGCGCGCGAGTCGCAAACGTGCGTCCCGGCGCCGGCAGATCCTCGACGCCGCGCGGAAGGTCTTTGCGGAGAAGGGCTACCACGACGCCCACGTCTCGGACGTCATCGCCGCAGCGGGCATCGCCCGGGGCACCTTCTATCTCTATTTCGAAAGCAAGAGCGCGGTCTTCCTCGAGCTCCTCGAAGAGCTGCTCCGCGAGCTGCGCGAGAGCATCATCGGCGTGGACACGCACGAGGGCGCGCCGCCCGTGGAAGCCCAGCTCGTCGGCACGGTGCGCCGGCTGCTGGCGAAGGTCGCGGCCAACCGAGCCATGACGACCATCATCGTGCGCGAGGCGGTGGGCCTCGATGACGAGGTCGAGCGCCGCACGCGCGAGTTCTACGACGAGCTCCATGGCTACATCCGCCAGAGCCTCGTGAACGGCCAGGCGATGGGCTTCGTCCGCCAAATGAACGTCGACGTTGCGGCCTTCTGCGTGCTCGGCACCATCAAGCAGCTGATGGAGCAGCTCGCCGGACGCCCGGAGGACTCGCCGCTCGACCTGGACGTAGACCGCCTCACGATGGAGGTGCTCGACTTCAACCTGCGCGGCGTGATCGACCAAGCGTAGCGCGCGTAGTCGCTGGCCGCGGCGTCAGCCCTCGTCCGGCGCCACCCAGCGGAAGAGGCGGTAGGAGTCGCCGGACGCGCAGAGGTCCGCGTAGGTTCCGACGCGCTGGACCAGGAGTCCGACGCGGTGCGCGAGGTCGACGTGCAGGTCGACGTCATGCACCTCGTTGGTGCAGCGATCGTCCTCCGCAGGCTCGCCGCCCAGGTAGCGCATCGTGAAGCGCGCGTCCGCCGGGAGCCCCCACGCCCGGCGGCAGGGTCCTTCGAGGGCGTCGAGCTTCTCCACCACGCCCTCCGGGCGGACGTCGCGCACGGGACCCCGAAGTCGCCGGAAGCTCTGAAAGCCCGCCTCGCGGAGGAAGGCGTTGCTCGCCGCGCGGTGGGGCGCCCAGGCGTCTTCGTCCGCGTCCCACGCCTCGGCCGGCGCCAGTACGCGCGTCTCGAGGAAGCGGCCATCGGCCGCGTAGATCTCGAGATCCACGGGCTCCGGCTCCGGGGCGGGCCCTTCGTCCATGGTCGGCTCCGAGAGGTCGATGGCGATGCGCGCGCCGTCGGCCGTGAGCGCGGGCAAGTGGCTCACGCCGAAGCCATAGCCGGGGCCGGCACGCGCCGGGAAGCGGCGGTCCGGCCCGAGCACGAGGCGGCACTCGCCCTCCTCGTAGGCGACCGGCGCCGCGGCGGTCGCCTCACCCAAGGGCTCCGCGCTCGGGGGCTCCGCCTCGCCGCCCGGTGCCGGGGATGCAGCTTCTTCCGCGGGGGCCGGCGGCGGCCGGGCGGCAGGCGCCGGGTCCGCGCGCTCGCCGCTGCACGCCCCAAGCAAGAGAACGAGCGCGAGCGCGGAGCTCGCGCTCACGCTGTCACACGCATTGACCATCGTTTACGACGTTGGATTGAACGCCATGGAGAACCGAGCTGTCTACGGCGCGCGCCGCAGCCATCGTTCGCCGACCTCCCGAATCGTGGACCAGGCGGTGATCCTGCTCACCAGCTAGCCTGCACGCGTGGACGCCCTCGTCAGCTCCGTGGGTGCGCGCTCACCGCTGCGCTGGGCGTCGTCGTCGCCGGGCGACGCGCACCGGCACCGCGTGCTCGTGGGTGTGTCCCTGGCCCTCGCGCTCGTCGCGGGCCTCGCCCTCGCCCTCGTGCCCCACCTGGCCGCCGTGCATCTGGCCACCGTGGGCCTCTGCGGCCTGGCCCTGGTGCTCGTTCGCTTCGGCTGGCTGAGCGGCGCCGGCGTGGCGGCGACGGCGGCCGCGCTGGTGCAGCCCTGGTACGGGCTGCTGACGCCCGAGGCCTCCACGACGGTCGTATGGGAGATCGGCTGGCTCCTCCTCGCGGTGGGCATCGCCGGCGCGACGCTCCCCGTTCGAACGCTCGCGGCGGTGCTCGTGGCGATCGTGGTGGGTGAGCTCGCGCTCGTGGCGTGGAACCCGGGCATCGGACGCGAGGCCTTCACCTCCATGGCGGTGCTGCTCGTGTTGCTCGCGGGCCTGGCCCTCGCCTACGCACGTGAACGCGCCCGCCTGCTCGCCGCCGTCGCCCGGCGGGAGGGAGCGCTTCAGGAGGCGAGCGCGCGCGAGCATGCGCGTGCGGCAGAGCTCGAGCGGGCGCAGGAGGCACTCCTCGCGGCGCAAACCCAGCGGCTGCGCGCCTCTCGCCTCGCGGCGCTGGGCGAGCTCTCGAGCGCCGTGGCGCACGAGATCAACAACCCGCTCGCGGCGGCGACCTGGAACGTGGAAGAGCTCGAGGAGGTCGTCGGCGACGAGGCACGCGAGGAGCTGAGCGCGCTCCGGGAAGCGCTCGGGCGGTGCGAGGCGGTCGTGGAGCGTTTGCTCGCCCTCGCGGCCGTCAACGGTCCCGCCGGGCCGGTCGACCCCGAGACGCTGGTCGAGGGTGTGCTCGCCATCGTGGGGCCCCATCTCGACGCGCGGGGCGTGACCGTTCACGTGGACGTCGCGCGAGCGCCCCGCCTCCACGGGCACGAGGCCGAGCTGCGGGAGCTCCTCTTCCATCTCCTCCTCAACGCCGGAGAAGCCGTCGGCGCCGGCGGCCACGTGAGCGTCGTGGGGCGCGTCGACGGCGAAAGCTTCGTCCTCGGCGTGGAGGACGACGGGCCCGGCGTCGATCCCTCCCTCGGAGAGGCCGTCTACCAGCCCTTCGTGAGCGGGACCTCGGCGAGCCCGGGCCTCGGCCTGGCCCGCTGCCATGGCATCGTCCAGCGCCACGGCGGGACCATCGTGCACGAAGCCGTGGGAGAGCGCGGCACGCGCTTCGTCGTGAGGCTTCCTGCGGCATGAAGCTCCTCGTGGTCGACGACGACGCGCTCGTCCGACGTTCCCTCGCGCGTGCGCTTCGGAGGCGCGGCCACGACGTGCACGAGTGCGCCTCCGCGGCCGAGGCCCTCGAGGTGCTCGGCGGAACGCGCTTCGACGGGGTGATCACGGATCTCTGGATGCCGGAGCAGGACGGCTTTGCCCTGCTCACGCAGGCGAAGCAGCTCGCGCCGGAGACGCCCGTCGTCATCATCACGGGCTTGCCGCACCCGGGCCAGGAGGTACGCGCCCTCGAGCTTGGCGCGGAGGCCTTTCGCAAGAAGCCCGTCCGGGCCGCCGAGCTCGAGCAGCTCCTCGGACGGAGCTCCGCGCAGGTCGCCGGCTAGCTACGAGTCCGCGTCCCGACCGAGCACCGCCCGAAGCGCCTTCGCGAGGTCGGCCATCTTGATGGGCTTGAGTAGGTTGACGTCGTCGGGCAGCAGGCCGTTGCCGTGGATCGCGGCTTCCCGCGGGTAGCCCGACATGAAGATGACGGGAAGGTCGGGGCGCCGCTGGCGGGCGTGCGTGGCGAGGCCCGGACCCTGGAGCGCCCCGGGCATCACGATGTCCGTGAGCACGAGCCGAACCGTGGCATCGGCCGCGAGGAGCTCCGCCGCGCGGTCGCCCGACTCCGCCTCCGTCACCCGGTAGCCGAGCTTGTTGAGCTGACGACGGAGCATCTTCCGCACGGCCGCATCGTCCTCGACGAGGAGGATGTGCTCGGAGCCTCCCGGGGGAGGCGATTTCGTGGCGGTCACGGAGGCCACGGGCGCCGCGTCCGACGCCGGGAAGTAGAGCTTCACGGTGGTGCCGACGCCGACCTCCGAGTAGAGCCGCGCGGTGCCGCCGATCTGGCGCAGGAGCCCCTCCACCATGGAGAGCCCCATGCCCGTGCCCTTGCCTTCCTCCTTGGTCGTGAAGAAGGGGTCGAAGGCACGCTCCACCACGTCGGGGGACATGCCAGCGCCGGTGTCGGTCACGGCCAGCAGAACGTAGCGACCGGGCTCGACGAGCTCGGTGCGGTCCGAGACGTACTCCTCGTCGAGGCGGACGTTGCTCGTCTCGAGGGTGAACTTGCCGCCCTCGGGCATCGCGTCGCGGGCGTTGAGGGCCAGGTTGAGGATCGCGCTCTCGACCTGGTTGACGTCGATGCGCGTCCTCCAGAGCCCACCGCCGCGTACCGTCTCGATGGCGATGCTGGCCGGCAGGACCCGGCGCAGCATGCGGTCGAGGTCGCCGATGACGGCATTCAAATCGGCCACGCTCGGGGAGAGAACGGCCTTCCGCGCATAGGCCAGGAGCTGCTTCGTCAGCCGCGCCCCTCGCTCCACGCCGCGCGCGATGTCGTCCAGCGATTCGCGCACATCGTCCTCGCTCTCGGCCGCCTCGATGAGATCGAGGTTGCCCGCGAGGACGCCGAGCGTGTTGTTGAAGTCGTGCGCGATGCCCCCCACGAGCTGGCCGAGGGCTTCCATCTTCTGGCTCTGCGCGAGCGCGAGCTCCGCCCTGTGCTGCCGCGTCGTGTCGAGGCCGACGCCGCCGATGAGCTTCTCGCCCGTCAGCGGGTCCTCGAGGGGGAACGTCGTGTCGTAGACGTAGTGCGTCTCCCCGTCGGCCGTCTCGAACGCGCCATGGCGCACGACGGTCTCCCCCCGCTCGAGCACGCGCCGGTCCACGGCTTCGAGGGCGCGATCGGTCTCCTCGTCGAAGAGGTCGGAGGTGTCCTTGGCGATGAACTCTTCGACGGTGCATCCCGCGATGCGGGCCGCCATCGCGTTGCCGTAGATGTGCTTCCGGTTCTTGTCCTTCATGTAGACGGCCGCCGGCGCCTTATCGAAGAACGCTCGGAAAAGCCGCTCGATGCGCGTCACCTGATCGCGCAGCTGCTTCACCTCGGTGCGCTCGGTGAGGAAGCCGATGAGCAAGCGCGGGGCCAAGCCCTGGCGCACGAGCCAATAGCCGTTCACTCGGAACTGAACGTAGTCGCCGCGCGCGTGCCGAAGGCGGATGTCGACGACGTAGCCCGCCCAGGACTCCATGGACCGGGCGAGGGCTTCGCGATGGGGGCCCTCGTCCTCGGGGTGCAGGAGCTCCTCGACCTGCACGAGGTTCGTCGCGCGCTGGTCCGCGTGGCCGAGCGCCCGAAGGAGCTTCGGTGACCACCGCACGTCGTCGGCCTCCCGGTCCCAGTAGTAGGTGCCCGCCGTGCGATCCTCGAGGAGTCTCCAGTAGTCGACCGCCTCGACGCCCGGGGGAAGGCGACCTTTGTGTTCGTCCATCGTGAGGATTCTCCCGACGGAAGGCTATGTCGGGTGCGCACGGCGTAGCCATCCCCAGACAGGACTGCTGCGTCCACCCATCGAGAGGGCGAGCGGCGCGAGCGCTAGCTCGGGTCCGGGAAGGGCATCCCGAAGTCGGGCTTGTCCCGACGGCCGAGCACCCATCGGTAGACCTCGAGGGTCTGGCGGGCCTTCGCCTCCCAGGTGAACTGCTCCTCCACGCGGCGTCGCCCCGCGGCCGCCATCTCGGCGAGCCGCTCCGGCGCGGCGAGGAGCTCCTCGAAGGTCCTCCGGAAGCCCGCGACGATGGACGCCCGGGGACCCACGGGCACCCGGACACCGGTCGCGTCGCTCACGAGCTCGTTGGGCCCGGCATAGCCGACCACCACGGGCACGACGCCGAGCGCCATGGCCTCGAGCGCGACGGCGCCGCCGAACTCCCGCACGCTGGGGAAGCCGAGCACGTGCGCCCGGGCGAGGCGCGCCTGGAGCTCCGTATGCGGGACGAAGCCCGGCAGCTCGACGCCGGCCTCGAGCTCCGGCGTCCGGAGCGCCCTCAGCCGCTCCATCTCCGGCCCGTCGCCGATGATGTCGAGGGTGAGGCGGCCGGCCTTCACCAGCGGGGCCGCCGCCTCGATGAGCATGTCGGCGCCCTTGTAGGGCACGAGCCGGCCCACGAAGGCCACGCGGAGCGGCTCGCCGGCGTAAGGCGCCGCGCGCTCGGTGAAGCGCGAGGGATCGACGGCGTTCTCCGGGATGTAGACGCAGCGCCCGTGGTGTCCTTCGAGCTGGTCCCAGGTGGCCATGCTGCCCACGAGGATGGCGGCGGCGTGGCGCCGCGTGCGCCGGTAGCCCGGCAGGAAGCGGTGCGCGCCACGGACGTAGGCGAGCCACTCACCCTCGGCGCGCTGAACGTCGCGGAAGCCCTGCGGCCAGGCGACCCCGCCATTGATGGGCCCCCACAAGAAGGGCACGCCCGCCGCGGCGAGCCGCGGCGCGAGCATGATGCTCGGGATGGTCGGCGAGAGCGGCGTCACCCGATGCACCAGGTCGTATTCGCCAGCGCGGATCGCTGGCCCGAAGCGCTTCCAGAGCTTGCGCTCGAACTCCGGGTAGGAGGCGCTCGCGAGCGCGGTGGAGAAGGTCCAGCCGATCCCCGTCGTCTTCCGGACGAGGGTCTCGAGGCGGTAGAGGGTGCTCGCGACGAGCTCGCTGTCGATGGCGGTGAAGTCCTCGCCCTCGCGCCACCCAGCACGCTCGAAGGCCTCCCGGTTGCGAACCTGCGTGACCACGTGCGCGTCGGTGATCGCCTTCAGCGCCGCGCAGTGGGACCAGCCGACGAGCGGTACGCTGGTCCACTCCGGATTTGCGGCTTCCGCGACGAGCAGAACGCGCGGAGACCGTTCGCTGGAGGGCGGGCCCGATTTCACGTAGGGCGTATTACTACACTATCTCCGGTGCGCGAGGTGCTTCCAACGCATCGAGTAGCATATCGATCCATCCGTCTACCTGCGCCGAAAAGGGCCACATCCAGCCGTACGCGGGACCGGTGAACTGCGACCGTACGTGCTCTCGGAGGCGGGGATCGCGCGCCGCGTCGATCCCGTGGACCTCCGCGTGGGCGCGGAACGTCTCGGCATAGGCCTCCCACTCGAGGCGGGCGCGTCCCCAGGCGAGACCGAGCGGGAGGATCGGGAGCAAGTAGAGCAGGCTCATGCCGACGAGGCCGTAGCGCCGGAACTGCCGAAGATGGACCGCCTCGTGACGGAGGACGCAATAACGCTCGAGAGCGGGACGCGCGTCCCAATCGGACGGTACGTAGAGCGTCTGGCCGAGCGTGGTGACGTAGCGCGTGAGGTAGGCGCGCTGGCCGCCGAAGGTCAGCAGCCGAAGCACCGCGTCGATGCCGCGGCTCAGCGGGTCCTCGGCCTTCGCGACCACCCGGAGCCGCGGGAACTCCTCCCGCAGCGACGCCAGGTAGGTCTCGGGGTCGTGGCGCGTCATCGCGGCTCGTTCTCCGCGCCGCCCTCCGGGACCGGCGCCGGCGCCTCGCGCGGTCCACGCGCGTCGAGGTACGCGCCGCGCACGGCCGAGCTCACGCCGAGGCAGGACACGCTCAAGAGCGCGCAGCCAAAGGCGACGGCCAGCAGCTTCAGCTCCTTCTTCAGCCGCCGAGCCTCCTCGGTGGAGGGCCCTTCGGCGGGCGCCGCGGGCTCCTCGGGCCGGCGCCCCGCCTCGCGCGCGCTCACCACGCGGGAGAACCGAGGTTGGCGACGAGGCGCTTCACGGCGAGCCCCGGCCGCGCGTGGCGCAGGGTCTCGGCGGCGGGCGCCGCTTCCGGACAGTCGAGGAGCGTGAGCTTCTCGAGGGCGCTCGGCAGGTCGTCGAGGTCCTCGAGCGCGGGGAGGTTCGAGAGCGTGAGGCGGACGAGCGGGAGCGCCCCGAGGCCCGTCGTCGTCCTGAGCCTCTGAAGCCGGTCGAGGGAGAGCTCGCGCAACGCACGGAAGCCAGCGAGGGGCACCAGCGAGCCCAGCCGCACACCGCCGAGGGCGAGGCGCGCGAGCCCCGGGGGCAACGCATCGAAGCCGGCCAGGGGCACGCCCGCTTCCCGGCGGGCGCGCTCGAGGGCCGGCAGCGCGGGGAAGCGCTCGCCGTGGCAGGCGAGCGTGAGGCGCCGGCGCGCGCCCAGGCGCTCGAGCCCGCGCAGATCGACGGCCTCCGCCTCGACGAGGGCCAGGTCGCGCTGCG
>ERZ1740059.304-NODE-304-length-27375-cov-6.721120_pt1 | contig 27375 bp, 29 predicted proteins | sample MGYA00581744_ERZ1740059 | MGnify/ENA primary metagenome ERZ1740059 (study PRJEB43018, sample SAMN04849738) | marine metagenome | isolation source: floating plastic debris | place: Pacific Ocean | collected 2008-08-28 | study: EMG produced TPA metagenomics assembly... | reverse complement strand
CTCGCGCGGGCCGCGGTGTCGCAAACATTACGCGCATGGCCCCGCCTTATCTCGTCGAACCTTACCGAGACCAAGCAGGATCAAACGTTCTGCCTACAAAAATAGCTCCTAAAACAGCGCGTTGAACGGGTTAACAACGTCTTGTTGAATCTTCAGGATTTTTTTCTGTTGATTCACGGGATTTTTAGCGCTGCGCGGTATCTAGACACCTGTTCCGGGGACAACCCAAGAAAACTCTCGGGACGTCTATAATCTGCATAGTGGGAGTTTCCAATGCGTAATTTTTTCAAGAATGAGTCAGGTGCAACTGCAATCGAATATGGTCTCATCGCTGCTCTGATCGCTGTTGCGATCATCGGTGCGGTTACCACGCTCGGTAAAAACGCTGCTAACACCTTTGACGAAGTCTCTGCTCAGCTGGGCTAAGACTTTACCGAAAGGTCTGCCGATAAGGCACCGAAGCCGCCGGGTTCGCCCGGCGGCTTTATTCTTTTAGATCATCAAGTGATCCTTAAGTCATTTGCTATAGCGACACTGCAAAATCATACGCCTTTGGAGGTTGACCCATGATCCTTGCGTTGTTCGCGATCAGCTTTTTTGCGCTCTGCATCCTTGCCGCCCTGATCGACATCGAGACCCTCACCATTCCAAACTGGTTGAATGGCTGGTTGGCCTTCCTGTTTGTGCCAGCGGCGATTTTGGCCGCTCCGGGATGGGAGACGGTTGGCTGGCATGTTCTGGTTGGCGCGATCGCTTTTGTTGCGTCCGTCGCGCTCTTCTTTCTCGGCGTGTATGGCGGCGGCGATGCGAAATTCATTCCAGGCGTTCTGCTCTGGGTCGGGCCAGCTGGCGTAGCTCCATTTCTGATCGTTACGGCGCTGGCCGGCGGCATTCTGACAATACTTGTCATTATTATGCGCGGTTTGTTGCCGTCTGGATATGCGCCCGGATTTGGGGTCGCGACCTTCGAAGATCGCAAGGGCGTGCCGTACGGCGTCGCCATTGCTATGGGCGCTTTGTTTGCTGCCCCAGCGTCTCCGTTTCTTGCTGATTTCTTAAGCCAAATCCAACGTTTCAATTAACCATGCTTTAGCTTCGGCGTGAAATATTCGTCGATAGTCCCGATGGTTCCAAAGGGGCGGGGTAGAGAGAAAAGGCACTCTTCATGTCACCTATGCGGCTCATTATTCTGGCTGGCGCGCTCGTCGCAGCTGTCTTGGCAGCGTTCCTCGTCCGGAACCTGGCCTCGCAACAACCAGCAGTCGTGTCGGCGCCGGCACAGACGGTTGAGAAGATTGTTGAAGTTGAAGTCTCCCAGCAGAAGGTTCTGGTCGCGAAAACTGATTTGCGCGTCGGAACTCTGCTGACGCCAGACGAATTCAAATGGGCGAACTGGCCAGACTCCACGATCAACCCGGCCTATTATACCCAGGAAATTGCGCCGGATGCGATGGAGATCCTGACCGGCAGCGTTGTCCGCTCGGCCATGTATGCAGATGAGCCGGTGATGCCACAAAAGATTGTGCAGAAGGGCGAGACCGGATTTATGGCGGCCCTGCTGAGCCCTGGTAAGCGCGCTATGACCATCGAGATTTCGCCGGAATCTGCCTCCGCCGGATTCATTCTACCGGATGACCGCGTCGACATCATCCTGAGTCAATTGGTGGAGTTTATCGGAGATACGGACTTGCCACCGCAGCTGATCACCAACACGATTATGGAAAACGTCCGCGTCATCGCCATTGATCAGACGTTTGGCGATGTTGACGGTATTCCGACTTTGACCGGCTCCACCGCGACGATGGAAATTACGCAAGTACAGGCCGAGCTGCTGGCCAATGCGGCGCGGTCCGGAACCCTTTCGCTGACGCTTCGGAGTGCTGCAGATGCAGGCTTCAATGAAGGAGAGGCGCTCGCCAATCGATTGTTACTCAATGATATCGAGTCAGGTGGTCGAAAAGTCATGATCTATCGCAGCAATAAAGTTGAGGCCGGAGGCAGCTAGATGAAACGCTTGCAGCAAGCAATTACAGCCTCAACATTGGCGTTTGGCTTGTGCCTGACGCCTCTTGTTGCGTCTGCACAAACCGATCCAACCGAAAACCCAATGGGCGTCAGCACGCTTGAACCCGGTGACACCGGGGTTTCGCGGAGTCTGAGCATTGGCGTCGACAAATCCATTATCGTCGATCTGGATCGCCCGGCCGCGGATGTCATTATCACCAATCCCGAAATTGCAGATGCCACCGTGCAAACGGCCAAGCGGATCATTTTCCGAGGCGTCGTAGCCGGACAGACAAATGCGTTCATTTTTGACAATCGCGGTCGCCCGCTTCTGAACCTCGAGATTTCGGTTGCGGCCGACACGACAGAGATCAACGCGATGCTCAAACGCTACGTGCCCGGCGCGCGTGTCACAGTCGAGGGCGCGAACGAGAATCTGATCATTTCCGGGACTGTCGACAACCTGCTGCAATCGGATCAGGTCATGCGTCTGGTCCAAGCTTACATGTCTCAGGACGTCCTGCCGATCAATATGATGAGCATCCGGGCCAAGGACCAGGTCATGATGGAGGTGCGCATTGTCGAAATGCAGCGCTCCGTGATCAAGCAGCTCGGGATCAATCTGAGTGGCGAGTTTGGCCTTGGGGAGTTTGCCACGAGCAGTCTTCAGCCAGCCATCGATGCGTTAACCGGTCGGCCCGAGTTTTTTGATCCTGATGTTCGAACGGCGCAAATTGACCCGATCACCGGTGATGTCAATATTATTACCATTCCCGGGATAGGCACAAACACGCAGGGCGTTGGCAACGCCCTCCAGGTATTGACGCCAACGACTCCCTTCTCACAACAGTTTGGACTGACAAGCTCCAATGGGTTCAGTGTTGCTGGCGGATCATTGGGCGGCTTAAGCACCGATATCGGATACACAAATTATAACGGTTTCGCCCAGCAGTCTGCCGCAGGTGCAGCGATTGACGCGCTCGAGCGGGTGGGCGTGGTTCGAACGCTGGCCGAACCCAATATTATGGCTGTTTCCGGCGAAAGCGCGAATTTCCTGGCCGGTGGTGAATTTCCCGTCCCGGTTGCCTCTGATGAAGACGGCGTCACGGTCGAGTTCAAACCTTACGGTGTTGGACTTGCCTTTACACCCGTGGTTCTTTCGGAGGGCCGCATATCATTGAAAATCTCTACGGAGATTTCCGAACTGTCCAACCAGGGTGCGTTTCAAGGCGTTTCGGGTGTGGCGATCAACGCCGATGGGACGCTGACAAGTGTCCCTGGGCTCACCATTCCTGCACTGGTCGTACGCCGCGCCGAGAGCGTGGTCGAGCTTCCGTCCGGCGGTTCAACAATGTTGGCCGGTCTCATTCAATCACGCAGTCGACAGACGCTGGACCAGTTACCGGGTCTGAAGAAACTGCCAATTCTGGGAACACTGTTCCAGTCGCGCGACTTTGAAAACCAGGAAACCGAAATGGTCGTCATCGTCACGCCATATCTGGTCGATCCGACCCAGAAAGAAAAGCTGAAAACGCCTGCCGACGGGTTCGTCAACGCGTCTGATCCACAGACGATTTTCTTTGGCAAGCTGAACGCTCAGTACGCGGATTCAGGCGAAGGCCTGTCGCGGGAAAATTACTCTGCTCCTGTCGGCTTTATAGAGGAATAGATGCGATCATGACTCGTGCAAAAACAGCTATTTTCAGCGCTCTGGCCACTGGTTTGCTCATTCTGTCCGGGTGCCAGTCATCCGAGGGTCGGAACACGAATAACAAGGTTCCGATTTCAGACTATTACGGCACGCCTCTGGATCGCTATGAGATCGGTGTTAAGGAGCATCGCGAATATCTCGAAGTCCAACTCGACCCGCGCGACACCCAATTGCGCGTTTCCGAAGTGCAGAAGGTTCGCGCGTTTCTCGACGCGTATGCGGATGTTGGTCACGGCCCGCTCGTGATCTCGATGCCGAGAAGCGCTGAAGCCCCGCAATTGGCGGTTGGTGCCGTGTCTGAAATTCGTGAATTCGCCTGGGAAACCGGTATCGACTATGATCAGATGCTTGGTGCTGCCTATGACGCCTCAGGCCGAGGGTCCACGCCGATTATCATGGCTTTCAAGACCTATAAGGCGATTGCGCCCGACTGTCCTTCTCTGGCGGAATTTGATCTCGCCAATGCTGTATCGAATAGCGAGATGCCATCGTTTGGCTGCGCGGTCCGGGCCAATATGGCCGCCATGATTGCCGAGCCTGCCGATCTGCTCGGAGAACGGGCGCTGGATCAAGGCATGATTGGACGTCAACAATTCATGCTTGATCTGTGGCTACAGGGTCAACCGACCCCGTCAACGCGCAGCGAAGGCGAGACGACAGCCATTTCATCGGCGGTGAACTAGGGCGGCGAAGACGCACAAGGAGTGAAGTAGAATGTCGAACGATAGTGCTCTCTTTGAAGACGATTTCGATATGGAATTCGAAGACGATTTCGATTCTGCTTTGGCGACGGTTCTTGATGACGAACCTGAAGACATAGAGCAGCCAGAAGCGGTCAATCTTGATGCGCCGATGAAGGAACTGGACGATTTCGATCCAAGCTCCGATCTTGCCGACGAGGCATCCATGGTGATCTCGGATCAGGATGAGGGCGGATATCGCGCCATTCCGGCGATTGCAGCCATGGCATTTTGCGAGTCTCCGAAAACCGTGTCTCTTATCGAGGCGGTGTCCAATGACCGACGCATGCAGCAGGCCAATGTTCAGACCCAGATGGGCGGACTGGAAGCCGCGATTGCCTATTTGGTTGAAAACCCAACGCCGAATCTGCTGATCCTGGAATCCTCAGCGGCCAACACATCCATGATCGCACAAATCGATGAATTGGCCTCACACTGTGATGAGGGCGTGCAGGTCATGGTGATCGGCAATACCAATGATATCGGCTTGTATCGCCAGCTTATGGCGCGCGGCGTGAGCGAATATCTCGTGCCTCCGATCGCGCCGGTTCAGATCGTTCGCTCGATTAGCCAGCTTTTCTCTGATCCGGATGCCCCGTTTGTCGGAAAATCCATCTCGGTCATCGGCGCCAAAGGCGGCGTTGGCGCATCTACGATCGCGCACAATCTGGCCTGGGCCCTGTCTGAGAGTGCCGAGGTGAATACGGCGCTGATCGATCTCGACCTGTCCTTCGGGACCACAGCGCTCGATTTCAACCATGAGAATCAACAGACGGTGGCGGATGCCTTGCTGGCCCCTGAACGGGTTGATGATGCGGTTGTCTCCAAATTGCTGTCCAAGGTCACGGATCGATTGTCTCTGTTTACGGCGCCGGCCACGGTGTCGCAGATCATGGATATCCCAACCGAGTCCTATACGACCATTATCGATACGGTGCGCCGCGTGATGCCTTACGTTGTGCTCGATATTCCGCACGCCTGGTCCGAGTGGACCTATCAGACCTTGCTGGCCTCGGACGAAGTGATCCTGATCTGTCAGCCGGATCTGGCCTCCTTGCGCAATGGCAAGAACATGATTGACGAGCTCAAGGCGCAGCGCCCGAATGATGCTCCGCCGCGGCTTGTGGTGAATATGATGGGCGTCCCGAAACGCCCGGAGATTCCGACCAAGGATTTCGCCGCAGCGATTGAAGTCGAGCCGTCCATCGTACTGCCATTCGATCCGCAATTGTTCGGCACAGCGTCAAATAATGGACAGATGATTTCCGAAACTGATTCCAGCGCGGCGCCGTCTGCCGCGATTGATCAGCTCGCGAGCCAGATCTCCGGCCGCGAAATCGTCGCACAATCCAAATCACTGCTGCAGAAGCTGCTCGGGAAATAGGCACAGAAGAGGGCTAAGACATGGCATTTGGCAAACGTACTGCCGGACCCGCAACTGCAAAGCCAGCGGTGGCCAAAGCCGCGCCTCCGGCTGCACCGAAGCCGCCGGTTGCGAAGCCTGTTGCGAAAGCCCCTAAACCCCCGGCCGAGCCGAAAGAAAAACCGAAGCCCGCGGCGGTCAAACCGCCCGCTCCGGTGCAAGAAGAGAAGGTGACGCAGGTCACCGATCGTTCTGAAGAATATTATGCAACCAAAACGACGATCTTCAATGCGCTGATTGATACGATCGACCTGGGCCAGCTGGCGCAACTCGATCAGGAGAGCGCCCGGGAAGAAATCCGCGATATTGTCGTCGAAATCATCGCGATCAAAAATGTCGTCATGTCGATATCCGAGCAGGAACATCTGCTCGACGATATCTGTAATGACGTGCTCGGCTATGGGCCGCTGGAGCCATTGCTCGCGCGGGATGATATCGCCGATATCATGGTGAACGGCGCGGACACTTGCTATATCGAGGTCGACGGCAAGATCGAACGCACCAATATCCGGTTTCGCGATAATGCGCAGCTGATGAATATCTGTCAGCGGATCGTGAGCCAGGTCGGTCGCCGGGTTGATGATGCCAGTCCGATCTGTGACGCGCGCCTGCTGGATGGGTCACGTGTGAACGTCATCGCACCGCCGCTTTCGATTGACGGGCCTGCGCTGACCATTCGTAAATTTAAGAAGGACAAGCTGAAGCTCCAGGATCTGGTCAACTTCAAGTCCATCTCCGAGGCGGGTGCCGAAATCCTGCGGATTATTGGTCACGCCCGCTGTAACGTCTTGATCTCTGGCGGTACGGGCTCAGGCAAGACCACGCTGCTCAACTGTCTGACCGGCTTCATCGAGCCAAGCGAACGCGTCATCACGTGTGAAGACTCGGCCGAACTTCAATTGCAACAGCCGCACGTCGTGCGACTGGAAACCCGTCCGCCGAACATTGAAGGCTCAGGTGAGATTTCGATGCGGGATCTGGTCAAGAACTGTCTGCGGATGCGACCTGAGCGCATTATCGTGGGCGAGGTGCGTGGACCCGAGGCATTTGACCTCTTGCAGGCGATGAATACGGGCCATGATGGTTCAATGGGTACGCTGCACGCCAACAGTCCGCGTGAGGCGCTGTCACGGGTTGAATCGATGATTACCATGGGCGGCTTCAGCCTGCCGGCAAAGACCATTCGCGAGATGATTGTCGGATCGGTCGATGTGGTTGTTCAGGCTTCACGTCTGCGCGACGGCTCGCGCCGTATCATGTGTGTGACCGAAGTGATGGGACTGGAAGGCGACACGATCGTGCTTCAGGATATCCTGAAATATGAGATCGAAGGCGAAAACGATGATGGCAAGATCATTGGCCGCCATCGTGGCACCGGCATTGGTCGCCCGAAATTCTGGGAACGCGCTCAGTACTATAATCTGGAACGCGACCTGGCGACGGCCCTGGATGAATTGGAATAGACGATGGATCTGAACAACGATCTCGTCCTTTATGCCATTGGCGGCCTGGCCTTTCTGTGCATAGCGGGAATCGGATTTGTTCTGACCGGCGATAGCGGGGCGGAGAAGGCGTCCAAGCGCGCTCGGCAGCTCGCGGCCAATGAGACACCGGGTCGGCGCACACAACGCAGTGATCCGAACGCGGCGCGGAAAAGACAAACGCAACAAATGCTGAAAAAGCTGCGCGAGCAGGATGAAAGCCGCCGAAAGTCACTGGTGGCGAATGACATACAGTCGAAAATCAACCAGGCTGGCCTGGAAATGCCGGCGCAGATGTTCTGGATCATATCCGTCATCCTTGGCCTCATTGCGGCGTTTGCCATGTGGTATTCCGGCGCCGAAGGTCCGCCGATGATCCTGGGTTTTCAGTTCAAGTCACAACCGGCCATGATTGGTGGCGCGGCATTTGTTGCCGGGATCGGACTGCCCCGCATGGTGCTCGGATTTCTCACCAGCGGGCGCAATAAGAAGCTGATGAACCAGTTTGCGGACGGCATCGACATTATTGTTCGCGGTGTCAAATCCGGTCTGCCCCTGACCGAGTGTTTGCGGATCATCGCCAAGGAAAGCCCAGCCCCGCTGGGCCCTGAATTCCAGTTGCTAACCGACAATTTGCAAATGGGCATGAGTACAGAGCGCGCCTTGCAACAATTCTACAAGCGCGTGCCGCTGCCGGAAGTGAACTTCTTCGTCATCGTTTTATCCATTCAGGCCAAGGCCGGTGGTAACCTGTCGGAAGCGCTCGGTAACCTTTCCACGATCATTCGCTCGCGGAAGATGATGCGCGAAAAGATCAAGGCGCTTTCAGCTGAAGCCAAGGCCTCAGCTTATATTATTGGCAGCCTGCCTTTCGCGGTTGGATTCATGGTCTATCTGACCACGCCATCCTACATCGCGGAGCTCTGGACCAGTTCCGGCGGACACGCCGTCCTGTTTGTAGGTTTCTGCTTATACACCATCGGCATCGCTGTGATGCGTAAAATGATCAGCTTCGATTTCTAGGGGAGGGCAGGCATGAGCGATTTCGTACAATCCTTGAGTGACCCGGCCTCCCTGCTGTCCATGGCTGTGGCGGTGGCCATGTTTATGACCGTGATTGGCGTGATGTTGCCCGCTTTGAAGGGGGACAAGCTGGAAACCCGATTGAAACAGGTTTCCGAGCAACGCGACAGGCTGCGTCGCGCGTCGCGCGCGGACATTGAACAGACCGGCCTGAAGCGCGAAAACAAGGGCACAATCAGCGACATCACGAACAAGCTGGACCTTCAGAAAATGCTGGAGGATCCAAATATTGAAGCCAAGCTGGAACAGGCGGGTTTACGGGGGCCTCGGCCACTCACCATTTTCTATTTCTGCCGCTTTGCCTTGCCATTCTTGTTCGCCGTCATCGTCTTTTTATTCATTTTCTTCGTCAATGATTTTGGTTTGCAGGGAAATATGAAGTTTGCCTCCATCATCTTTGGTCTGGCGGCGGGTTTCTATGCGCCCAATCTCTATGTTGGCAATATTGCGTCGAAACGCCAGCAATCGGTGATGCGGGCGTTCCCGGATGCGCTTGACATGATGTTGATCTGTGTCGAATCCGGCATGTCGATCGAAATGGCGTTTGCCAAGGTCGGGGCCGAGATTGGCACAGCGTCGGTTGAACTGGCAGAAGAGCTTCAGCTGACAACGGCCGAATTGTCGTATCTGCAGGAGCGCCGGCAGGCTTATGAAAACCTGGCCCGGCGGACCGGCCATGAGGGTGTGAAAGCCGTCACCATGGCTCTGGTACAGGCTGAGCGCTATGGTACGCCGCTCGGCGATGCCTTGCGGGTCATGGCGAAAGAAAACCGCGACATGCGGATGTCTGCCGCTGAAAAGAAAGCGGCGGCTTTGCCCGCCCAGCTAACCGTTCCAATGATCCTCTTCTTCCTGCCGGTTCTGTTCCTTGTGGTTCTGGGACCAGCGGTGATCAAGGTGATGCGGATGCAGGCCGAAAACAGCTAAGCGCGTTCGACCCAAGGCGGTCTATTCACTCAGAATGATGTCCGGGCGAGGGGCGCTTAGCGTCCTTGTGAGCCGCGTAAGGTCGGACGCAGTTTCCCTGTGACCGGTTGCGGACCATCGCCCGCCAAAGCCGGCTCGGAATTGGGGACGTTTGCCTCTGATATCGGGTCTTGCATGCTCTCCGCATCGACTTGTGCTTCCGGCACGCCGGGCATGGGTTCCGCCATTCCAGGGGTGCGTTCCAGCGTGTCGAGCACATCATCCAGATTACGCAAATTATCATAATTGCGACGTGGCGCGATCATCTCGCGCAAGGCGCGCTGATTGGCTTCGATTGATCGCGGCGGTGCGTTCGGATCGACCGCAATCATTTCGTCAAATCGCCCCTGCAGGCCGAGAATCAGAGCCAGATTTTGTCTGATACGCACATCCGCCCCCTGCGCCAGAACGGCTTTTCGCAAGGAGGTTTCAGCCGCCTCCAATTGTCCGGTCAGGGCCAGTGACATGCCATAGTTTGATAAGGTTGTGGCCCGGTCCGGATCGCGATCGAGGGCGAATTGATAGGCCTGCTGGGCCTTTTCATGCTCTCCTAGCCGATCAAACGCCAGGCCAAGCGCTGCCAGCGGTGTGGCCTCGGTCATCGGCGCGACGTCTGCGCTGCGAGCAAAAACCTGGGCCGCCTGCTCAAATTTGGACTGTGTCATGAAAGACCGCCCCAATTCGAGGAAAATTTCGTACCCTTCCGGGTGAAGGGGAACAGAGGCGGTGGCGATCTCGAGCACGCGCTCATGACTGCCAATACCTCTCAACGCGCGCATGAACTGAACCGTCGTCTCGAGATTGGTCCCGTCCTTTTGATATTCACCGGCCCAGAAATTCGCCCGTGTGATCGGATCCGAACGATTCGCCTGGGCCATCTCCGCCGCGGTTGCAGGGGCGAGCGCGGCCTCCATGGCATCTTGCATCGCCTGATCTTCTGCAGACATTGCATCGGGTGTGCTGGCACACGCAGCGCTTGCGACAAGGACCAGCAAGGGCAGTGCAAATTTGGCAGTTCTGGCTCTGGACATTTCTCAGGCTCCGAGGCTGTTAGAGCGCTGATCATGCCAGCAACCTGGTCAAGACGAGGTTAACAGAACTGGCATCCGAATTAACTTGTATGGAGCACTTTATGCCCACCCATTCCGCTTTGATTTCTCGGGCTGACACAGCCACCCCAGTCTACCTTTACTCAAAGGCGGATTGGGCAGATGCCACCGGCCTTCCAGAGGATTTGATGGCGATGGCACATGCGCAGGATTTCAAGGGTGGATCCGGGCAAACCGCGCTGACCGCTAATGCCGAAGGGGGCGTCGCCGGGGTTTTGTTCGGGCTTGGCGATTCGACGGATGCCCTCGCGGTTGCGGCCTTGAGCGCAAAATTACCGCGTGGAACGTATCAAATCGCGCATTCTGGCGGTTTCACGGCGGCTCAGATTGCGAATGCCTGGGCGGATGGCGCGTATCGTTTTGACCGCTATTTGAGCGAAAAGGCCGATCCGCCAAAACTGGTCGTGGGCGATGATTCAGACGGTGAAGCGCAGATTCGGGTCGCGGTTGCCGTCGACCGGCTGCGCGATCTGGTCAATACCCCCGCCGAAGACATGGGGCCACCCGAGATTCAGGGCGCGATCAGCGATTTGGCCGAGCGCTATGGCGCCAGCCTGGAGACGATTATCGGCGAAGCGCTGTTGGAGCAGAATTACCCAATGGTGCATGCCGTCGGCCGTGCCGGTCCGGAAGCGCCGCGCATCATGGAACTCAGTTGGGGCAATGCCGATCATCCGGAACTGGCCATTGTCGGCAAGGGCGTCGCCTTTGATACGGGCGGCCTCAATCTGAAAACCGGCAATTATATGCGCCTGATGAAAAAGGATATGGGCGGCGCGGCGCATGCGATTGCGCTGGCCGAACTGGTCATGGGGCATGATCTGCCCGTCTATTTGAAACTCTATGTGCCCGCCGTCGAGAATGCGATTGCCGGCGACGCGTTTCGTCCCGGCGATGTCCTCTCCAGCCGCAAGGGCTTAAGCGTCGAAATTGACAATACGGATGCGGAAGGACGCCTGATTCTGGGCGACGCGCTCACCCGGGCTTGCGAATCCGAACCTGACCTGGTGATTGATTTTGCGACCCTGTCCGGGGCCGCCCGCGTCGCGCTGGGGCCGGACCTGGCGCCATATTATACTGATGATGAAACACTTGCGGCAGAAATTGCGCAAGGCGCGGCGGCCAGCGGCGATCCCGCATGGCGCATGCCGCTTTGGAATCCGTATCGCGCTATGTTGAAAAGCCCGATCGCCGATATTGTGAACAGCGCGTCCGGCGGCATGGCAGGATCGATCACCGCGGCGATCTTTCTCAAGCAGTTTGTCGAGGCCAAGTCATGGGTCCATCTGGATGTCTGGGCCTGGCGCGAAGGCAAATATGGTCGCCCGGCGGGTGGCGCGGCGTGTGGCTTGCGGGCCATGTGGAAGACGTTGCAGTCGCGTTACGGCTAACGTTCATCGCTGATAATGTAGCGCGGCCCGACGCCGAGCCGCCACGCCTTGTCCTCCGGATTGTAGAGCTGGCAGACTTTTAACGACAGGCAGCCACAGCCAATACAGCCATCGAGATTATCTCGCATGCGCTCCATCATCGCGATGCGGTCATCCAGCGTCTTGCGAAACTGACGGCTGATCTTGCTCCAATCTGCTTTGGTCGGCGTCCGTCCCTCGGGCAAGTCGGCCATAACGTCCTTGATCTGATCGATAGACAGACCGATTTGCTGGGCGATCAGGATGAAGGAGAGACGCCGAATGTCCGAGCCCTCAAACCGTCTCTGATTGCCTTCATTTCGATCCGGGGTGACCAGACCTTTCTTTTCATAGAAGCGGATCGCGGACACAGACAGCCCGGTTCGAACCGCCAAATCGCCAATCGAAAGCCCGCGTTTCATCACCATAAAAAAACTCCAGATAAGACCTTGACCTAAACTTAGGTTTAGGAATTACACGAATGTCTCCTGAAACAAAAGACAAGGAGACTGACAATGTCAAAAGCTATTCTTGAGCATGTGAACCTGACGGTCAGCGACCCGGATAAAACGGCGCAAATGCTGGTGGATCTGTTTGGATGGAAAATCCGATGGTCCGGCGCGTCGCTGAATAATGGGCGGACGGTCCATGTTGGAAATGATGCAGATTATGTTGCGCTGTATCGCACAGGCGACCCGAAAGTGCTCGGCGAAAACGAAAATTATGGCATGGCGGGCGCGGTCAATCATCTTGGTATTCTGGTCGATGATCTGGAGGCGGCGGAGCAAAAGGTCCTCGCATTCGGTATCAAGACGCATAGTCATCAGACCTATGCGCCAGGCAGCCGGTTCTATTTCCACGATCATGACAATATCGAATATGAGGTGGTCAGTTATGCTTGAGGGCCTGATTCAAGCCTATCTGGATGGGTTCGCGCGCGGATGGACGCCGCGCGACGAAGCCCCGCCACGCTTTCGTGACTCGCCAAGTGGGCAAACCGCGCTAAGCTCTCCCGAAAGCAATCAGGGTGAGATGAGCTATGCTAAAAAACTGGATGGTCGCCAGCGTCGCGGCCATAGGCCTGACGGCCTGTGCGAGTGTTGATGTTGAAGTCGATTTTGCGGATGCCCCATCCGTCAAGCCAGACTTAGCGGAAACCGAAGCGGTAGAGGCGCCGGAGCCGATCCTCGGTCCAGGCGATCGGATGCCATCCGGGCGGGCGCTGGGCACGCGCTCTGCCGTCGTCGCCCCGAACGCAGCTGCAGCCACGGCGCATCCTCTGGCGACACAAACGGCGCTGGATATCATGAAACGCGGCGGCACAGCGATGGATGCCGCGATTGCGGCAAATGCCATGCTCGGCCTGGTCGAGCCGACCGGAAACGGCATTGGCGGCGATCTGTATGCGATCGTTTGGGATCCGAAGACCGAGCAACTCTACGGCTATAATGGCTCCGGACGCTCGCCGATGGGGGCGACGCTGGCCGATATGCAGGCCAAGGCGGATGCGTTCATGGATGGCGAGGAAATCCCACCCTTTGGCGCCGCCCCTGTCACGGTTCCTGGCACTGTCGAAGCCTGGGGCGCCTTGCATGAAAAGTTCGGCACGCTGCCTTTCAATATGCTGATAGAACCGACCATTCAATATGCTCGGGACGGCGCCCCGATCCCGGAAGTGATTGCCTTCTACTGGCAGTTCGGGCCGCGTCGGTTCGGCCCGGCGGCGGAAAGCGGCATGCTGGAAGAATATGAGAATGCCAAAGCGACCTATTTCTCACCAACGCCCGTCGAGGGCAGCCTGTTCAAAAATCCGGATCTCGCCAACACGTTAGAGCGGATTGCTAATGAAGGGCCAGAAGATTTCTATACGGGTCAGATCGCCCAAACGATGGGCGACTATTTTGAGCGCATTGACGGCTATCTGCGCTTTGAAGATTTCGCCGCGCATGATGGCGAATGGGTCGACCCGCTCTGCGTCGAGTATCGCGACCTGGTGAAATTGTGCGAGCTCGGCCCGAACACGCAAGGCGTGGCGGCGTTGCAAATGCTGGAAATGCTGGAGCGGTTTGACCTGCGCGGTATGGGCTATGGTTCGGCGGACAGTCTGATGGCGCAGATCGAAGCCAAACGCCTGGCCTTCGCAGATCGGGCTGCGGGCTATGCGGATGAGGCCTTTAGCGGCATCGACCCGAACGTGTTCATCCGCCCGGGCTATAACGCAGCACGCGGCGAAGCGATTGATATCAATCAGGCGATGGCACCGCCTGCGCCCGGTTATGCGGACGTGGACGCGAAGTTGGATGAAGGCGACACGACTTATCTGACCGTGACAGATGATCAGGGCATGATGGTGTCGCTCATCCAGTCCAATTATCGCGGCATGGGCTCTGGCCTCGTCGCTGACGGTCTCGGCTTCATGTTCCAGGATCGGGGGCAGCTGTTCAGCCTCGACCCGGACCATCCCAATGTGTTCGAGCCGAACAAGCGTCCCTTCCACACGATCATTCCGGCCTTTGCCTTCAAGAAGGATATGCCGGGCTGCCAGGTCCGCGCGGAGCCGATTGAGCAAGCCTGTCCTTATGAGCCTTGGCTCAGCTTCGGCCTGATGGGCGGTGGTATGCAGCCGCAAGGCCATGTCCAGGTTATTCTCAACCTGATCGATTTCGACATGGGACTTCAGGAAGCCGGAGATGCTGCGCGCTGGGAGCATCGCGGCGGCTGTGAGCCGACGGACGGGCTAAACGGAGACGCTTGCGAAACCGATATGGGAACGGTGCATCTCGAGAGCGGCATCCCGGTCGAGGCGCGTGCCGAACTCGAACGGCGCGGCCACACCGTCGAGTGTTGCCAGGCCAATGGTGGCGGCTATCAGGCCATTATGCGCGACTTTGAGAGCGGTGCCTGGATTGCCGCAACCGAGATGCGCAAGGATGGCAATGCCGACGGATATTAGACGATCGATGGAGTCCAACCTGCTGCCATAAGGTGGCAGGAAGGTCATGAGAGAGTGGGCTTGGTCCGAAGCAAAACAGGAGCAAGTCCATGACCGAACCGTATCCAAATCGCCTCGTCTGGGCGGAAATTCCCGTCGCCGACATGTCGCGGGCCCAGAAATTCTACGAGACCTTGTTCGATGCGCCATTGAACCTGATCGATGAGGAACCGAACCCGACTGCGATGTTTCCTTATCCAGGCGGGACCGGGGCGGCGGGGCATCTCTATCCAGGGACGCCAGCCAAGCGCGGCGAAGGCATCACCGCCCACGTCGCGGTCTCCAGTGGCCTGGACACGGCTATGGATCGCGTCCGGAACGCTGGCGGCGAAGTCGTTTCGGAGGTGATCACGATTCCCGCAGGCTCATTCTTTTACGCCATCGACACGGAGGGCAATTCGCTCGGCGTGTTCAAGGTCTAGGGAATTTGAAAGCGGCCAGTCCGCGTACAGTCTTTGTCTCGTCTAGGATACTATACGTGGCTTTGAAAGCCTGCGCGGACTGGCGATTCGCGCTTCCAACAGAGATTACGCTAGCACAAACTTGACGTTAGGGCAATTTAACCGCGTTTCAGGTAGAGACAGTATCCGATTTGCCAGCGGAAGCTGGTACCCATGGCGGCTGGCTGATGCGTGCTCGACCGCCATCGGTCCTGACTTTCGTCAGGAATGCGGGGATGAGGCTGGACCTGCTCCGCGCGCGCACGCATATCACCTGCCATGGAAGCTTTTGCCAACCTTCTGGAACGCCTGCTGCTGACGCCCTCGCGCAATGGCAAACTGGCGCTGATGGCGAACTATTTTGCCACGGTCCCGGATCCCGAGCGGGGCTGGGCGCTGGCGGCTTTGACCAATGAAATTGATCTGCCAGGGGTCAAGGCCGGACTGGTCCGCCGCTTGGTTGAGAGCAAGGTCGATCATGAGCTGTTTCGTCTCTCTTATGACTATGTTGGCGACCTCGCCGACACAGTCAGCCTGATCTGGCCGGCGGAACATGGCGCCAATTATGTGCCCACCTTGAGCGAGGTGGTGGAGTCTTTGTCCGATGCGACCAAGTCGGAAGGTGAACGGCTGATTGAGGGTTGGCTCAACGCGCTTGATGCGCGTGGGCGCTGGGCCTTGTTGAAATTGGTGACTGGCGGGTTGCGGATCGGTGTCTCAGCGCGTCTCGCCAAAGTCGCCGCCGCGCAATTCGGATCTGTTGAGACCAGTGAGGTTGAAGAGATCTGGCATGGCCTGGAGCCGCCTTATCTCAGCCTGTTTGCCTGGCTGGACGGCAAGGCGGACAAGCCAAAGCCGGATGTCGCCGCGCCGTTTCGACCGGTCATGCTGGCGCATCCCCTGGTCGCCAAGAAAGATCGCGACAATCCAGATGCGATCGATCCGGACCTGATCACGGCCGACGCGTTCGCGGCCGAGTGGAAATATGATGGCATCCGCGTCCAGGCTGTGGCGGAAGGCGAAACGCGGCGCATCTATACGCGGACCGGCGACGATATCAGCCACACCTTTCCGGACGTTCTCGCCGCGATGGAGTTTGACGCCGCGCTGGATGGCGAGCTTCTGGTCCGACGCGAGGATGGCAGTGTCGCACCCTTTAATGAGCTGCAGCAGCGTCTGAACCGTAAAACGGTCAGCAAGAAGCAGATGGACGCCCGCCCGGCTTTCATCCGGGCTTATGACCTTCTCGCCGAAGGCGATGAGGATTTGCGGGCCCTGACGTTCAAGCAAAGACGTGCGCGCCTCGAAACGCTCATTGGCGGACTCGAGACTGATCGGATCGATTTGTCTCCGCTCGTCGACGTGACGGACATTAAGCAACTGGAAGCCGCCCGGAACATGCCCCCAGCGCCTGAGATTGAAGGCCTGATGCTGAAACGCTGGGACAGTGTCTATGAGGCCGGGCGACCGAAAGGGCCTTGGTTCAAATGGAAACGTGATCCGTTCCTCGTTGACGCGGTCCTGCTTTATGCGCAGCGCGGCCACGGCAAACGCTCCAGCTTCTATTCTGATTTCACCTTCGGGGTCTGGCGCGAGCTGGACGGCGCGGATCAACTGACGCCGGTCGGCAAGGCCTATTTCGGCTTCACGGATGAGGAGCTGAAGCAGCTCGACAAATTCGTCCGCGACAACACGCTGGAAAGGTTCGGACCGGTCCGGTCGGTGACGGCGACCAAGGAGCATGGTCTGGTGCTGGAAGTGGCGTTTGAAGGCTTGCAACGCAGCCCACGGCACAAGTCCGGCATTGCCATGCGCTTCCCGCGCATTCACCGCATCCGCTGGGACAAGCCAGCGGCGGAAGCAGACCGGCTTGAAAATCTCGAAGCCCTGCTGCCCGAAAATGCGTGATGGATTTGTCGTCAAAGCCTGTTAGGGCGGGGCGATGAATTTTCGCGACTTTGTCCTGCTGGCCGCGGGCTGCTTTGTCTGGGGCCTGAACCTTATGGTGTCGCGCTGGGTGGTGGCAGATGCGGGGGTACCGCCGCTTTTCTTTGCGGCGATGCGATTTGTCGGGATTGCCCTGGTCCTGCTCTGGTTCCTGCGGCCCATTCCGAAGAATCTCGGCACGCTGTTCCTGATCGCGATGGGCATGGGCGCGGTGCACTTCGCGCTCCTGTTTCAGGGCCTGGCGCAAGCCGAAGCCAGTGCGGTCTCGGTCGTTGGGCAACTGGGCGTGCCGTTCTCGACCTTGATGAGCATGGCCTTCCTAGGCGAAGTTGTCGGCTGGCGACGTGGCCTTGGCATCATGCTGGCCTTTGCCGGGGCGATCCTGATTGCGGTTGATCCGCAGACCTTCCAGCTGAGCTTTGGCCTGGTCTATGTCGTCTTCGCGGCTTTGGTGGCGTCAGGCGCTGGGATCCTGATGAAGCGCATGCCGTCGATCAGCGCGATGCAGATGCAAGCCTGGATCGGCCTGTTCAGCTTCGCGCCGCTCTTTGCCGTTTCAGGACTGGTCGAGGGTGATCAGAATGGCTGGGGCGCCTTTGTCGAGGGCGGCTGGCTGGTTTGGCTAGCCACGGCGTTCGCTGTGCTCGGCGTCAGCGTGTTCGGGCATGGCGGCTTTTACACGCTGATCAAGAAATATGATATTTCGCTTCTGTCGCCGCTCACCCTGATGACGCCGATCTGGGGTGTGGTGTTGAGTGTCGTCTTGTTGGGCGAAGTGCTGACCTTGCAGCTGGTCGTTGGCGCCGCGATTTCCCTGGGCGGTGTGTTCGTCATTCTCATCCGGCCAAATCAGGTTATGCCGGAAGCCGCACTGGGCGATAAAGTACGAGGCACACGGGAATGAAAGTTGAGGCGCAGCCAAGCCCGAACTTTAACGACCGCAAACACCCGGTCGACATGCTGGTCTTCCATTATACCGGCATGGAGACGGGGCAGCAGGCGCTCGACCGGATGTGCGATCCGGCCGCAGAAGTCTCGGCCCATTACATGATCTGGGAAGATGGCCGCGTGGTGCAGCTGGTCGGTGAAGACAAACGCGCCTGGCATGCTGGCGTGTCGAGCTGGAAAGGCGACGCAGATCTGAACTCCCGCTCGATCGGGATCGAGATCGTCAATGGCGGGCATGACTGGCCGCTGGCCGGCGATGTTCTGCCGCCCTACCCAACGGAGCAGATCGATGCGCTGATCGAGCTGAGCAAAGGGATTCTCGAGCGCTGGGACATTCCGTTCAATCGTATTGTCGGACACTCTGATATCGCCCCCGCGCGCAAGGATGATCCGGGCGAGCATTTTCCGTGGGATCGGCTGGCGCAGGCGGGCATCGGCAAATGGCCGCTGTCCATATCGGACAATTCCGACGAGCCAGAAAATGATGACAAGACGGGATCGGTCTTAAAGGAAGGCCCTCATCTGATCGGACGTGGCCTCGGCCCAGGCGATGACAAGAAAGCCGTCGAACGAATGCAGACTATGCTGGCGGAGATTGGTTATGAACTCGATCCCTCTGGGATCTATGACAGCGCCACGGAATCCGTGGTGCGCGCCTTTCAGCGGCGCTGGCTGCAGGACCAGGTCACTGGCTGGACAGACATTCGCACTTTGCGAATGATCGGGCTTGTCCACCCGCTCTTCACCATGTAAGACCGCGCCTCCTCGTATTGCTGCGGCTGCTGACCCGCAACGGAAACGAGGACCAGACCCATGACCCACCGCAGCAGAGCCTGGCGGCGCGCGCAGCGTCGCAAGCATGGCGGATGCACACACAAGCCTGCGCCACGCGCCTGCTGGCAGGAAAAACCCTGGCGCTTCCTTTACTTTCGTGCCGCCAAGTTGAAACGTGCCCAGCAGCTCGGTCGCTTCTGGCCGCACCGCGAATGGGAGCGTGTCTTGCGCGACGCCGAACCGATCAATGTCCTGTTTGTCTGCTCCAGAAACCAATGGCGCAGCCCAACGGCGGAAGCGGTGTTTCGCAAAGTCGATGGGATATCCGTCCGTTCTGCGGGAACGTCACGCAGTGCCCGGAAAACTGTTTCGGTGGCCGACATTCGCTGGGCTGACATGATCCTGGTCATGGAGGACAAGCATCGCGCGCGTCTGCGGGCGCAATTCCGGGACGAAGTGCGCTACAAGCCGGTGCATAGCCTGGATATTCCGGACCTGTATCGTTTTATGGATCCGGACCTGATTGAGATCCTCAAAGAAAAAGTTGCGTGTTTGATTTGATCGACATAAGCGGAACATAGGAGATTCACTTATGTTTGACGCGATTTTATATAATTCTTATCCGCGCAGGTGGCGTATTATTTTGCGTGGCCTGACATTTACAAGTCTTCTGCTTGTCGTCTTTTTCATGGCAGTCTCGATCTATCTGGCGGCGCGCGGGGAATCCGTCTTGCCAACCTATCTGATGTTCGTTTTCCTCGTTCCAGGATACGCGGCACATCTGTTGCGGGCGGCACTTTCTCAGAATGGGGCGGACGCCAATAATACCACGCTTGCAACAATGACGCTTATCTGTGCGATCATGGTGTTTTCGGCGTTCGGGCTCACCTTCGAACACTTTAAACAGATCGAGCGCAAAGCCGATATCCGCTGGGCCATATCTAAAACCTGCTCCACCGATGGCGAATTTCGCTCAGAAATCTTGAGTGAGTGTTCCGGTTTGGCCTCGCGGTTCAGAATAGGCATTTGCCGATTGGGGGCGGACCCGATGCGTCCCTGTGAGTTGGCGTTGCGTGAACGCCTGGATCGACCGCTGGAAAGCGAACGTCAAATTCGGGTCGTTGACTAAGAGCGACTGGTTTGAATTGACTCGGTCAGTCTAAGCGCGTTCCAGCGATTTCACCTGCACCTTGGTCGGCCGTGAATTACCATTGCCATACAGGTTCACTTTCAGCTTCGAGATCGCATGGACCAACGCGTTCGGGCCGTATTTGATGTCGCCGGTGAATTCGATATTCGGGAAGCGCTGGAAGATATGCTCATAGGCCACCCGAAGCTGCATCTGTGCGACGCGCGAGCCGAGGCATTTATGGACGCCATGTCCAAAAGCAATATGCTTGTCGACATTGTCACGCGTCAGATCGAACACGTCCGGATTCGGGAACACGTTCGGGTCGCGATTGCCGGCGCCGTACCACATCACGATTTTCTCATCCTTGGCGATAAGCTGCCCGTTCAGTTCGGTTTCTTCCGTTGCCGTGCGGCGCATATGCTTAACCGGTGACACCATGCGCAGCGCTTCTTCCGACATGCGGGGGATGAGCGACGGATCATCGAGCACCATGGCCCGCTGGTCTTGCCATTCCGTCATCAGCTTGATCGTGCCGGACAAGGAATTGCGGGTCGTGTCATTGCCAGCAAAGATGATCAGCAGCCAGGAGCCATCGAGATATTCCTGCGGCAGGTCCTCATTCTCAAGTTTTGAATGCGCGATCACGGACAGCAAGTCGTGGCGTGGATTGGCGCGGCGGTCCGCCATGACCTCGGCGCCATAGGCGAACATCTCTTCCACCACTTTCTTGAACCGGAGCGGGAAAAGGGGCTCGCCCAGAAAGGTCCGGAGCGGGTTGGCCAGAAACTGGCTCGCCATTTCGAGATAATGCATCCAGTGGACAATTTTCTGGCGATCCTTTTCGTCAACGCCGAGCATTTCGCACAAGGTGTAGAGCGGCAATTGATCGGAAAAGACCTTGACGAAATCAACGACCGGACCCTTGGCTTCAAGATCATCACACAGGGACTCAACCTTGGTGCTGACCTTTTCGCGCAGCTCTTTGACATAGGCCGGGATGAAAAAATCCTTTTGCTGGATGCGCATCTGCATATGCTGCGGCTCATCCATCGAGATCAGATTGTCCATCGAGGCTCGAACCAGGACTTCCGGGCGCCAATGCTCGCGTGGTGGGACAGCGAGATTAATCCCTCCGCGTTGTGACGAGAAGACCTTCGGATTGAGCTCCACCGCCTTGATGTCATCATAGCGCGACACCGACCAGAAGCCGCTGGCGCCCTTGCGCAGCTTTGACCACATGACGGGCGCGTCATCCCGCATCCGCTGATAAAGATCGTGAGGATGTCCGCGGGTCCAGGAGTTCGGGTTCCACAGCTGGAAATCGGTTTCCAGCATGGGATAAGCCAGGTCATGCACCGGCATAGCCGTGGAATTGTCGACCATGATATCGTCGCTGATCAGCTTCATGACTGTTGCTCCGCTAACGTCCTTCAAATCCGGATCTCCCCATTGCGGGGCAAGGGGTTCAAGATTCGATTAATTTAGACGTGCTTGTCCTTGGGTCATTCAACTGAAAAATGACGCGCGCGTCAGGATTGATCCGTCTCGGTGCGGGAGCAAGGCGGGAAATCGCCGATTATTTCTCGGGGCGCAGACACTTCCAGGCGATCAGGGCGGGGACGATCATGGCGCCCCCGACGCCGATATGGAACAGGAAGAAGGCAAATTGATTGGTGATCGGACCGCCAAACTCCAGGCCACGACTGTCTGGGAAGATCGGGTCCAGCGCCGAAGCAATCACAATCGTCCAGGTGATAACCAGCATGGCATATGCGAGGCGTCTTTTTCCTTTTGTCTCAAACGGCATAAGCGGAAGGATGGCGGCGGTCAGCCAGAGCAGGAGGCCGTTGGTGATGCCTTCCATATGCGCCATGCGCCAGGCATCATATGTGCCCGGCAATTGATAATCGATTTCCCACGGGATCGGCCACAAGGCGATTCTTCCCATCAGGAAGAATAAAAACCCGAAGCCCAGCACACCGGCGACAAAGAGCAGCAGGGCGCCATGTCCGATCAGCATGCGCTGTATTCCTTTGGTCACTGATGTCTCCGCCATGATTTCCTCCCGATCTGTTCTTGTTTTTTTGTCACGCAAATTGCGCCGGGATGTCTGGATCGTCTGTGTTCAGCAAAGGAATGCGATCTTCCGGCAAGTCCTGATAGGCATGCATCCACTGGGTGACCCAGGCAGGGTCGGTCACGCGCGACGGATGATGACCCGGCCGAGCTGACTGAATCAGCATTTTGCCGACATTCCAGGCGAAATTCATGCTGCGCTTGAACGTCGTCCAGCGACTGATCGGATTGGACCAGCGGCCATCTTTCTTAAGCGTTTGGACATAGGCTTTGCGGCTGAACTTCACGACGTGCCAGCTGCCGCAGACAATGCCCCAGACCCGCGCCCAGTAATCCGTATACAGATTCTGATACAGATCGAAGGCGACGGTTTTATGCTCCGTCTCCTCGACCATATGCCAGAGAATGAAAGACGTCACCGAAGAGTCGGCGCCAGAGAAGAGTTTCGTCCGTTGACTGATCAACCATTCTGTCACGCCCATCGTCATGGTTTCAAACCCGGCCGTATAGGCGAGGCGCCATTTCAGCGATTTCTTCTGTAGCCGCGCATAGTCTGCTTCCATTTCGGCTTCGATATCTGCGAGCTCGGCATAGCCATTGGCCTTGATGAGTTCATTGAAGCGTCGGTGATTCTGGTAATGCTGCCCTTCCTGGGCATTGAACGCTCTGGCGTCCTGGCGCAGGCCGGGCTCCTCGATCTGGGTCATGGCCTCCCGAACCGTGCGGATCAGGAACGGCTCGAGATAGGGCATGGTCAAGGAGGCGCCATTCAACATGTGGCTCCATTCCGGTTGGTCCGCGTGCCAGACAGGATTGATGCCTTCATCAAAGTCGAACGGGATTTTGCGAACCACGATCTCGTGGGCGGTATGCGGTTGGGTCATGCGATCTCCTCCTGCGTTCCCGGGGTGAAAGGAATAATCGTCCTGAACTGGGCGAGGTTTTCGGGCGCGAGGGCCGTGAGCGTTTCTTCGCACCAGGCCGCCCATTCCCGTTCATAGCGCAGACCAATCTCAAGTCCGCGCAGGCGCCCGATTGCGGCGACGGAATTTGGCTCTGTCGACTCGGCCAGCGCCTTGAACTTTGCCAATCGATCGCGATGACCTTCCAGACGCTGGGAGAGATGTTCGCGCAAGGCGTCAACATCCATATGTTCCAGACCATAGAGGCGTACCAGAAAATCATCCTTGACCGGATCCGGCGCACAGGGCTGGCGAGACCAGGCCCGCAAGGCTTCGTGCCCGGCGTCCGTGATCGAATAAAGGATGCGGTTTGGTTTGCCGCGTTGTGGCACGTCTTCGGCAGAGACATGCCCTTTATCCTTCAGCTTCGAGAGTTCCCGATAGATTTGCGAATGCGTGGCGCGCCAGAAGAAGCCGACCGTCTGATCGAAATGCTTGGCGAGGTCATAGCCCGACATCGGGCCATCGCTCAGGCTGACAAGGATTGCATCTCGAAGCGCCATTTATTCCTCCGTATGGATCACATATATGGTACTTTGCACATATGGTCAATGTGGAATTCATGCGAACCATGTGTGACGCACTGGTATGAAGCGGGTTTTACGCATATATCGCCTGCTCCAGACGGCTGGGCAGTCGCTGTCTCTGACTTGATCAGGGGTGGAGGAAAGTCCGGGCTCCAAGGAGACATGGCGGTGGATAACGTCCACCCGGCGCGAGCCGAGGGAAAGTGCCACAGAAAGCAAACCGCCCTGAACTTGTTTCAGGGTAAGGGTGAAAGGGTGGGGTAAGAGCCCACCGGGGCTTCGGCGACGCGGCCCGCATGGTAAACCCCGCCAGGAGCAAGACCGAATAGGGGGCGTATATGGGCCGTCTTCTGCCCGCGCCCCGGGTGTGTCGCATCAGGTGCCTGGCAACAGGCATCGCAGAGGAATGACTGCTGAACCCGTAAAGGGGGAACAGAACCCGGCTTACAGGCCGTCTGGACTTTTACGTTTGCATCAGCGTCGGCAAGATTGGCGCCACGCGCGTTTCCATGAATTCCGTTTCATAAGCGTCTTCCGGGCAGTCGCGAACCGCCTGGTCCAGCGCTTGTGCATCGGGACCAACCAGGATGCGCCATCGTTCATCGCGGACGCCTTGCAGGATGATGTCCGCGGCTTCTGCCGGGTCGAGGCCATTGTCGCGGAAGGCTTCGCCGCGGGCTTGTTGATCATCACCCAGTTCGGGGTCCATGGCCGGGATATCGTCGGCGGCGAGCTCACCGAATTCGCGCATTGTGTTGAGCGCGATATTGGTGCCGATATGACCCGGCATGACCACACTGGCCTTGAGGTGCGGCGCGTTGAGACGGAAATCATTGACCAGGGCTTCGGTAAACCCCTTCACGGCGAACTTTGCGGCCGAGTAAGCCGTATGCGCCGTCTCGGGGCCGAGGCTGGCCCAGAAGCCATTCACTGAGCTGACATTGATCATATGACCTTCATCGGCGCGCTGGAGAGCGGGCAGAAAGGCGCGGGCGGAATAATAGACGCCATACCAGCAGACCCCGAAGGTTCGTTCCCAGACATCGCGTGACATGTTCACGAAGCTGCCACCGCCCGCAATGCCGGCATTGTTGAACAGAAGATGGATGTGGTCGGTATCATGCTGGTCCAGCGTATCGTCCCGGAACGCGATCAGTTGCTCTTCGATCGCGACATCGGCGCGAAATCCCGTGACCCGAACGCCCTGAGGGGCGCCCTCCATCGCATGGGCGCAGCTTTCCGCCATGTCTTCCTCAGAGATATCGCACATGGCGACACTGCAGCCTTCCGAGGCCAGCTGTTTCGCAAGCGCCCGGCCAATCCCGGTGCCGCCGCCCGTAATTACGGCGAGTTTCCCGCTAAAATCCTGCATATCTGATCCTCCCATCCATCTGTTTGCGCAAAGCGTAGGAGGTCGATCCGGGCTTGCCAATCCGGACGCGAGGGCAAGGATCAAAGGCTAGCTCGACCGGACGATGTTCACGCGTTCGACCTTGGCATCGTAGACCGCATCGCGCAGCAGAATGATTGTGCCGGTATGCGCCTCCGGGTGCGCCTGTATGATGACTGCAGCGTCTGGGGATTCGGCGCGTCTGCGCTCAATGCCAGACCTGGCTGCGCTGATATCATAGAGATCGCCGCCAATTCGAACCGTGTTGCGGGCATCCACATAGATGAGAATGGCCTGCGTTTCAGGTGTCGGACAGTTTGGACAGGCTGGCGGTGGCGGCTCAAGCGCAATCGCGTCTTCCTGAATGAAGGTGGATGTGACGATGAAAAAGATCAGCAGGATGAAGACCACATCCAGCATCGGTGTCAGATCGACCGTCGCTTCGTCTGACAGTTTGAGTTTACGACCACGCATATTTGACCCTCCAGGAGGATCATTATGTCATAATATGACAATATGTAAACTTGTTACATTATCTGGCGTTCATGCGCGCGCTCAGCTTTTGCAGTTTTGCGTTTTGTCCATGACGCCGAGCTGGTTCACGCGGCCGGTGCCATTGTCGACATCGAAATAGATATCGCCATAATCATAAATGGTCGCGCTGCCTTTGGTGACCACGCAATCCGGGACGCCGAACGCAGCGCGCGCACGGATCTGTTCGCTGCCTTTGGCTATTCCGTTCGGTGTCTGGAACCGGCTGTCATGCACAATGATCCAATAGACCTTGTCATGTGCTGCGACGGTTAATCCTTCAAACGCATAAGTTGTCGCCGCTGTGCCCGGGATCGGTGTGGTCCGCGTTGGAACGCCCTTGAGCGCCAGGAGCTGATCCAGGGGCATACCAATCTCGACATCTCCGACGCGTTCGCCGGGAATGATCCGGTTGTCATTCAGGGTGAGGGGGTTGCTGGCGCAGGCGGCAAAGATGGACAAACTCGCCAGCAGAGCGATGGATCGAAAAGAACTCATACAGATATGCTTTCAACTGCTCGCCCCCGCAGCATTTGCGATTCCAAACACCGCAAATCATTGATTTTGTCGAGATGCTGGCGCGTGAACTCTCTGTCAGGTTTGGCTCAAGCCGAGCCCGGTACGGTCACATCGCCCCAGACAATGAAGTGTGGATTGTCATAACCCCGCGCCGTCTTGCCATAAAGCAGCGGCGCCCCGTCGGTTTCAGTGACCCGCGCGCCGGCGGCTTCGGCAACGGCTTGGCCTGCGGCCGTATCCCATTCCATGGTTCGCCCATGCCGGGGATACAAATCGGCCTCGCCAGCGGCAATCAGGCAAAATTTCAGAGATGAACCGGCCGAGATAATGTCTGTCACAGGCTGGGTTTCGAGAAAGGCATTGGTCTCATCGCTGCGATGGGACTTGGAGGCGATGGCGGTGAGCCCGGCCTCTGGCGCCCGGCGGATCTGCAAGGCCTTGCGATCAGCAGGGGCGGGCACGGCGCCGCCAGGCTTGGCCGTGGCCTGCCAGGCTGAAAAGCGGCTGTCGGCCACGAATAGGCGATCCAGCGCCGGCGCATAGACCACGCCCATCACGGGCACGCCATTCTCGATAATCCCAATATTGACGGTAAACTCGCCGCGCTTGTTGATGAATTCCCGGGTGCCATCCAGCGGATCAACCAGGGCAAAACGGTTGCCATGTTCGGGAATATTGCCCGCCGCAACAGATTCCTCAGCGATGACGGGCAAGGCTGGGTCCGCTTCTGCAAGTGCCGCCAGGATCAAGGCCTCGGCCTTCTCATCGGCTTCCGTCACTGGCGAGTCGTCCCCTTTGCGCTCGACATCGAAATCGGTCGCGTAGACCTGCATGATCAGCGCTCCGGCATCGAGGGCGATGCGGGCGAGAATATCCCCAGTGAGACTCATGAAGCGTGCCTTTCTTCTATCGGCGCAAAGATTGGATCAGCGGCAAGGATTCGCTGCAATGTGTTCAGGACGTCGAAGGCTTGCGCACTGGTCCCTGTTGTGGTGCTGCCCGGTGCGCTCAATCGATCGAGAAATGCTTCTAGCGACCGTTTCGCGCCCTGGCTCTGATCAAACCGGTCGACGGTCTCGTGACTCACGCGGGTGCCATCTGTCCGCGCATATACGAGGACTTCCTGACCAAAATCATGGCGCTTTGTGTTCAGGCCTTCCAGCCACATGAAGCCGCGCTCGAAACCCAATTCGAGGCGGAAGGTTGGGCGC
>ERZ1740059.303-NODE-303-length-27392-cov-8.033837_pt1 | contig 27392 bp, 25 predicted proteins | sample MGYA00581744_ERZ1740059 | MGnify/ENA primary metagenome ERZ1740059 (study PRJEB43018, sample SAMN04849738) | marine metagenome | isolation source: floating plastic debris | place: Pacific Ocean | collected 2008-08-28 | study: EMG produced TPA metagenomics assembly... | reverse complement strand
CAGTGTTCTTGGTGCGAGCATCCAGAGCTTCTAAGCGAGCTTCCTGAATGTTATCAACGGCCTTAGTGCGGGCGTCTAAGGCCTCTAGCCGAGCAGCTTGAATATCTTCGATAGCCTTGGATTGGTTGTTGAGGTGCTCCAGGCGTAGTTTGTGAACAGTGTTCTTAGTGCGGGCATCCAGCGCTTCTAGGCGAGCCGATTGAATATTGAAGCTAGCGGTCTCAGCAGATGCAATGGGGGCGATAGCAGTGGAAGCAACGAGAACAGTTAAAGCGGAAAGAAGTGTGCGTTTCATGGTTAAAGCTCCTTGGGGGAATCAGTGCTTGACTTCATTGATTACTAGAATGCAGCCGCTACCTGAACGCCATCTGACCGGTAACTGAGGGTTGCTTAAGGGGTTTCTGAGTTTGGCTGAGGAATATTGGTGATGGCGATCACAGGTTAAACCAATAAAAAAGCCCCTGACGGGATGGTCAGAGGCCGTTCACTGTGCTGTATCGAACGCTGGAAAGTAAACCGTTGGAATGATTAGGCGCTATAGCGAATACCGCGATAGGTAAGGTGGCGCCCCGCTGGCCGAGCAGGCATCGCCTTTGGGGTTCTCATTTTGAACGTGCGGCCCATGAAGGAAAGCTCAGTATCCGTTTCAACGGTTTCGATAGTCTGAGCGGCAGGCGTATAAGATGCACCAAGGTAGGTGAGTTTCATAGGTAGAGCCCTGATAAGTGTTTGGGATAGAACATTGTTTTGTTTGTTCTGTGTAGGGAAACAGTTGACTGCCTATCCATTCCGAGAGAACCATTGTGATCTTCGTTCTCTTTGTGGGTGTTGTCGCTCACTTAGCCCATATGTCTCTAATCTCGATTCCATAGCTTCCATATAAGAAGCCCCCATAAACGCTAAGGTTCGTGGGGGCTTCGGTTTAGATATAAGGGGTAAGTAATACAGTGTTCTGTCTACTTAGATATAGGGTTCGAGATAGGAAGTTATGCAATAACGTTCTTTGCCTGTGAATTAACTATATTCCGAAGGGATGCCCCATCACTCACTTTGTAGGGCACCCCTATGGTTTGCTTACATAACCATCAAGTTTCCTTGGTTTGTGTCTGCGATCACTGTGGTGTGACTTGATGAAGTATTGACTAGAGGATTCAGGGCTTAGTTTTTGGACCATTGCTAAGCCTCCGGATGATTTTCTCTGAACGATGCTGTCTTGTGAAATATCTAGCGGGCGCTCGGTTCATCCGCTTAACATAGGGCGATTACTTTACCACCTGCCCCATGTAGTTGCTCCATAGCTGGGCGGCTTGGGAACTGCTGCCGTAGGTGGGTTCGTTGTCGTCATTGCCAAGCCATATGCCGGTGACCAGATCGGAATTGGGGACAAAACCAACAAACCATAGATCAACGTTGTCATTGGTGGTGCCCGTTTTTCCAGCTTCGCCAAGCCCCAGGTAAGCACTGCTACCGGTGCCGCCATTGACTGTGCCGCGCATCAGAGCCGTCATGGTGCGGGCGGTGTTGGGGGTGAGGACATCTTGGTCTACATCGGGGCTATCGGTGGCAAAGTCAAAGATGACACGACAGGTGCTGCGCTCTCGACTATCGGTACAGTCGCTGCTGTCTAAAATCCGCTGGATTCCATGGGGTCGATTCCAAATACCAGCGTTTGCGATCGCACCCACCGCCCCCGTCATTTCTAAAGGCGTTACCCCGCTTTGGCCCAGCACTAACCCCGGCACCGGCTCTAGCGCCGACTCAATGCCCATGGTTTTGGCCAGATTCACAATATTATCCAAACCGGCATCACGGGCTATCCGCAAGGCCACTACGTTTTCTGACCGAGCAAAACCGCTGTACATATCCAGCGCCCCACCTCCCGAACGGCACCCCTGGTAATACTGACCACCCCAGTTGAAATCGTTACAGCTAAAGCTGTTCCCCGGAGAAATTCCCTGCTCTAGGGCGCTGGCATAGGCAAAAATTTTGAACGTAGAGCCGGGCTGGCGCACCGCTTGGGAAGCGCGGTTAAACTGGCTCTGACTGTAATCTGCCCCACCCACCAGGGCCTGGATTTCCCCCGTGGATGACTGCAAAGTGACCAGTGCCCCCTGGGCCACCCCGTAGCGATCGCTCAGGTTGGCTATACCTGAACGCATCGACGTTTCTGCCTGGCTTTGAATGGCTAAATCTAAGCTGGTTTCTACATAAAAATTGCCTTCTCGGGCCAGCCCCAGCCCCAGCACCTGGTCTAGCTCATCAAAAATATAGCTGTAAAAATAGGGGGCACGAATGCTCTGAAGCTGTTGGCGCGCCTTAGGACTAATCTCAATCCGTGAGCGGCGGGCCCGGCGGCCCTCCTCCTGGTTGATCATCCCCAGAACCACCATGCGCTCGATCACCCGATTGCGATAGTCCAGGGCGTCATCGTAGCTCTGCACCGGGTTAAAGGCATTGGGCGCAGGCAAAATACCCACCAGCGTGGCCGCTTCTTCAATACTTAAGTCCTTGGCCGACTTATCAAAGTAAAACTGAGACGCATCTTCAAAGCCGTAGAGGTTATTGCCCAGATAGACCCGGTTGAGATACAGCAACATAATCCGATTTTTGCTGTAAAAGGTCTCTAGCTTAAGGGCAACGATCATCTCGCGGATTTTGCGCATGGCGCTATCGTCGCTACCCACATACTCCGGATAGATGTTGCGAGCCATTTGCTGGGTCAGGGTGCTGGCCCCTTCGCGGATGGTGCCGCTGCGAAGGTTAGTCTTGGCGGCGCGGGCAATGCCCCTCGGGTCCACCCCCAGGTGCCAGTAATTGCGTGATTCTTCCGAGGCAACCACCGCCTGGGGCAAATATCTGGAGTATTCCCGCAGACGGGTCTTTTCGATGTGGGCCTGGTTATTGATGGGATTGAGCAACACTCGATCGCCATTTTCGTTGCCATAGACCGACACCGGTCCCTGTACCGACTCTGGAATGGGGCGAATGGGAATTTTTGGCCATTCGATAGCCACGACCCAAAAAAGGGCAAGGGCAACGCTGCCTGTAAAGCCGTAAAGACCGTAGCGAATGGTTTTGAGATACCACGGTGCCGGGTTTTGAAACCGCAGCGTGACGGCATCGTTAAGTTCTTTTGGCCCCAGACTTAGAACGTCGCCATCTTCAAGCTTGAAGGTTTTTAGCCGTTTTTTACCGCAGTAGGTGCCGTTGGTGGATTTTTGGTCTTTGAGAACAAAGGGATTGCCCGGTCGGTTGCGATCGCGAGTCAATGTCAAGTGGGTCTGACTCACCAGCGGACTGCGCACCACAATGTCACAGGTTTTCGAGCTACGCCCCAGCACATAGTGATCGCCCACTAGGTCATACATCTGCTGCTGAGCGTCATACTCAACCACCAGCTTGGGCACCCGTGCCCCTGGCTTCAACGCTAACTTATTGAAATCGACTCGAGCGACATTTTGAATCACCTGGGTCATCGTTCCCAAGATGGTTCGAGGCGTCGTCGGTGAGTTTCGGCGGGGCGGCTGAGTCATCCCTAGACGTAAAACAATTACAGATAAAAAATGCGGGTTATCGCTAACCCCTTAGCAACTGGCCCCTGATCCGTTGATTACAGATACAGTCAACCTGATTAAGATTGCGGACATCCTACACTATGGCCTAATTGGCTATGACTTAATAGCTATGGCCCAATGAGTAAGCCCCCTTAAACAGTGTGATGCCGTCCCTTGCCATTATCAGTACTCCACAGGAAGCCCCTCACTAACGTTGGCATGCCACCTTGGTGTTGTTGCTTAACGCTGTCAGGAACTATAGATTGTCCTAACGACTAACCCAATGGAACCAACGATATAAGGTTAGTCAACCTATTCTAGGTCGCCCATTCAAAGCTGTCTTTGTTTTGTAACCTCTTATTCCAATCCTCGGCAGACCCGCTCAAGATTGCCGTTCCTCTCGTTTTGCCGTCAGCAAAATAGCAATTAACAAACAGACAATACCCACGTTTATCCAAATATCCGCCAGGTTAAACACCGGAAACCGGGTGACGGGAAAAGCCTGGATAAAGTCCACCACTTCCCCCGCTTTTACCCGATCAATGCCGTTGCCCAGAGCCCCCGCCAAAATAAAGCCCCAGCCAGCCCGTTCCCAGCGGTCTTCAATCCTCACCCACAGACCATAGCCAGCAATCCCGATACTGACAATAATAGACAGCCAGGGCAGTATCCAACGACAGCCATCACCACTACAGATGCTCCAGGCAGCCCCCCGATTGAGCACATAGGTAAAGTTCAGAGCCCCAGGAATGATCACCTCTGACTGACCCAGATCAAAATTTTGGACAACCCAATGCTTAGTTATCTGATCCAGTAAAAGACCAATGAATGCCGCTACCCAGAACAGGCGATTGATCTTTTTTCTTCTTAATCTGCCCATGCTGTTATGACAACGCTAATAAAACATGATCTGACGCATACCGTAGGCCAACACAGACACCGCACAGACTAATACCAGCTGCCCTGGAATAGGCGCAATGGAGTAAGTAAAAACAGCCTCTGTCAGTGATGGCGCATTGGCCCCAGTCCACTGTAATACATACGATAGAGGCAAATACACTAACCCCACAGCGTGAATTGTCAGCAGCCCCCCTAAACAGCTAAGGGCTAAGGTCTCTAATTTTAGGGCTTCCCAGAATGCTAAATACCCGCAGACCCACGCCGCTGGGATAAACCCCAGCAAATAACCAAAGCTCGGCTCCCGCAGATAGCTCAGCCCGCCACCTTGGGTAAATACTTGTAGATCAAACGTTTGAAACAGTAACAGCCCCAAACTGAGATAGGCGACTTGTGACAGCGCCGCCGCATTTTGCCCCCCCAAACAGCCAATCAGCAACACGGCCCCCACCTGAAAGCTCACCCCCAGGGAAAACACCTCGACGCCACTAGACCAGTGCCAAGGGCCGTTGGTGACAAACACCTCTAGCCAGGTCCCTCCGATGGTCAAAATCAAACCGATTAAAGCCCATAGCAGCTCTGCCGGTGCAAACACCCCAATATCTCCCCACGGCGACGGTGGCTCATTGTATCGTTTATGGTTGCCGATTCTTGGCAATTGTGTGGGAGTGTTCCATGGAACACCCCCACACAATTGCCCATGACTTGAGAACGTTACTTTTTTTAATCTGACTGAAAGTAAACACCCAGGCAGGTTTTAGACTAATACTTAACCCTTCAACCACGTCCAAAGTTGACGCCTGTAGGCTCTTCTACGGAAAGATTCTAGTTCTGGACGTGGAAAAGATTCAATCTGGCTTTCTTTAAGAACTGACATGTTTCCAACTCATCGCCCTCGTCGGTTGCGCAGCCATCCCCAATTGCGCCGCATGGTCCGCGAAAATGTTGTTACCACCAGCGATTTTATTTATCCGCTATTTGCGGTCCCCGGTGAGGGCGTTGCCAATGAAGTCAAGTCCATGCCCGGCGTCTATCAGCTGTCGGTGGACAAAATCGTCGAGGAAGCCAAGGAAGTTTATGACCTCGGCATCCCATCTATTATCTTGTTTGGAATTCCTGACGGTAAGGATGACGATGCCACAGGTGCCTGGCATGACTGCGGCATTGTGCAAAAAGCAACAGAGGCCGTCAAGGCTGCCGTCCCTGAGCTCATCGTAACGGTAGATACCTGTCTCTGTGAGTATACGGGCCATGGCCACTGCGGTTATTTAGAAGTCGGAGACCTGACGGGACGGGTACTCAACGACCCCACCCTAGAGCTACTTAAGAAAACGGCCGTCTCCCAAGCCAATGCGGGTGCAGATATCATTGCGCCTTCTGGAATGATGGATGGTTTTGTAACCGCCATCCGCTCCGGCTTAGACGATGCGGGCTTTGAAGACATTCCCATTCTGTCCTACGCCGCTAAATATGCGTCGTCCTACTATGGACCGTTTCGGGATGTGGCAGAGTCTGCCCCCCAATTTGGCGACCGTCGCACCTATCAGATGGACCCGGCCAACGGCCAAGAGGCTCTCAAAGAAATTGAGCTGGATATCGCTGAAGGAGCAGACATGCTCATGGTGAAGCCAGCCCTGGCCTACATGGATATTATTTGGCGAGTCAAAGAAGCCAGCAATTTGCCCGTAGCAGCCTATAACGTATCGGGGGAATATTCTATGGTCAAAGCTGCAGCCTTAAATGGCTGGGTTGACGAAGAGAAGCTGGTTATGGAAACCATGATGAGCTTTAAGCGCTCCGGGGCAGACCTGATTTTGTCTTACCACGCCAAGGATGTCGCTCGCTGGCTTCAGAACCAGTAATCCAGGGCTCGCCTAGGCCCATGGGGCAGGATGACAAAACGACATACAGGCGTAACAATAATTAACGAACATCTCAATCGGGGTGTTCGTTGTTTTTTTACCGCTTGCACACTTGCTAGTTTTAGCCCTTGAGCAACCCATCCGATGCCATTTCCCACTCCCATGACTCCAATGGTCATGCCCCTGACGCCAACAACCATTCCCATGGCCACGCCCATAGCGAAGAATCTTTAAAACGCATCGTTAATCGCTTATCGCGCATCGAAGGGCATGTGCGTGGCATTAAGACCATGGTGAATGAAGGCAGGCCCTGTCCAGATGTGCTGGTACAGGTGGCTGCCGTTCGGGGAGCCCTAGACCGAGTAGCCCGACTGATATTAGATGAACATCTCAGTGAATGCATTAGTCGGGCCGTGGCTGAAGGCAACATTGAAACAGAGCTAACTGAACTCAAAGCAGCCCTTGATCGATTTTTTGATTAATTCTGATGGCACTGGTTTGAGCAACATGTAACCAGCCTGCAACTAAAACGTTCAGAATTCTCTAGATAAGGTTTCGAAAGATTGCGAAATGCTACGAACTTAACGTTCGTCCATGGCAGCATTAATCCTAGGCAGGAACAGGCCTAGGGCATTGGGGTGGCGCCATTGGTCTCGCGTTGGTCCTACTATTACTGACTGCACACGTAAAAAAATGTAATGAAAAGCCTCATCAAAACGGTCTACGGTAGCAATTGTGGCAATGTCCTTATTTCTCAAACCGTCGCCCCACGGGCACAGCGGACGATTTAAAATCATTTAACGTCGAGATATTTAGTATGAGCAGCAATTTAGCCGAAAAGCTCAAGAAAGGTACGCAGAAAGCACATACGATGGCCGAGAATGTGGGCTTTGTGCGTTGTTTTTTGCGTGGCGTTGTTGAGAAGAAGTCCTACCGGAAGCTAGTAGCGAACTTCTACTATGTATACGCTGCCATGGAAGAAGAGTTGGAGCGTCACAAGGACCATCCGGTGGTTTCGTCGGTTTATTATCCCGAGCTATACCGCAAGGAAACCCTTGAAACCGATTTGGCTTATTACTACGGCCCCAATTGGAAAGAGCAGATTTCCATCTCTCCAGCGGGTCAGAGCTATGTGGATCGGATTCGCGAAGTCTCCAACCAGTCCCCTGAGCTTTTAGTGGGTCATTCCTACACACGCTATCTGGGTGATTTGTCTGGCGGGCAGATTCTAAAGAACATTGCCCAGCGAGCCATGAATTTGGCAGATGATGAAGGGGTAGCGTTCTATGAATTCCCCACCATTCCTGATGAAGCTGCATTTAAGGTAGGATATCGTAGCTCTATCGATGCGGCTCCCGTGGATGAAGCCATGGCTGACCGGATTGTGGAAGAGGCCAATGATGCCTTTGGCACAAACATGGTCCTATTCCAGGAACTAGAAGGCAACTTGGTTAAGGCCATTGGTCAGATGCTGTTTAACAGCCTCACCCGTGGTCGTCGCCGTGGCAGTACTGAACTGGTTACGGCTGAGTAGAGTATAGGCTCTATCAAAAACTCTGAAAGAGGGTAGGTTTCCGGTTGGAAATCTGCCCTCTTTTTTAGTTTTTTTGCCTTAACCGACGTCCAGGCCTTGTCCTTTAGAAGCGAGTCCTGTAGCATGAGGCTCAATTTACAGTTAGCTATTCTCAGTTCCTGATGTTGGGAGTTTCAGGGGAATTAGTAGACCTGTTCATGTATGTTGGGTCATATAGATTATTTATATTGAGTGCCGAATAATACTTGAGAAATTGACATTTTCTGCTATTTTTTGATGATGTGTGGAAAAGTAACCACAGGGCGTTTGGAGCAACCACAGCTCTGGCCCATGGGGGCAACTATATGAGTAAGGAGTAAACGAGTGGGTTTTGCCGCTAGGGCTGATCAAGATCGAGATGACAACACTGGGGGCTCTAAAAAGCAGAATCTGGTACTGCTGCGTCCCATCAAGTCATTTCCTAGGACACTCACTAGCGTGTCTTCCCAGGCTGCGCTTAGGGTGCCGGTAGATGCCTCGGCTAAGACGATGGCTATCCCTAGCGAGAGGGCGGTCCCGGCTGAGGTCAAGCAGCTGCCCAAGACACCGCGGCTACCGCTAGGACTGAAGCTGCTGGTGGGTGTCCAGCAAGGCTCTACCGTCTTGACGGGGGGGCTCGTAGCGACAGCGCTGGTCATTTATAGTTGGACGGTATATCTAGATAAAACCGTTGCCCGCTCTTTTCAGAATTTGGAAACTCTGAAGGTTTCCACCCAGCAGGTGACAACGGCGAATGAAACCCTGAAGCACAGCATGGCTCAGCAGGCGGAGTCACCGGCAGCTGGATTCAAACCCTTGGAGCCTAAGCGTGCTATCTTCTTGTCACCGGCTCCAGCTCGTCCATTGGTTAAACCCGAGCTAGAGCCTAAGGTGCACTCCCCAATGCCCCACCCCCTGGGTTATTAGCTCTTGTTTGCTAGCGCCTGTATTGAAGCCTTGAGTTTGCCGCTCTAAAAAACTCGGGTTCTCTCGGGTTGTGCTTGGAGTTTGCCCTGGCTGGGTATGTTTGCTAGGGGCGTCATAGTAGTTTTGCTTCAATCTTGCTTGCCCTAATATCTATGGTTACGCAACCGTCTAACCCAGCACCTCGTCAGGGAACTCGTCGACCCCGTTACTTATCATCGCCACGGTTTCGGCTAGTAACTGTGTGGAGCTGTATGGTCTTGGCCATGATGGGGCTCAGTGCTCGTCTGGCCCAACTGCAGCTGGTGGTGGGTGACCAACTTAAGGCCCAGGCTGAGAACCAGCGACAGAATTTACCCCAGGTGCCTCGGGCATCGCGACGCCCCATTATTGACCGCCAGGGTAACGTGCTAGCGGTGGATCGGGTTGTGTATACCGTCTATGCCCATCCCATGCTGTTTAGCCGCTCCCGTGAGGAGATGGCTGAAACCTTGGCAGGTTTACTAGCTCAACCCCAGGAAAATCTGCTGGCTCGTTTCCAAGAACAGGAAACGGGAATTCAGGTGGCGGTGGATGTGTCGGAGGAGCTGGCGGAGCGGATGCGGGGCATGCGGTTGGATGGCTTAGAGCTATTGCCTAGTCAGCAACGCTTTTATCCTCAGCAGGCGCTCATGTCTCAGCTGGTGGGTTATATCAATTTGGAAGGAGAACCCCAGGCTGGTTTGGAATATGCGCTCCAGGAGAAGCTGTTATACGAGCTGGATGATGCGCCGTTACCCCACACTTTTGAACAGCTGCCTACCCGTGACGGGATCAGGCTGCAGCTGACGGTGGATAGCCGCCTGCAGCGGATTGCTCAGCGCAACTTGGAGGCGACGGTCCGCCAGCATGGGGCCAAACGCGGGGCCTTGATTGTGATGGACAGTCGGGATGGGGCAGTGCTGTCGTTGGCCGTTGCGCCTACCTACGATCCCAACCGTTATTACGAAGCGGATGTTGAACAGTTTAAGAACTGGGCAGTGAGCGATCTGTACGAGCCGGGGTCTACATTTAAGCCGATTAATGTTGCGATCGCACTTGAAGAAGGTGTGATTAGCCCCGACGACTACATCTACGACGAAGGGCGGTTGCAGTACGACCAGTGGACCATTCAGAATGTCGACTACAAAGCCGTAGGAGGCCGGGGCTCCATTACCATTACCGATGTTTTGCGCCATTCCAGCAATGTGGGCATGGTGCACATTATGGAGCAGCTCAAACGCTCCACCTATTACGACTGGCTAGAAACATTGGGTCTGGGGGAGTCCACAGGAATTGAGCTGCCCGCAGAAGCCCCGGCCCAGCTCAAAAGTCGGCCCCAGTTTGTCAACAGTGCCGTAGAAGCCGCCACCACCTCTTTTGGCCAAGGCTTTTCCCTCAACCCCATGCAGCAGGTACAGCTCCACGGAGCCCTAGCCAATGGCGGCAAGCTGGTCACCCCCCACGTGGTGAGAGGATTAGTAGACCAAGAGGGTAACCCCGTGTGGGAACCCGAGCGCCCCCAGGCGGCCTCCGTGTTTTCCCAGGAAACCACCCAGTCGGTCCTCGGCATGATGGAAGAGGTGGTGAACTCAGGGTCTGGAAAACCGGCTCGGGTGGCCAACTACCGAGTGGCGGGCAAAACGGGCACCGCCCAAAAAGCCAACGAATATGGCGAGTATGGCAACGGTCGCATTGTCAGTTTTGTGGGGATCGTCCCCGTGGATAATCCACGCTATGTGGTGCTGGCCGTCATTGATGAACCCCTAGGGGAAGATGCCTACGGCTCAACGGTAACCGCCCCCTTGGTTAAGTCGGTGATTGAGTCTCTAGTGGTGATGGCGGGGGTGCCACCATCAAATGGGGCGACCCCATCACCAGCTGCTCCAGCTCAGTAAGGGCAAGGTCTATGTCATCATTGATAATCTGATGGTCAAATTCGGCGGCGGCGGCGATTTCCACATTGGCCCGAGCCAGACGTTTTGCGATCGCAGCGTCAGAATCTTGCCCCCGCTCACGAATACGGGTTTCTAGCTCCTCTAGACTGGGGGGTAAAACAAAAATTTGCTCTGCCGACGGCAGGGTATCGCGCACCTGCCGCGCCCCGTCTAGCTCAATCTCTAAAATCACCACATGACCGCGGGCCACCATCGCATCCAAGGGCTGCCGCGGCGTGCCGTAGTAGTTACCGGCAAACTCAGCCCACTCCAGCAGCTGTTTCGCCTCCACCATGGCCTCAAAGTCAGCCCGCGATACAAAGTAATAGTGTTTGCCGTCTTCTTCACCGGCACGGGGCTGACGCGTCGTCGCCGAAATTGATAGCTGAATATCCGGGTGCTGTGCCAGCAGTCGATGCAATAGGGTGCCTTTACCCACACCGCTGGGACCGGTAAAAACAATCAGCCGCCCTGGGGCTTGAGGTGTAGCTTTAATAACTGCGTTTGAATCCAGGGGCACCGACGTCGAAGGCATAGTTAATTCAGGGAACTGCAGGTGATGATGGCAACGGGTCTAATGTGGACCTACTCCTCAGGCAAATCAAAGAGCACCGTTGTCATATAGCGTTCAGCCCAGACAGGGTCAAATGCCATTTCTAAAATGCGGCGGGTTTTATCGTTTTGCTGTTGATGGAGGCAATAGTTACGCTGTCCGGCCAACACTTGCGATCGCTGATGGGGGGCAGGGGGCATAGCCGTCGCTTGGGTGCAATGCAGGGTGAGATAGTGCTCCACCTGTTTCAAAAATCGCCGGTCCTCCTGGGGGCCCATGGGCTTCACAAAACAGCAGTAGTCCGAAAAAATATGGCCCCATGAGGGCAGCTCCCGTGGGTTACTGTATCCAGCTGTACCCATCCCTTCTAGGGCTAACTGATAGGGCGTGGGTAATCCATCAGGGCTGGTGGGGGATAAATCTACCACAGCCGCACTAATTTGACCGCGACCGCTCACAATATCGCAGCCAAACATGGGCAGCCCGTAGTCTAGCCGGGGAAACATCACACAGTGAAGAATATCTAAATTGGGGCCGACCTTAGCGAGTTCAAGATGGAGCTTGCGAAATTCTGGTGTTTGGTAGCAGACATTTTCAATCACCAGGCGCTCCCCTTCTAGCCGACCTTCCACATAGCCAAGATCGTGGGGAAGATGATAAGGCGACAGGGTCAGATGACGCTGCCAGGTCGCTTCAATCAGCTCGGCCAAGTCGCAGATGACAGAGTGCTGATGCTGGCGGATAGAAGACTTTACCGTAGTGGACATGGATGGGCGTTCAATTCACCTGCTGAATGGATCGGACTGCACCAGTAGAAGGAAAACGGTATCGTCGCAGGCGTAGGTCCATCTCAAGTTTACAGCAGGTCTCAGGTCTCAGGCAGAATTGACCGGGGATGTTCCAATTCGTCATCTTAATTCCTGATGTTGGCACTTTTTTAGGGAAAAGATGGTTACTTATTTGTTTTGTCTGTTAGGGCATGACACGGGCCCCGACAGTGCGACTGCTCACTGGTTAGCCCCAGCCTCCGCTTTGGTGCCCCGCTTCTACACTACCCACACTTTTTCTGCGCTATGGTGGCTACACAACTCAGGTCTCGCAAGGTTTTGGGGCTCAATCAACGCCAATATGAAGGTCTCAAAACCGCTCTACAGCTTAATCTAAGACGACAGCTCTTGATTGCTGTGTGTGATAACAATCAGCTGCAGACCCAGCTAGTGGACCGGCTACAGTCAGAACTAAGAGAAACAGACCATACTTTAGATGATTTTGGTGCGGTGGAGCTAGCCCAGCTCACCTTTGATCCCCAGCAGCCAGATTTGGTCGTACAGCTGGTCCATTGGCTCAAACAAGCGCCCAATCCCACCCCCCATCTCCAAGTGGTCGGGTTGGATGCCATGACCCACCAGTCGATGCGATCGCAAAATCACTTTTTGCGATCGCTTGAGAATATCCAATCCCTGTTGCCCCACCTCGAAAGCAGCTTGGTGCTTTGGCTCTCATGGCCCTGGTATCGAACCCTACAACAGTCTGCACCAGAATTTTGGCAATGGCGTAGCGGCGTCTTTAGCTTTGTCAGCGAGCCCGTCGCTAGGGTATCGAACACTCCGACCATGCCCCAGATGGATGGTCTATATGGAGAAAGCTATGGCCGGCAGACAAAACAGAGTGCCGATATCTGGCAAATTCTCAGTGAAGACCTGGCCCAGCTTGAACGACCTAGCGCCAACACCCCAGCAGAAACGCTCCCCCCAGACACCTCGGTAAACGAGACCGACCCTGAAATCAGCGTTGAAACCGACATTGAGACCGGCTCTGATGATGACATTGACACCGACATCCAGGAAAATATCGGCATCGTCGCCACTCCCTACACCCACACCGACGATGCCGGCATCGACACCGACACCCAGGAGAATATCGGCATCGTCGCTACTCCCTATACCGACACCGGTATCCCTAGCGCCGATAGCACCGAGATCCCTAGCGCCGATACTGCCGATGCCACCAGCACCGATACCGGTCTGATTGATCTCGTCACCTTAGAAAACCCGTTAGAGTTCTTAGCTCAGCGAGAGGGCCAGGGAGCAACATCGGAGGAACTACTCCAGGCGTATCAGGCCTTGAGTCACCACTATCGCGATCGCATCGAGGCGGGGGATATCACCCTAAATCTGCTCACCATCGCCATTGAAACCTTTGACCACTATCTGCGCTGGCTGCCAACAGATGATGAGCAGCGGGCAGCGGGCCTAAACGACCTGGGGACCTTGCACTGGCTACAGGCCCAACACCAAAGCGATCGCACCGCCCTGATCGCAGGCATGAACCAAAGTGCCGAACTCTACAAGACCGGTCTCGAATGTGCCCATATCGATGCCGAAACCATTAGCCGCCTCTATGGCAACCTGGGGGCCGTGTATAGCGCCCTGGCCAATTACGACGACTCGGTAACCCACCTCAAGCAAGCGGTTGTCGTCTATCGTCAGGCCCTGCCGTTCTCCTCCGCCGAGAATCACCCCGACGAGTACGGCACCCTGCAAAATAGCCTCGGCTCGGTGTATTGGAAACTGGCCTACTACGAAGAGCCCAAAACCTATCTGAATCGGGCCATTGCCGCCTATAACGAAGCCCTTACCTGTCACCACCCCGACAAGTCACCCTTAGACTATGCCGCCGTACAAAATAACCTGGGCATTGCCTATTGGAGCCTATCGCGCTACGAGCGACCCATCTTTCTACTCAAACATGCCATTGCCGCCTACCGTGATGCCCTGCATTACCGCACCCCCACCACCGACCCCACCGCCTGTGCCAGCACCTATAACAACTTAGGCACCGCCTTTTGGGAGCTTGCTAATCATCCAGAGGCACCGGCAGACCCAGAAGGGCGCTATAAGCAAAATTCAGTGATTGCCTATGAGGCGGCCCTCAAAGCCTCGGAGCTAGCACCGTCCAGTCTTGACCTGGCCTCAATTCGCCACTGCTTGGGCAGCATTTATGACAAGCTCGCAAAGTCAGCCGACAGCGAAACCGCCCCCGGGAACCTGGAGCGAGCCTTGGTGCATTATGTTGCCGCCCTCAAAGAAACCCCTAAAACGGCGGCCACCTATGCCCCCATCTTTAAAGCCCTGGTACGCAATATCGCCATGCACTACGAGCTGCTGGGTCTAGAAGGACAGCAGGAGGCGCTAAACAAAGTGCCGGCTGAGATTTTGCCCGAGGTCATGCTCAAGCTATAGATCGCGTATTCCCCTTGTAGCGGCGTTCCATGGAACGCCGCTACCTAAAATAATTCCATGGAACGCCGCTACCGGGATGATTCAGAGGCAATCACCTATTTTTTAGCCTCTGTCAGTTCCGGTACGTTTTTAGACAGCACGGCCTTGAGTTCCTTACTCAAATCGTTATCGCTACGATGGGCTTCCCACGCACCGCTGTGTCTGGAATCAATGCGCCACTGACCGTGAATATGGTCGCCATCTTCTGACACGGTGCCCGTATATCGAACGATATAGCTGGGATTATTGAAATACTTTTTGCTAAAGGTCACCTGCCGTCCGGTGACAGAGCCACTAATTTGAGCCTCCCCGAGGGGGCTATCATCCACGATCCGACCACTGAGGCTATTTTGCGCTTGCACAAAGGTGGCTTCAAAACGGGTGGGGGCTTTTGTATCCCAATAGGACCCTAGCCAGGGACCGGTTAATTCAGCCATCGCATGGGTTCTCGCGCAACAACACTGTTTTTAATTTTGATGCAACTACCTGGATTTGACAGGCTACCTGGATTTGACAGACTACCTGGATTTGACAGGCGGCATCCACAGAGAACATGGGGTGAAAATTGAAGAAATTCTCAATTTTGATAGATACGGGCGGCGGGTCAGCTTCACTAGGCTTAGGTTAACTGCTGTCCGCTTATCACCTTTACTATGGCGCTATTTCTGATTTCTGCTCTGGTGGTTGCTTTTTTTGCGATCGCATTTGCGCTCCAAAACGACCAGCTGATCACCATAAACTTCTTTATCTGGCAGCTAGAGCAACAGCATCTGGCCACCGTGCTACTAATCACATCAGGACTGGGGGTGCTCTTTGGCCTGCTCGTCACCATCCCCACATTTCTCAAACGGGAGTGGCGCATTTCCCGCAGCAAAAAGCAAACCTCTAGCCTGGAAGATCAGCTAATCGCCAAACAGCAAGAAGTCGACAGTCAGACCCGCAAAGCTAGCACCCTACGCCACAGCTACCAGCACCTGCTGCAGTCCCTAGACCTGCTTGACAACACCACTAACCTGGTGAGCGACGCGGCTGTACCCCGCACCACCCGTGCCCTGCTCCAGCAGATGAAAATGCAGCCCCTCGACGAACAATCCAAAGCCGTGGCGATACTGCTAATCGACCACCAGCGACAGCAGCCTACCCCTAGCGATCTAAAAAAAGACCACGCACTGTGGACTGAGATCGCCCAAGTCCTGCAACAAAACTTAACCATAGATTCCTGGTTATTTAGCAATAACCAGGGCAAATTCACCTGCAGCCTCACGGGGTTAGACCTCAAAGCCGTGACCCAATATGCAGAGACCCTAAAGCTAGCCCTAACCGATGGACCGCTTACCCTAAGAGATGGCACCCAAACCACCTTAGATGTCCATATTGGTGGAGTCGTTACCGACACAGAACACCCCACCGAAAGCGAACAGCTGCTGCTACAAAAAGCAGAGGACGCCCTAGCCATGGCGAATAAACGCGGCCGTAATCGTCTGCGGGTGGTGTGGGTGACCGATTAGACTCTGTCAGGTCATGAAACCTAAACTTTTAAAACTTATTTTTTGATAGTTTTACCCATTCCGGAAGGGCATGAGCCACTCTGCCCTAGGGATTATGAGTATTTTTACTCAATCGGTATTTTTGTATGCTAGGCGTATTCCTTGACACAGATTCTTGAGCCTAGTGCCGTTGGTGCATAAGATAAAATTAACGCTTGAGTTTAAAAAAGTCTAAAGAAGCAGGAGATACGTCCATGGCAGAACGTCCGATCATCCTTGGTATTGTTGGAGACAGTGCCGCTGGTAAAACCACCCTAACCCGCGGGATCGCCCAGGTACTCGGTGAGCATGATGTTACGACCATCTGCACCGATGACTATCACCGCTATGACCGTCAGCAACGTAAAGAGATGGGCATCTCTGCCCTGCATCCTGATTGCAATTACGTTGACATCATTGAGCAGCACTTAGGTCTGCTGCGCCAGGGGCAACCCATTCTCAAGCCCATTTACAACCACACCACAGGTGGGTTTGATGCACCTGAGTACATTGAACCCAAGAAATTTGTCATCGTTGAAGGTCTGCTGGGCTACTCCAGTAAAATCGCCCGCGATGCCTACGATGTGAAGGTTTATCTGGCACCCCCCGAAGATCTACGCACCAAGTGGAAAATCAAGCGTGATACCCGCAAGCGTGGCTATGATGAGTCGGCTGTATTAGCTGCATTGGCTGCTCGTGAGCCCGATTCCGAAGCCTTCATCCGTCCCCAGAGAAAGTGGGCCGATGTGGTTGTTACCTTCTATCCGCCTGATGTACCAGAGGAAGCAGCTAACGACCTGCTGCTAAATGTGAATCTGGTTCTGCGTCCTACTATCCCTCACCCTGACTTTACCGAGATTCTAGACAGCGACCTGGGTAAAGCGATTCGACTGGGTCTAGAGCGCGACATGGGTAAGCCCGTAGACGTTCTTGCTATTGATGGCCATGCCACCCCCGATCAGGTGCAGCAGCTCGAGCGCATCCTATGTGGTGATGTGCCCTACCTAGGTCAATTCTGTAGCCTAGAGGGCAACCAGGAAGTCGGCAAGATTGTCGGTACCACTGGCGAAACCCTACAAAGCTATCCCCTCGCCCTAACTCAGCTATTGATTACTTATCACATGCTGAAAGCCATGGGTGCTACTGGCAAAATGAAAGTAGCTGCCTAGACTATCTAAACTTCACCTTTAAACACGAGCGCCCTCCAGACACATCTCTGGAGGGCGCTCGTGTTTAGGGCTGTAGGGGTATGGATATGGGATTGCGTTGGTATAAAGAAATGCCATTGTCTGATTAATGAACAGACTTGAGGGTTTGATCCATATGCCACAATTACCGTGCCTGTGCATACCCCTTGTCTAAATCATGTTTGGTTTTTCTAAGTTAGCGTCCATCCATGAGTTTAAAACCTACGCCCATTGGCGACATCGGTTTATGCAGCGGCGATTACGGCTGGGCATTTTGTTTGGGCTCTTTTACTTCGTTACATTTTTACCCCTAGATACCCTCAAATACCTGGCTAGCAGCGATCCATTTGAGCTGTTATGGATTCTCACTAACCTGGCACGTATGGGCATATTGTTGGTCTGTCTGGGGCTACTCCGTCAGACTGTCTATCGGCCCCGTCGCATTATTACCGTTTTCCTATTGGCGTCTTGGTCCATTAGTCTGTTGCATCGGGTCTACGAAACCTACACAGGGCTGGCTAGCAACACCCCCATTTCTGACCCCGATCTCTTTAGCTGGGCGCTGTCTTTTATTACCCAAGCCACACTGATTCCGGTGGGCTGGCCGCTGCATCTCATCTCGCAGCTGGGGGTGATTATTTACTATTTTGTGGTCAATCCACTGTTGGGGCTCCAAGTAGTTACGCCAGGCTTACCCGCCGCTAGTTTGTTGCTCAATACGTTTTGGATTTGTTGTATTTGCAACTGTTCTGTTTATTTTTACGAAAAGCTATCGCGGGCAAACTTTGCCACCAATCGTCAGTTGCTCGAAGCCCAGGAAAAATCGGAACGGCTACTGCTCAATATTTTGCCTCGTCCCATTGCGGAACAGTTAAAGCAAAGCCCCGACATTATTGCTGAAAGTTTTGCTGAGGTAACGGTACTGTTTGCCGATATTGTCAACTTTACCCAAATGACAGAAACCGAGTCGGCCACCAATGTTGTCGACCTGTTAAATCAGGTATTCTCAAGGTTTGATCGGCTAGCGGAAAGACATGGTTTAGAAAAGATAAAAACCATTGGCGATGCCTATATGGTGGCCGCCGGTCTGCCCCAGCCCCAGGCTAACCATGCGACCGCCGTGGCCGCGATGGCGGTGGAAATGCAAGCAACACTAGCTGACTTTAATGCCCAGACCAATCAAACGATTGCCCTCCGCATTGGCATCCACACAGGTCCTGTCGTCGCGGGGGTGATTGGTCTGAAGAAATTTGCCTATGACCTCTGGGGTGACACGGTCAATACGGCCAGTCGCATGGAGTCCCATGGGCTTCCCAATCAGATTCAAATTAGCGAGGCGACATACCAGCGGCTACAAGACTGTGACAATCGCTATGAGTTTCATCCCCGCGGGCCAATTGTGATCAAGGGAAAAGGGTCGATGGTGACTTACCTGATGGAGCCATGCTCCACCGATGTGGACAAGGTGCTGGCGTAGGGTTGACGACGGACCACAACATCCTGCCGAACACTAAAAGAACCTTAAACCTTTATTCAGTCGCTGTGGCCTATAATCTATCTTCGTCTCTATCTGTAACAATTGAGGTCTGTAGGGATCTCGAAGGAATTAACCCATGGCTGACAATCGTAAAAGCCGCGTCGTTACCCAGGGGGTTCAGCGCTCCCCTAACCGTGCCATGTTACGGGCCGTTGGCTTTGGGGATGATGATTTTAGTAAACCCATTGTGGGGCTAGCCAACGGCTACAGCACAATTACCCCTTGCAACATGGGGATTAATACGCTGGCTCTGCGGGGTGAAACGGCCCTGCGGGATGCGGGCGCGATGCCCCAGATATTTGGCACCATTACCATCAGCGATGGGATTTCCATGGGAACTGAAGGGATGAAGTATTCCCTGGTGTCTCGGGATGTGATTGCTGACTCCATTGAAACGGCCTGTACAGGTCAGAGTATGGATGGGGTGCTGGCCATGGGCGGCTGCGATAAGAATATGCCGGGGGCGATTATTGCGATCGCACGCATGAACATCCCCGCCGTCTTTGTCTATGGCGGCACCATCAAACCCGGCCACCTTGATGGCGAAGACCTCACCGTGGTCAGTGCCTTTGAAGCCGTCGGTCAGTATAGCGCCGGCAAAATCGACGAAGAACGCCTCATCGCCGTCGAGAAAAACGCCTGCCCCGGTGCCGGCTCCTGTGGTGGCATGTACACCGCCAACACCATGTCCTCCGCCATCGAAGCCATGGGCCTAAGTCTGCCCTATTCCTCCACCATGGCCGCCGAGGATGCCGAAAAAGCCGACAGTGCCGAGAAATCTGCCTTTGTCCTAGTAGACGCCATCCGCAACCAGATTTTGCCCAGTCAGATTCTCACCCGTAAGGCCTTTGAAAATGCGATTTCCGTCATTATGGCCGTGGGCGGTTCCACCAACTCAGTGCTACACCTGTTGGCCATTGCCCACACCATGGGGGTCGAACTCTCCATTGATGATTTTGAAGCTATCCGCAATCGGGTCCCCGTCTTCTGTGACCTAAAACCCTCAGGTCGCTATGTGGCCACTGACTTGCACAAAGCCGGTGGTATTCCCCTGGTCATGAAAATGTTACTCAACCAGGGGCTGCTCCATGGAGATGCGCTAACGGTTTCTGGTCAGACAATTGCAGAAACCCTGGCAGATGTACCTGATACCCCCAGTCCTGATCAAGATGTCATTCGGCCTTTTGACCAGCCGATGTACGCCCAAGGGCACCTGGGGATTCTCAAAGGTAACTTGGCCACCGAAGGCTCTGTGGCCAAACTGACTGGCATCAAAAAGCGTAACATTACTGGTCCGGCTCGGGTATATGAGTCTGAAGAAGCCTGTCTGGATGCCATTTTGGCAAACAAAATCAAAGCTGGCGATATTCTCGTAATTCGTTACGAAGGTCCCAAGGGTGGACCCGGTATGAGAGAAATGTTGGCTCCCACATCAGCCATTATTGGAGCGGGCTTAGGCGATTCTGTTGGTCTGATTACCGACGGCCGTTTCTCCGGTGGCACCTATGGCATGGTGGTTGGTCACGTCGCCCCCGAGGCCTATGTGGGTGGGACCATCGGTCTGGTTGAAGAGGGTGACTCTATCACCATCGATGCCGATCAGCTGTTGTTGCAGCTAAATGTCTCGGATGAGGAATTGTCTAAACGACGAGAGAATTGGACGGCGCCGGAACCTCGCTACAAGCGCGGTGTGTTGGCAAAATATGCAACGTTAGTTTCGTCCAGCAGCCAAGGTGCCGTAACAGATAAGGACTTGTTTTAGGCTGATATACCTGCGTTAAGTGTTCTGCGAGTGGAACCAACAACCGACCCTTCTCAACAAGAACTCAATAATGAGTTGAGAAGGGTCGGTTAATCAAGCATTGCTGATCCTCGGGATGATTTTATCTGTAAAGGGCTGCCCTACGACATATTCAACCGATCGGTTCATTCTCTAAATCAGCAACGGTGAAAATATTGTTGCTTCCAGAGCTTTAAATGAAGAAATAAATGAAATCTGCTGCAGTTCTTCACCCCTGAGCCGAACGCAAAAGACTGACTATGGATGGCAAAAGCAGAGGGTTGATTCGAACTCAAAAATGGTGATCGGTTTTTATTTGGCTATCTCTAATAAATAGAATTTTCTGTATTTAATGACACCTTTATTAGTTTTCGATTACGTTCTTGACGGAATCATTAACTAAATATCTTATTCAATATGAGTTGCATCAACTGAAACGGCTTATCAGCTGCAACCAAGTTTATACAAACTAACATGCATGTAAATACTGACAATTTCATAGTTACTTGTCCTGACTACGGAATTATATGTCCGTAAAAATGTACTAAGCGGTTTGCTTAAACCATTTCAAGGTTCAGAAATACTGTGGCAGTAATCAGGCTTTAGATGATTGATTAATAGACAAAACACTATGGTCTTTCTTTCAGTATAGATACTCAGTCAATCATTAGAAAATCAGAAAACTGTCATAAATCTAATCTAGACATAGCGTTTTAAGGATATTTAGAACTACTAAATAAATCCTTAACCTATGAATCTTATGAATATAGATACTAGACACACTTTTTTGGGATTTCTTCAGACTCATGAATAACCTTAATAAGGAAAAAAGCCAGATTCTAACAATCTTTTTAATCACTTTGCTTGTTCTAGGTGGTTTTTTTGGTCTGTTACTCTCTTTGACAGGTAATTTTCTTCCCCGTAGAGCATCTAATAGGGCAAATAATGCAACTGAAAATGATTCTGAGATAGTCTCAGGAGCGCTCAAATCTATAACTGCTGTGCCTCAGGGTATCTATAAATATGGTGGTAGTGCCACCATGGTGCCCATTCGTCAGGTTATTGGTCGGTTGGTTAGCTCGACATTTCCTGGTTTTCAGCTACGTAACATCGATCCGCTCGGTAGTGCACCTAACTCTACAACAGGTATCAATATGATGCTTTCAGGTGAGCTATCGTTTTCTGACTCGTCTCGTTCTGTTAAACCTGAAGAGCATGAAATTGCTGATAGCCTGGGATTTGAACTTCAGCAGCTTCCTGTCGCCATTGATGGCATTGCGATCGTAGTTCACCCTGAGCTGAATATTGAGGGTCTGACCCTGGATCAGCTTAAGAGTATTTTCTTGGGGCAGGTTACCAACTGGTTGGAGGTGGGAGGACCTGATTTGGCCATTCAACCGTTTTCTATGCTGGCATCAACCTCTGGCACCGCTAACTTTTTCGTCGAAAGGATTTTAGATGGCGAGCCCTTGAGCGCACGGGTTGAAGTCATTAATGAGACAACGCCCGTTTTACGGCGAGTGGCCTCTATTCCAGGGAGCATTTACTACGTGTCTGCCCCCCTGGCTGTCCCCCAATGTTCAGTCAAAACTCTTCCCCTGGCCACCGCTGAGGGTCGACCTTTTATTGCCCCTTACCAAACTCCTGCCATAGATTTATCTAACTGCCCTGAACAGCGCAACCAGATTAATAAGGATGCGTTTAGGAATGGAACTTATCCCTTGACTCGGCGACTATTTGTAGTCACAAAAAAGGGAGAATCTGACGATGCGATCGCAGGGCAAGCCTATGGCGATATTGTTCTTAGCAATGAAGGACAGGCTCTAGTTGAAGAAGCTGGGTTTGTTAACATTCGTTAGTGATCTAACTGAATTCGTATCTACCGCTAAATCTCAAGCTTATTTCTTAGCCTACGGAATACAGTTTTATGTTTATCCTGAATCGTTTACTCAAGCGGCAGCTTTATCGGTTGCTCAGCTTATTTAGTGTTGTTCTTTTAGTTGCTATTAGTGCCTGCAATCAGCCTGTAGCAACCAGTGAGGGTGTCAATGAGAGTATTGCTGTTAGTGGGGCCATACCCACAGAGTTTAAGATTGGCTACCAATTAACAGCGGGTCCGGAAGTGCTGGCAAAGAGTTTAACCATGGTAGAAACAGAGTTTCCTGATGTTGCCATTGAGTGGCTAGCATTTGACTCTGGCCCCAGCATCAATGAGGCCATTGCTTCTGGTGAGATTGACGCCGGCTTAGTGGGCTCTGTACCCGTTTCAACCGCTGTTGCTGATGATCTCCCTCTCCAGGTGTACTTTATTATTAATGTGATTGGTGACAGCGAAGCTCTTGCCGTTACCGAGACTTCAGGCATCGCTGGCATAGAGGACTTACCAGGCAAAACAATTGCTGTACCGTTTGGCTCCACGTCTCACTTTAGTCTGTTATCAGCCATCAAGCAGGCCAATATCGATCCAGCCGAGATTCAAATTCTTGACATGCAGCCTCAAGATATCTTAGCGGCTTGGCAAGTCGGTGATATTGAAGGTGCATTTGTCTGGCAGCCAACCCTGTCTAGACTCGTAGATGAAAATGCCAACATTCTTCTCACATCTGGAGAGCTAGCAGAGACAGGAATCATCACGGCAGACCTGGGCGTTGTCAACAAAACCTTTGCTGCCCAATATCCTGACTTTATAGCGTCCTATGTAAACGTACTTGATAGCGCCGTGCAGCTTTATCGTGAGGACCCTGCGGCAGCCTCCGAAGCGATCTCAACAGAGATTGCACTTTCACCGGAAGAAAGTCTGGCCCTAATGGATGGTCTGATCTGGCTAAGTGCCGAAGAGCAAAGCTCTGAGAAATATATGGGTACTCCTGATGCCCCCGGTGCCCTCAGTCAGGTGCTAAAGGATTCCGCTGATTTCTTGGTAGAACAAGAACGGATTAAAGCTGCCCCTAAGCTAAAAACCTATGAGGATGCTCTTTTTAATCAAGTACTGGTTGATGCAGACAGTTAGCCTTTGAAGAACCAGTGCCAGGGGCAATGCCCCTGGCACTGGTTTTGACTGCCACACTAGGTTTAATCGTCCAGACAATTCCCCAGGATTCTTGGCTATGTCCCCACTTAGCTACACCATATAAGATGGTCCCATAGCCTGTGAGCATAGCCAGGAATTCCATGCTTAAATCCACGATTACAAATAACGCCAGCTGCTGAGGCTGGCAGGATTCAGGCAACCCCATGGCATTTCTCAGATAGTTTTCAGGTTGAGTACGTATTAATTTAGATAACCACTTCTGCTTTAAACGCACCATGAAACGCCCAATTATTCTTTCCCTGGCCCTGGCCAGCGCTATGTTCTTAGGGAGTTGCGCTACTACCTCTAGCCCCACGTCAGCAGCTAATGCACCCGCTGAGAGTACTCAGGCAGCTGCCCCCACCTATGCCGTATTTGCTGAAGATGGCGTGGCCATTGGTGGTGCCGACCCAGTCGCTTACTTTACTGAGGGTGACTACACACCGGGTAGTGGCGAATTTACCCATGATTGGGAAGGGGCAACCTGGCAGTTTGCCTCGGCAGAGAATCGCGATCTATTTGCAGCTAGCCCTGAAGAGTATGCCCCCCAGTACGGTGGTTTCTGTGCCTGGGCCGTTAGCCAAGGAAATACTGCCCCCATTGACCCCACCGCTTGGAAAATTGTCGATGGCAAGCTTTACCTTAACTACAACGCTCAAATTCAAAATCGTTGGGCCAAGGATATCCCTGGCAACATTGCCTTAGGCGATCAAAACTGGCCTGGCGTATTGGCTAATTAGATCTTGGGCGTTGCTAATCTTCGGGATGATTTCATCTGAAAGACGCTGTCCTAAGGCAGACCTGACTGAGCGGTTCATCTGGTTCATCTCTTAGACCAGCAACGGTAGATTTCATTTATGCCGGTCGCTGCTGGCTGAGCGAAGCCGCAACCAGCAGTGACCGGCCCCCTTAGCAACGCCGAGCAAGGGTGTGCTTGCGGTGAGGTTACTAAATTTGTGTATGTGGTTTGGATGGTAAACTGACGCAGCCTGGAGCCCTCGGCTCTCAGAGCATAGCGTTTGGTGGGAATCCTGTGAGTTTTTTGAACCGGAAGCAGTCTGTTATTCAAGCTTGGGTGCTGCCCGTTGCCACCATTACGCTGTTTCTGTGTCTCAAATTTTTATTTATTAGGAATATGGGGGCGGTGAATGAACAACATCATTTACCGCTGGCTCGTCATTTTGTAGATCCTAGCTGGCTGGCGGGGGATATCTATTACAGCGAGCCCCCTGGCTATCGGCTACTGTTTCAGCTGATATTTGGGCCATTAACTACTGCGGTCGGTTTTTTGGCCACCTCTATTATTGGGCGTATTTTGGGCTATCTTAGCCTCGCTATCGGGCTTTGGACCCTAGCTCGTAGTTTAGGCATACGTTTGCTGACGTTACTGCTGGCCATTGGGCTACTGGTTTATGTGCGTCGCCCCCAGGGGGTCATGGCTGGGGAATGGCTGATGGGCAGCATTGAGCCCAAAATTTTTGCCTACAGTGCTATTTTTCTGGCCCTATCAGCTTTTATGGCCGGTCGCTATCTGTGGATGACGGCATGGCTGGGGATAGCGGCATCATTCCATGCTTTGGTGGGCGGGTGGACCTCGCTGGCGATGCTGATGTTGTTATTGTGGCGACGGCGAGAGGTGGTTTTAGACGGTCGGCGATGGTTAGCGGCGATTCCGATCTATGGGGTGACGAGTGTTTTTGCAATCACCGCTGTTCTGACTCAACTGCTCAGTCCAGTGGAAGAGAGTGATATTTCACCATCTTTTATTTATGCGTTTTTGCGGAATCCGCACCATGTCAATCCCTTGACTTGGCCCAAGGATGAGTGGCTATATTTGGTGCTATATCTGTTGGTGTTTGGCGTCAGTACTCTCTATATCATCTGGTCGGGGCGTCAGGACAGCAAACAGGATATCTCGATAACTCACAATCGTACGGACTTTGCTTATTTTGTCCTGTGTACGCTGCTGATATTTGGGGCGGGTATTTTGGTCGCTCCGTTTGATCTAGATGGTCAAATTTTGCAGTACTACCCTTTTCGGGTGGGAGATTTGATGCTGGCGTTGGGGACAGCGTTATTTTTGGCACTGTCGTTGGAAAAGGTGCTGTTACGCCATCGTCGGGGTGCGATCGCAATTACCCTTATCATTCTCATCGGCTTTGGGGCAGAGGCCACCCGTTTCTACCATCAAGGGATGGCGTTGAGAGAGTTTCCTGGTAAAGAGCAGGGAGTAAACCCGGAAATGCTCACCATGGCCAACTGGATCAAACAAACTGTCCCTGAGGGGGAACTGGTGATCTCTCCCCCCGTAGGGCTTAGTGCCTTAGCCTGGCTATCGGATCACCCAGCCATCGCTAAGTTTCGGTTTGTCCCCAGCGCCTCATCGGCGGACGTCGAGGCCTGGTTCAATCGCATGACCGACCTGGGTGGTGGCATCGATTTACTAAGCTATGTCGATCGCCGCACCGATGCCCGCAAAAAGATTCGAGCTGTCTTAACGGAGGCTTATAACAGTCTAGACACCGCTCAGATTAGAGAGCTCATGGACAGGTATCAAAGCCGCTATGTGGTCACAAATGCCAGTCAGACACTGGCGCTACCCGTGCTGCATGAGAACGCCCGATACCGAGTATATGGCCGTTAACCCTGACTAACCGAGACTATTAAAACTCATAGCGAGCCCCCAACTGCAAGGAGTGCACCAACAGCGTATCGGCATCAAAATCAGCGTTAAAGGCGTCAAAGTTTTGGCCAGGAATGCCATGTAAGCGATAGCCCAGAAAAGCACTGGCCTGTTCGCTAATTTCGTAAGCAACACCGGCTTTTACCTGAAAAACAAAGCTGGCCCCCGTGTCATCTAGCTCTAATGCCCCAATGCCAGGAATATTCGCCTCGACATCATCCGCCGTTAGCGTGGCTACCCCCACACCACCGCCAATATAGGGGCTAAACCGGCTCTTAGTCGGAATATCATAGTAACCATTCACCATAAACTGAGCAGATTCGATGTTGCCATCCAAAGGAACTTCAGCCAAATCATTGACTGTTACACCCTCCACATTGTTGTTGGTATAGGCCACTTCCAACTCAACACGAGCATCATCAAAGCGGTAGCCCACTGCACCATTGATGCCAAACCCCGCATCGGTATCCAAAGAGATATCGATCGGAATATTAGCTACCAGGGCCGGACCGCCCGGAAACAAAGGTGCCGTTGTAATTGGCACAGTCCCGTCTGACTCAATATCCACAGGGTAGCCAAATACCAAACTTGGCCCCAAAGAAGCATACCAGCCGTTCTCGTTAGTGTCTTGGACCGGTGCTTGCACTATTAACAGTTCTGAACCGTCGTCTAGAATCTGAGATTCAGCGGTCTGAGCTAAAGCAGGTGTGGCCATGCCTGCGAAGAAAGTCGCCACCATCGCTGAATTAAAAAACAATCTCTTTACGCTATACATATCAATTTCTGCCTATAAATGGATGGTTCGCAGTATGACACGTCCGTCGTATTAGACAGCAAGGGTGTGATTGAAATATGGGCAAAATTTCTGAGATACCGTGGGCAAAGTTACGTAACTTCTAAGAGATCTCATTGTTGGCTGTAATGTCGCATATGCCTGAGAGAAAACAACCCAACAGAAACAATCAAGATCGTAGCTCTCAGGTATGCCACAATCTTGATTGTCCCAAGCTTAAAAACAGCCTATAAACTGA
>ERZ1740059.302-NODE-302-length-27419-cov-10.045096_pt1 | contig 27419 bp, 20 predicted proteins | sample MGYA00581744_ERZ1740059 | MGnify/ENA primary metagenome ERZ1740059 (study PRJEB43018, sample SAMN04849738) | marine metagenome | isolation source: floating plastic debris | place: Pacific Ocean | collected 2008-08-28 | study: EMG produced TPA metagenomics... | reverse complement strand
AAACCTAATTGTCTTGCAGTATACACAAGTATCAAATCCAGAAATTCCTTAAATGTAACATAGACAAAGATTTTGCAACATCTGGGATGCGACCCAGAAGCGGATAGTTCTTCAATGAGCTGTCTCTATAGACTTACAAGTTTTTGCCATGATTTTATCGCTTTATTCCATTGCTCCTATGGTACCGGTATTTGGGAAAATGCTCACAAAGTTCAAATATTTTATTGCAGAATGACTACGTAGAGTTTCTGTTTCTAAATAACGCAAAACTGCAGATTGTCTGCGATCATAAAGATGCTAGAAGAATGAGAAAGTTGGCGCAAACTGTGACAATAAATTTGATCTGTTTAAAAATCTTTAAATATCTTCTAATAAAAGACATCAACACAAACTAAGTTTGAACTTGGTTAGTATATCGGTTTATTGGTATATCGTGGTGAAAGTGATGTCAGCTGTATGCAAATATCGGTGTCCAATCGTATGTCAGTGTCATAATAAAGTAAACATACTATAAATATACTTTTATACTTATGGTCAGTATCCAAAATGTTGTATTTAATTTGATTATGTTGTGTCAGAGAGTCTACTCGTGGTTATATTTGTCTACGTTTGTCTATGTTTGATTATACCACAATTTTTAACAACCAGTTATCTGAGGTTTGCACCACTCATCGATGATTGTTGCTTACAAGGGCAGCCAGTCAGCATTTAGGGTTTGTCCCTCCTTCTTAACTTCAAAAGCATGGTACCCCATCCCCCATGATATCAGTGAAAAATTTCATCTAAATTGCATTAAAAATACAAGTTTTCTACTTTGCCATGTGTAAATAGTGAGAGGAAAAAACTATTCCACAACGCTATAATAATTTGGGAAAAATTTTTCGAACCGCACACCTAAAATTTTCCTTTGGCCTGGCCAGTAATTTTCATGAACCTATGGAAAATTCCACAGCGCCTGGAGTTGTTCTACTCTTATGTTTCCTTGGATGCTGAATAGCCGACTTTGGCATAGGTTTATTCCTTTAATTTTATTCTTTCACTTATAGCGCTCATCATCAACTTTGAAACCTTGACAGTTTATACAAATGTGCATATTATACACATACTGTTTTGGTACTCTTCTGTACCATCTTCCACATTTCTATATAGGTATAGGCCTACTTCGCTGTACCATGCAGTGACCAGGACCGATTTAGACTATCAGACTGATTTCAGCTCCAGGACATCCCATATGCCGTGCCGTGTCAGATTAAAGTGCGAGGGAGGGGTAATGGTAATGCCATGATCTGTACCATACTGAATACTAACCGCCAGGGGGTGTTTTCTCCACAGGGTACACAAACCATCTTTTCTGACCAAATATCACTCCGTTCCATGCTGGCATGTGCTTATGAAAAGTGGCTCCGGTTCCTGAAGATCCGATGAACAATATCGAATCGCCCTGAAATACAAAAAAAAATACACCAGTGTGACAGGACGCCCTTGTTCCGTACGTAGGATAGTGCCTCAAATAATAAATCTATTTTAGAAATGTCAAAAGCGTTTTACATGGTCATTCATCTCTCTCTTAATCTGTTGGACTTCTGTGACAGATTCATGATTATGTCCAGCGCCTGGCACTGACATTCTAGTGGCGATTAGGGAAGGTAAACCACAAATATTTTGTACATTGTGGACACTCTGGCAGCCACCCATACCATAAAGGGTGAAAATATATATGGAATCTAATGTAGAATTCACAGTATCATAATATTAGTGAATTTTGACTTTTAGATTTCAATGTTCAGAAAGCTGTCATAGGAAGATTTCTAAAAATCTAAAAATAGCGGAATTTCAATTAAGCGACTTTGCTATTATCAAAATGGCAAAAGTTAAATTCCAAATTTCAATGAGAACTTTCTTCCTGTAGGGTATTCTGCATTTAAACAGCCTAGACTACAGGTTACTCTCAATGCTACCATCCATTACGCGGCAGTTTTCCCAAGATACCAGGGCATTCCTGTTTTCCTTGTCAAATTGAGCAATTAAAATCCTTTCTGTTCTCTTCCAGCCAATCAAAACCCACATCCTCTCGATTCTTCCTGCTGAACTTCCAGAGAATTATGACCACCAACACGTTTATAACAAAATAAGGTGATAAAAACAACAAAATAAACAATGATTTATTAGCATCTCAACCACTACTACGCTAATCATTAATTAAATGAAATGATCAAAAACAAAAGGAACTTAAAGTACATAAGGAAGTTATTCTTCTAGCTTTTTTTGTGTTCCCAAATGCAATCTATGTGCCAACTCAACCCGCAGAACTACGCCTCCATCAAGGAATTTCGACAATTGCATATCTATGTATTCCAGTGTTGAATCAAGTACACAGGGAATTGGCGGAGTTATTTCCGAGAAAATTGGTCATACTTTGTAAAGTCTTTTTGCTTTTAAGTCTACAGCCAGCAGCAAAGCACATGTGCATCAGTGTAGTTGTAGTGGCGATTGTGGGTTGCTGTAATGCCACGTGTCCAGGCATGTGTTATAAAATGCTCATGAATTCCTTGGGCAAAACGTACCAGTGTGTCTGATGTCGTTGAACATAAAACAAAGTGGGTTGGTGTTGGTAGTTCCCTAGGGGGTTCGGGTTCTTTTGCACAGACATGGAGAGATAGGGATGTACAATTTTGCTCAAAAAAGAACCAACATGGGATATTGTGAGACTGCAAAATAATGGCATGAAAAACTTTGTGTCCCAATAAAAGTGATATTGCAAGTTAGGTAAATTCTTATGGGCAGTCTAACGGACAGCTCGAGTTTTAATAAATACAGATATTTTTCCAGCAATTTTTACATTGCAACTTAGGGAGTTGCCTACCCTCACATTACAAAGTTTGTTCCCAAGTGAAAAATAACGGTGGCCTAAGTTTTCATAGAAAGATGTGTTTCAAAAACAAAAAAACCACAGTGGTGAATCACATGCGGCTTGTGGCAGCTAATACCTCCCCTGGGTTCCTGGGAAGCAGCAGTTGACGGGTCTGGTTGAGTTTACCTAGCGGCACTCACGCTTATGTCACACACGAGCACGCGAAACATGCTCAGTTGATGGCACAGCCGACGACCACTCACCTCGTTAGAAAGAAATTCAGGAAGTGTTACTGTGCCTGGTAATGTGCTGTTGTAATAAAAGTATCTGTCGAATAAGTATCTGCAAATATATAGAAAATAATGAATTTATAAAAGTAAATGGCAACAACGAGCACGTGTACTCACGTGAGAAAAAACATTCATCTAAGCTGTTGCTATGTAGATCAACATAGTAGATGGTGATAGCAGGAAAGAATCTGAGCAGGAAAGCGCTGTTTTTGTCTCGCTAACTTTCGTTCAGGGACATTTATAGATATGCATTTCCTTGCCAAATTTTTGTATACTGTCACTATTGACACCGGAGATGTTGTTTACATGAAATCGTGAGATGCCCTTTTCCTCCCGCTGTTATGCAACGGTATATCTCAGGGCTTGATCCTTTCCTTGTTTGCACAAACTAATAAAGTTATCACCAGGAACAGGTTGTACTGTTCTCTAGACGTTATTATGGTTACACTTCATTAATATTTGGGAGACCGTCATACCATAAAGTGTAGCCAGCTGCAGCACATATCAGTGAGTGAACTCTTGCAGTTTGCTGATATCGGAAAACAGCAAATAAACCAGCGAGTTTTATTGCTCTGTTTTTGTTTTAACGAGGTCGAACCCGTGACAATTAGTGTTTATATCATGTCTCATACTCCCTGTCATCATGCTCTGTGCGCCATGTATTTATTTGACCCAGAGGTGTGATTGTAGGTATCTAAACTGACCACTTTCCCGACCTTGAAGTTCCTAAAATTTATGCCTAAAGAGCATAGCTAAATAGACCAAATTATTTTTGGATGAAGGGCCTGAGAATTTGGTCCACCGGTATTAACAAATGACCTTTAAAAAGACCACACAAGCCCAAAAAAATATGCTTGGTTAAATACTTTATGCTCTAGTCCATTGATTTTCTATATATATGGAACAACGGGAAGGTGGCCAAAGAGCTCTGGAAGTGGAGCCTACAGTGAAAGGTAATAAATTAGCAAGTTTTGGCAAGGAGTGCTATATACAGTATTAGCATATCTACCTACCACATGCTGGCTGATACAGGAATATGAGATGGTTTTTTCAACACAGGTTTGCAATGTTTTGCGACACAATCTGAATACTGTTTCGTTGATAGAAAGAGTCAGTGTGCATTCATGAAGCAGCTAATGAATGAATAATGGATATATTTCGGAAGTTTTGACCCGTGCTCATAAATTGCAACAATATACTGCTTCATTGCCGATATAGTTCCGAATAGTGTATTATTCTTGTGGCCGTAGAATGCAACATTGATGCTTCACAATATAGCGCCTGTTATAATTGATAAAAGACGCTACCGTACTGTATTTGATTAATGAAGACTGTCTTTTTATAGAGTAGCATTCTAATAGCCCTGTTCTAAAAATATGCTTGAGAATGAGGAAAAAGACTCATTATTGTTATGCGGAAGATAACAACCACAGACGCATAGTTGTTAGTGGCTGGAACTTGGCTGGAGATGATCCAAAGGTTGGAATTTTCCGTAAAGTTTGTCTCAAATGTTTCCAAGCATCATGCCACGATATTGTACGGTATGCAATTCCTCTGTTTTCTCATTCTCTGTGGAAGTGTTTTCGATAAATTTAGGCATTTAATATATAACAACGGTAATAAATAGTTGGAATATTTATCCAATTCCAAATATATTATCTTGGTATATTATATTAATGGAAAGACTATGAATGGTGTCATGTTTATTGTAGGTGTGGTAGTATTTGCCATAAACCAACCCTAATATTGTGATGTTCCATTTCGTTTAACTTGGCAACTCAGTGTCATTGTGTCACGATTTTCCAAAACACTCGAGGTAATCACAGCATAGTTGAGACTCTAAGCTTTAGCTAACTGACAATACTCAATCGATTCAGAAGTAAGTTTTTCCAGATTAACTGTCCACATGGAGATAGTTTGATACTTGAATCTAGTGGGAATTCCATTACTTGGCGATGTATTTATTAACATAACTTCTTTCATAAGCCTGCTACGTGATGTGCCAGCCCATGAAGTTTAGTGACAGCAAAACCTCGGCCTTTTAAGTATCAATCTAATTCAAATGCAGTAAATCTGTTTCTACGAAAGGCAATACCAATCAGATAAATGCAATGCTAGTCATCTCTAACTGGAATACTATGCCCATGCAGAGAGAGTTATCCGCTTTAAAATACAAGACGGATGGTGCCATGCACCATGCACCCAAGGGACTCAAGCCCCGCCCTCAGGCTCACAAATCAAATACAACTACCGGCACGATGAATCTTTCGCTAATAAGTCTCGACCCTTAGCGTATCTAATGGGTCACCCCTACCAATATGAAAAAACATATATGTCAATGTTTCTATTGATCCAATCTGATAGTATGTGGTAATGGTGCTCGATTGAACACAAAAATCATGTACCCGTATCCTCGGATACCGCTATGAAAGGAATGGCCTAGGCATTTGTTAAAAATCATCAAAAGGCCTCTAATTGCCAAAGACTGATTGAGGTGTTTCGTAGGGAGGCTTCTATACAGGACAAGGTGTTTATTAAGTAGAATTCGGAATAGGGAATAGACACGGCGTGAGTTATATAAGGGACAGAAAAGGAAGATTGGCATCTTACCATGAGTTTCAATTCCAAAAAGTTGTCAAATTCAATAAATTATGATTTGAAGATAACAGGAGAATGTAAATTTTGAAGCAGATTAAGCCTTTAAAGTGAAATATCGGAACCTATAAATATTCTTAATTTCCATCAAAATCAATGTTCCAGTCACTACCCATACCAGTTTCTAAAAGGAGATGCAAGCGTTTGCTTACAAAACCATGTCCTCAGAGACGGTGTATGACAATAACATCTCTATCATCGAGTGATAAAAAGATACCAGCAAAAAGATGCAAGATGGAAGATGCAGTAAACCCACCGTCTTCACAGGGTGGATAAATTGAAGGGGAATGGCTGTGCTTAAAGCGTTGGGCATTACAATTTCCATAATTTAATATTACAAAACACAATTCCAGTGATTAGGTACCTCAGACAGATGTCAGTGGTAGGACAGCCACCTACATGCATGTGGTGTATGTGCTGTATCCGCATTCGTAAGTAGTGTAAAGTACTGACAACCTCGGCTGCTGCCAGACTATCAAAGATGTAAACTTGGGAGTCCAAATTCTATGTAACTTCAAAAATAGATTTGAGCAGCGAAGGCCGAGAACGGCATGCAAAACCTATTCCCAGAGGAATTGCAAGGGCGCTGCTGACTTCCGATTGCTTGCATTAAAACAGAGTCATTGAGGATCCCGAGCTATTGTCATCGCTTTGCAGATGGTTATGTCTGTTTGGGGAAACAGTGAAGAAATTTTTGACAGGTTTCTGTCAAACAGCAGGGCTTGAAGCAGGACTTGGTATGTATGCTGTCAGCTGAACATAACAGTTCAACAATGGGGGTAGATTGACATAGACGGTGTTATTCAATTCATATCGGATGTTTAGAGTACCAAGGTTGCTGCAGGCACTTGTACCTCAGGGTCATCATCAAAAATACCAAATGTTGTCTCAACCACATATTTAGATGCATTAGCCCAAATTAAGCTGCTCCTGGGGCTAAAATTATTGAGCTCTCTTGGTATCATTCATGCTGTTAATATAACTGAGATAAGAATAGTGTGATGGCGAGACACCACCTTGATTAATATCTGGTATCAGCACCAAGTGTGTTGCTTAATAAAGAGCTATGATATTTTGGTATGTTTCTGCTGCCGTTGGGTGTTGTATGGCCAACATTTTTGGTGTGTTTAGGCACAATCAAGCAACTGGAATATAGGTTGTAGTCTGAGCACTTGGATTTCGCCGGCCCTTGTGATTCGATTACTTTTCATCTACGTTGGTGACCTGCACCTATGCATCATGAGGTTGCGCACACATGTTCCTAGGGACTCGATGGAAACTCAAGTCAACATAAAATCCCTGAACATGGCGGTGTTTTGGAAGGTAGAAAGATAAGCCAGACCAGTACTGACCAAACTCTGCACTGTTGCAAAAAAACAACATACATTTCTACCATACATAACCCATTTCTCCGGGACATCACTAGCTGGAGACCAGCGTTGGAACCCTGTCTATAATTACGCCCGTAGCCTAAAAATATTGTGTTCATCAACAACATGAGACCGGTCTGAGTGTATCATAATATTTGCCAAGTTTTGGAATCTTGGTCAAGAATATTTGCCAAGAATAGTTCATTATTATGCAACACATGGTACACCCCCATGTCATAAATAATTGTTACTGGTTACCGATAGCCCAGCCCTAGACATATCACCAACAAACAATACCGATAACATACTCGCCTAACTTACATAAACCCAGTGTTTGTGGTTCTTATGCACAGCATACAGCAATGATGTTCAATGCACGTGTGATATGGACCAACCGTCCCATTTTTTGATCTTGAGAATTGCCATAAAACCATAAAGAAGCCCACAGGTAAACTTACGTTAAGTCCCCTCCAGGAACATCTTTTGTCCTCATCTCTTCAACAAAGCCCTTGAAGGTTGTATTCTGGTCACCTTTGCCACCATTATACACAATATCAATAGATTTGCCAGCTGACAATGTCCGAGCATCATAGGAAGCAGTGAGGTTCTCCACAGTCCAAAACTCGCTCTTCACCCAGTCATCCTTGCCGTTGGGAAATGTCAATATGAACGGTCTAGTAACAAACTCCGCCTCAAACCTCTCTTTGGTCATCTCACCTATCGGTATTTTGGGTATGCTGCAGATGTTAGTGTAATACTTCATGGAGTCTTCTACAGAAGCAGGTAGCCATCCTCCATCAGTGGAGCCATCTTCCTCAGAAAACACCAGAGAAACACAGAAAACCAGTATCTGGAGAGAAACTCTTGAGGTTCTGCTGGAAGACGCCATCTTGGCTTGAGCGTTTATTTACTAGTGCGTGGCAACAGTGTACCAACTACAAGTGTCAGGTATCTGAGATGGATCACGTTGAATGTCTATTGTAGCCATGGTGATGATTTGGTAAAGGTTCAGATTTTATTAATGTTCTTCAACAATAATAAAAACCATACAAATGAATAAACACTGGAGTAGATAATTACTGATCAACATTTGAAATTAAGGCCGCAACTGTGCATCATACCTCGTGCATACATGGTATTTAGTGACCACCTAAGACACCATCATTGCCTCCATGCTCTGATATGTCAGCAGAAACCTTGTGATTCATTTCCTTATCGCATGATGGTCGACGCGTAGTCTGTTTCCCAAACTTGACACAGAGGCATATACATGTATATATAGCGGCACACGCAATGAAGTCAGTAGCCAGTTAACATTACGAGCACTGATTTTGCTCACCGTTTTCCATCCACATGTTATCCCCAATCATTGGGATGACCATACACTTACAAGATTCCATAAAAAAATTGTAAAATGAAAAAAAATTACACTCCAATCATCTGCATCATACAATATAATATATTATATAAAATACATGATATATCAGGGTAACTACCTATACTGGATTGTCTATAAGTATAGGTGCAATCCTGGAAGTTCCATCAAGGTAAATACATCTATGGAACTTCCAATGGTTGCATTCACTTATGATGTACAGTCTAGATTGTGAGTTGTAACTGAATACTGATATTTGTCATGACTGCATATAAACTCTGAGCACACGGCAACAACAAACCATGACTGGTGTTTGCTGTAATTTTTGATTTATCTTTCAAGGTATTTACAGTATGCTGTCTCTTTGTATCTGTAGATCTTAATTAGCAAACATTGGTTAGATCGGATATTGCACTACAGCAGATAATATGATGTTTACATAACAGCCAGCATATTGCATTTACGAAATATTTGTGGCAGTGATAAGAGCGGAAATTATTTCCTTAAAACTTGGCGACGGCCAAAAATCTGGTCCCCGCCTGAAACTGCTACCCGTTTCATATGAAAGGAAACAATCAAGTATTGCAATACAAAGGATTATACCTACTTCAAATTGACATCATGTAACACCTTAATGAATTCCTTCTAAGTATATCTCACCACCCCTTATCACAGCCATAAAATGCCAACCAACACAGCGACATTGCAATAATTTCTCTTATCAGCAACTCGTATTTACCCAGCACTTGAATCACGAGCATACGAAGAAATGAATGCCATGCATTTTCTCAGATATCCTAGATCGGTTGTCAAGTTTATATCCGAATTCACTCATCGAAAACCTCACTGCTGAGACAGTCAAGTTAATTTACCAAGCCTCTCACAGAGATTCCAAGAACAAGGCATAAAACCTGAAGAAGAGGAAATGCTGCTGAGCTGTTTGAAAAGCTGGAGAAAGAAGCACAGAGGCAGCGTTGGCACAACGCCAACTTCGTCAGCCGAGAACTCTATCGATGTCGACACGGAAGAATCAACGACATCGACAACTGGCGGAATAAGCTCTGACCCTGCCTCCAATACCAGTACAGGTAAACACTAGATAGCAGGATGTCCGTTCAAGTTTCAAAACAAAAAAAATTAAAAAAACACATTCCTGTTCCTGAGTAGCGTAATTACTACAGCACTCGTCGTTATCATTTTCTCTGCAATTTATTTTTAAGTGGCCACAAAAAAGTTTTTGCACAGTTATTTACTGATCTCACTGCAGTTTGAATGGCTATTTTAAACTTTTGAGTTACAACACAGATCCTGGTTTGCCCCACAATTGAATATCTTGTAGGATTGAAGCACTTTGTTGCTGTTGTTTGGTAGTGTCAATAGACCCATGTTGATTGGCATGGTAATGAGGAGATTTTTTACAAACTCCAAAGCCATAAACCTGTTTCCAGGATGTCATATCGTTGTCAGATATTGAGAAGTAATGAAACAAGCAGATAAAAACTGAAAAAAGTCTCTGAAGTACCAGACCAATAAATACTTCTCCTATCGGTTGATAGCCTTCACGACCAAATATCATGTCCATGCTATTGACCGAGTCAATAATGAGGTTATTGACTTGACATTGACACCTACACCACACTTAACTATGATAAAGATTTTTAAAATAAAACCATCAAGGTCTTCTACCTCTAGCATTTGGATGAGTATGGCTGACAGGTATCACAACTGGCCAACGCATTAGCAGTACCGGTAGCTAGACCACACAGGTATGGCCATGTTTATAGGTCCAAATGCAACTACAGTTTGAATAAGAGAAGCTGCAGGTATTAATGTGTATTGCTCTACCTACATGTTCACAGAAGATTATCTCTATTTGACTAAAGGAAATAATTTTGACAGCTTTCTCCCAAATCATATGGCATTTCAGAAAACAATCATAAAAATAAAAGCCATTTTATATAATGAACCTTTTTTATTCCAAGCGATTGCAAAATTATGAAATTGCATGTCAGTTGTCAGTAACTGGTAATTTCTAAATTGCTAAACCATTTTGAATAGAGGAACGCTGCATAATCTTCACAATTTAAATTATGGTGATGGGTTATTTTGTGAGTTGTCTAGAAAGTATTTTGCCCAAGTCCCAAAAAATGACACTGGTGGTCATTTTGTAGGCACTGTTGAGCTATAGGTGGTGACTAGCCCAGTGAGCCTGTAGGTTGTGATGAGTTATGAATGATTTGTCAGCTCCTTGATTTGCTTTCTTCCCATTTCTGCCCAGTCTACTATTTGTCATTCGAACACAAAATGGTACCACAGACAAAAACAATAATGGGAAGGAGCCTCAAACTGACAGGCAACAAGGAAATTGGCAAACAAACTTCCTAAATCAGTATGGTTAATTGATTTTGAGCATGTCATTGAACCAATAATAACACTTAAAAAAATGTCAAACTCATGATTTTTAATCAGAAGTGGGGGAGTAGCTTGACATCACCATCAATCATTTTGGCAGCCATCTCAGACAGAAAGTGAATCAATTTTGTATCAAATTTCAATACCAATGACATTGCTATGTCATGTGTGACTCAAAACTTTGGGGGTTCCCATTTGGCAATGAGCACAAAGCACAACAAGAGAGCTACCCGTACTTTTGCTTTAGATATCCAAGCAATCCCTGATGAAATCTTGATGTTAAATTTTAATGAGAAAATCTTGCTACTTTAAAGAGACAGTGCTACAAAATTCTGCAGTATGCACTCACTCAAGGTTTTACATCAGCGAGGGTTCCACAAATAGAACATTTTTGATGTAAAAATAGACTTTACTCGAGTAAAATTGCTGGGTTCAACTTGTTGAGAACTGGCTGACAAGATTATATTACTATAATTATCATCAAAGTTTTGAGTGTGGAATTTTGAATTTGGCTACACAATCTGCCTTAGGTTTGGTTAAGATTATACTCAACAGCCTCACATATATTTTGGGAGAGACATGCACCTGAGCCATTACACACACAGTTCATATGCCTGATCCAGGGGTATGATTGCAATCGTGCCAGTCAAAAATACATCTAGGCGCCAGCATTTCAACTATTATGTAATTATTGATGTTGTAAGAACAAAATGATTCACACAAATATTGGTAAACAATCACAGTCACATCGAACTGGCAACAGAATTATTTAAACTGAATTTTGGATATTGGGTTTGAGCATCTGATATTGTAGTGGGCAAGATTTAAACTTCATCATCAATGAGCATGTATCGCCCCGTTAAAACTTTCAAAAATCAAGGCTTTATCAATAGAGAAGCTGGTAGTACTTTATACACGAACGGTATTCATCAGCAGAGAAATTCGACGTTTCCGTTACCTGAGGAAGTGTATTATAAAAAGTGGTCAGTCTTTTATATATGAATCCCGAGTAGCCAAAACTTAATTTTCGCAAGCGAAAGCTCCAAACTTTCTGCCAGCGCATATTTCTGGATGTAGGTTATTTTATCTGTAACATAGTTGGTTCTTCTTTTGCATGGGCAAGGAGCTTTACACATACCAAAAACCAAACACAATTCCAAGTAGGGTATGTAGAAGTCATGGGTGTGTACCTCGCATTTTATGGTAACCGTAACCGTAGTCCCATTGATTGAACTTCTCTCTTACAGAGTCATCAGAGTGACAGTTTAAGTTGTTGTTGTTGAGCTGTTCTGTCAGTTAAACAGAAAGGCCGCACCCAAGACTTAATTTAGTAAATTACCACCTAGCACAAAAACAGAGCATTAACCAGACAATGGACAATACCTAAAACTGTATGCTATCTACTGTTGGATCTGGTTTTGAAGAGGGCATGAAAGTGATTGAAGATATGTTTTCATTCATGTATCTTGGAGTGATTCATCACACACTTGCCTGATTGCAAATAGCCGAATCATCACCCCTGCCTGTCTGTTTTATCACTGACAGCATGTAATAGACATCAATGAGAAAATTGGCAATTTTGTTACAATAAACATATCATTATCGGACATTGTCAATGAATTAGGCATCATTTCGTAGCCTTGGAAACACATCTTGGCAATTATGAACATCACAATTGACACCACCCAAAATCATTACTCGGAACAGTGAAACTCAGGTAATAATGACCTAGAAAAATCATAACAATGCAGGCCACTTCACAAGTTATTAGTCATCCATGTCTCATGAGTAAGCGCACAAGAACGGTGCTAGCTAGTTATTACGTTGAAATCTGCAAACTTTGGTCATAAATGATTGACCATGTTAGGGGTTGGGCCTTTGGATTATCAACAGTATCAGTGAGCACAAAGTAATGATGACGTGAATCAAGTTCCAAGTGGGAAATAGCTAAGAAATTCATCATATCTTTGATAGTGAGAGTAAATATAAGAAAATATAATAGGTACATGCAAGGAATGTTGTGCACCAAAATCTCCTATCAGAGTCATTGATTACGGGACATAACACATTCTGCACAGGTCATAATCAAACAGAATAGACTCATATCCCTCGCACAATAACAAATCTCTATCAATAGAAAACAAGAGATAAAGAACTAACAGACGTCAGCGCCGATGAGGGTGTTAACATTGATACAATGAAGCATTTACTACAATAACTTGCTTACATATCTAATCTTTGTAGAATGAGGTATATGGTGACCACCGATGGTGTTATATTTTTAGTTATGTAATCAAATATGATGCCGTACATGACAGATGACACCAGGTTACACCAGCTGACCCAAGCTTGCGATACCCTTAATTGGTCATAGCACATGCAATAAAAGAGATTTACTGTAGATCCAGGCAGGAGGGTGCTCTCGATAGAAATGTGACGAGGTCTGATCCAATGGTGACTCACTCTGGGATGGCATGGCCAGGGATGCAACAAACGGCTTTCTCAGTGACAAAACCGCACTGTCATAAAATGCTGCAATTCTGTGCAAAGTAGTGTACCATAACGTGGCTAAACAACCGGATGGATTACCATTCATCAAAAAGAACAGTAGCTTGAAGATTTAATTAAACTAATTAGGCAAGATTACAGGAAAATCTATATCATTGCCACGGTTGCCTGGTACCCGAAAAGAGTGCAATGGGAAAGCTTCTACCGGTATGGTAGAATCCAAGACACAGCTGCATGGTATTAAAAGATTAGATCACTGGTAGAAGAAAAATTAAACATCTTATTTAATTATCACAGTGATAATTATGTACATTGAGCCACTGATGAAAAGGGCAAATTACACAGTAATCATTAGTCAGAGGAGATAGAGATGTGATGAGTATCAGCCCATTGCTCTTTAGTTCCCACCTGATTCATTGAGATACGGTTGTTATACGATACAGCATGCACAGGAAACACCCTGCTCCTAATATCGACTAGGATTACACACACCATTTTATAGCATCATAAACCAGCAAAGAAACCAATATAGCTGGCATATTTTTTGAATGTCAAAACTCCTGTAATTCAAACCAAATGCAAACTGGACACCTGCCATGGCACGTGGTCACATCAGAAATTTGATGACCAAAATTAATAATCAACTTAAATGGTAAATTTGCAACTCAAGACAGCGTATACTGCACAGCACAGGCAAGAAATCTGTCATAACAGAAGATACGGTGAAGGACAATCTTAGAATAATGAGGAGTTGACCAGTAAACTTCAACCAATGACTGAATAACGGCCACATAGGAATCTCAGGCATTTCTCAGAATAGAATTGGGTTTGTCATTGTCCAGAACCATGGCCAATGACTTCGGTCATGTCTATCAACCCTGATTTATTTTGCCTGGCTACAATCATTTGAGTCAATAACAACATTATTTCAGGCGATTGCTGAAAGAAGAGCCATTGATTGGCCAGCCACCTTACCAATCAGTGACTTTTCTGTTGACAATATCAAATTATGATGGTTACAATCATACATGCAGTGCAATAAGATGTGATATCATTAAACATCAAATCTGAGCAAACCATGTCATTACCTGAAATTTTCACTGAGTCTCATTGGAAATTCAACACGGAGGCTAGCAAGAACAAGTGACTAAATCGACTTCAGACTCATTCTCCAAGTTGTTTCAGCTGGTGGAAATTGGTGACGGGGGACCAGTGTCCCTGAAGCGACTAGTCAATTGTTTTCAGTTGTATCAGAGGCCGTGGTCAGGTCTCCCTACATTGCCATTTCTATGAAAATAATGTGAATTTTTGCTGCATTGCCATGTCAAGGCATTATAAACCTTGCTACTGATCAATAACAAATTGCAATCTGGCTCTTCACCAGGTTCTCTGTTTGATGACGTAACAATTTTACCAATAACAACTTAGAAGTTGTGAAGTGTACAAACAAGTTAAAAAATAGCAATCAAAAGCTGAACAGTGGCGTGACTGGCAAAACTTCAGTCTGCACAAAAGCTGCGGTCAAATTTTATAATTGCTCTTTAAAAGTATCAATCGGCGCATTGTGATTTTACCTGAATGATGACAGAAAAGGGACTCATTGATGAAAGCAATTGCAAAAAAAAACAATGTCGTCATCCACATAGCCGCACATTGGTGCTAGATGATTTCACGTGGGCAGCATATCATACGAGTCCATGATATTCTGTAGCGGGTCAGCATGTGGAGCTAAATCATAAAGCTGACAGTTCTTGTTTTCGGAAATAACAAAACTGGCTAGACTTGATTAAAGTGGAAAACACTCAAAGTTGACAGGAAAGTAATTATGTAAATATAAGCATTGCCATTAAAGTTTTTAAATCATCAGGTGTGCTTTGTAAGCTGGCTCCATCAAAATGGGAAATCATGACATTTGCAGTAGTTTAATTTTAGTTTCCATCATTTGATTCCTCCGCATCATTGGAGCAAGCTCCAATGAAATTGGATTGTGAAAAGCAAAAATAAAAGATTAAACAAGGTGAAGGATCTTGAGGAAAATTATCAATTTCCACATTACTTTTGCAAAAGAAACCATAATTCATTGCCACAACAAACTTCCCTTTGTGATCATGGCTAGTCACATCCATTTTAACCATAAATACAATAGAAAACTTTAAAGAATGATATAGTATTAAAACATTAATAATGGTAAATTTGCAAAAAACCTCAGGTTGATCATTGTGACATTGATAACAACTAAGTTTTTCCTTTACAAGAAGGCTGGGTACATTGTAGCTAACATAAGCAAATGCTGCAATTTCATTGGTCGGTTGCGAGTATAAATTAAAAATCTCCATCATTACAAGTCAGTTTTATGAATGTGTTACAAGCCGGAGAGCACGCATGTGTATCGCTCTACATTTTGGATTGTATACAGCTACGATTGGATAAATGACACACACAGCTAAATCAGCAAACATGATCAAGCAATTCAGAAGACTACGAGCAAAATTAACATCAGGTAGGCACTACAACGGAACCAACACAACCTATCAACAACAATCAGCGTAGCACACGGAATTATCACAATCTATTATGGATATATCACTTTTAAAGCTGCAGTTGGTACACAGGTTGGTTCGATGTTAACAGATATTTCTGTATATTTTTCTCAGGTTCAACAATGCTTCAAGAGAACCCATCAGATCCGTTGAACACTGCACTCATGATGGCTGACAAGAAAAGGAGTAAAGCCATCAGCCGGCAATTAAAAAAAGAAGGCAAGTTGGAACAGAAGTACATTAAACTACTGTTACTCGGCCCTGGCGAGGCAGGAAAAAGTACGCTCATCAGACAGATGCAACTCATTCATGGCGAACCTCTTGATCTACAGTGAGTGGCATATAGATCTGGTGCCAAGTTTAACCTTTTTCATAACCTGGTTGAGTGTCATTTATATTCATTTATGAGTGCTCTTGAAAATAATACATGCTGGAAATAAAAGGACTCAATCAAATTGGAGTTGTCTATCCATTGATGATTTGCATCTTATTAAAATACATTATAATTTTTTAGAGAGAAGAAAGAAAAAATCCAATACATCAGACAGAACATCTTTGATAGCATGGTGGTAAGTACTTGATATATTAATTCATGTAAAACGAAATCGGCTGCGTTCTCATCTTACTTATCAAGTATCCAGCAGAATGAATATGCACAGCACCCAGTAATTATCCCAGCAAAATTAAGTTACAACCAAGTGATATGTAAATGGCAATCAGCATGAAACATCTATGAGTACCCGGTACAGTATAGTAATTCTTATACATTTCATTTTTCTCAAATTTCAGGCTATACTAGTGGCAATGCGAGAGTTCCACATTCCATTTCAACACAAAGACAACAGAGATTTGGCAGAGCTGGTACTCAGTCACTCACAAGTCTATCACCGCAACCTCACATCCAAAGACATTCTTAACTCGCCATTTCTTGCCTCACCAGAATTTTTTGAAGCAATCGATCACCTGTGGCAAGATGATGGAGTTAAACAAGCCTATGGGCGATCCAGTGAATACCAGCTCCTCGACTGCGCAGCCTAGTAAGTAATCTCATTGAGGCACTCCAACCATATAAACATTTTATCAACACTGCGTCTGTGAAACTTTTGCTAAAAAATACTATCAACGAATATTGGCTGAACACCATGAAATAGATTTATATTTACCTACTGGTACAACTTCCAATCCGAATGTGTTATGAAGTTTATGGCCTTCAAATATTTATGAATTCATGTTTCCTTTTCAGCTTTTTTGAAAGAATTCCCTTCATCCGTCAGCCAGATTACATCCCCAGTGAACAAGATGTTCTGAGGTGCAGAGTCATGACAACATCAATAACTGAGACCAAATTTGAAGCACCATATAGAGCGAGAGGACGCAACGTACACTTTAAAGTCTTGGATGTTGGTGGTCAGCGAGGAGAACGAAGAAAATGGATAACCCTTTTTGATAAAGTCACAGCAGTGCTTTTTGTACAAGACATCAGTAGCTTCGATCAAACACTCAGAGAGGATAGTCAGACCAACCGCCTCCTGGAATCACTCAAAGTCTTCTATCAAGTCATCACCACCAAGTAAGTAGCTTTCTGTATTCCGTTTAAAGCTTTGTTCAGTTAAACGCAACCTCAAATCTATCGCACCAGTCAGTGTACAGAAACTTAAGTTTGAGCATCAAACTATTTTACCTGATCAAAGTCGATGGAAACCGAGTCAATTATATCCATATCAATCACAAATGTAAAGAGGCCAATGCGTCTATTTTCATGTTGAAATACTGATAAAGTAAACACAAGAATGCCATTCATTAACCAATGTCTTTGCTCACACAGGTACCTACAATCTGTGTCTGTCCTGACATTTATGAACAAAATCGACCGACTGAAGGAGAAGATCGAGAGTGGTGGAGACTTTGGTGAAGCCATGGAGAGAATGAAATCGGAAGCACTCGCTAACTCATACAACCCTCTTCACAGTGACAAGGACAGACTCATATACAAAAAACTGCACGATATCTTGGCACTCAACCCATACAAATCCTTCAAAGTTACAGGTAAGCTCACAACTAACTGAAACCATACTAAACAATAAATCATGGTGTTCCATTAGCGACACATAATTTCGCACCAGAATTGGTTAGCGAAGTCAAAGTTGTGAGTCATTGCTTTGAAATTTACGGAGAGGCAAAGAGACAAACAAAATTCCAGACCAGCAGCACCATCCGGTGTTACGTACAAAATATTTAATTAATGTTTTTCAACTACTTCAGATATGGACAGAAAAGTGTTCTGTGAAGCCTTTCCCGAGCCAGAAACAGACCAGAACCATAACATGACACTGAGACGTAGAATAGCTGGCATCCTTACTCAGAGAAACTCCAACTCCAGTCTCTACACCGATATGAATGAAGAGGTGGTCAAGGCAGCAACATACATGAAATTTCTTCTCAAGGTTGGTACTTGACTTTCAAACTTGCAGCATACACACAACTTCTGAAGCCAAACTATTACGTAACTATTGAAATTTTGCAGCTTTAGTAGTTGATTGAGACTGAAGATTTATTTCCTCCTAATGTAATAAAGATTTACCATAATTATCCTCCTATAATTGTTGAAGTTAACAACCATCACCATCCTTGAGTAACCATGACTTTAATGGATTCTCTTTCTTCCTTCTTGTAGCAAATCATAGACAAAGTAGAAGAAAAACACCACGCCATGGCACATTTTGAATGCGATTTTCGAGTTTATGAGTTCCACTTCACTTGTGCAGTTGACAAGAGCAACATCACCAAAGTCATTGATGGTTGCAAAAACATCATTGTCAAGGATTATCTCAACAGAATTGGACTGCAGATCCAGTGAGAACACTAGTAACCCTGCCAAAGGATAGCGACAACACTCATGTAAAACTACTACACGAGCCCTAGTCACAGAAACTAATAAAAATCACTGTGTTAACCTCATAAGACCTCATTAGCACAGAACCCAGGACACTCAAAGAGGATTATACATACCCAGCCACTGAGAGGAAAGTGGAAAATATGAAACACCTATAATTGATAAACTATTTTGAGCTTTTACTTAAGGTTCAATATAGGCCTAAGTACATTTACCCGTCTATTACTTTTTGTGTGTTTATTTTTGTTTATATACTGGTTCTTGTGACCAACAGTTTTCCACTGGTAAACTTAACTTCCCTATTCCGGCCATGTTTTGAAGATTTTTGTATAAATGTATGTATATAAAGCTGTAGATAGCTATCTAATTTATTTGACTTTTATTTATTTTTAATTATTCCCATAAATTTTTATTTCATGTACGTGTATGTGATGGACATATGTATCACAACATGATTGCCAGTAGTTCACTACAATGAACAAATAAAATGATAAAAATAACTCAACTAACCAAATATTTAGCCACCCCATGATTCACAAACATACTTCTTCCAATGTCAATTAAAAAAGTGGAAATAAGCACAGGAATTTCATTACACCATGAATCGTCTCAAGATTATGGAGTTGGAAGTACCGAACAGAGTGGCTAAGACAAGCCTGGGTGAAAGCAATGATTCAAGTCACTTTGACGAATGTTTCAACCCAATAATTGTGAAAACAACCATCCTGTTTATCACCATAAAATCACTAGGGAATGGGAGGTTTGAAAAGCTGATCATAATATACCGCTGTCCATGAAAAGCTCTTCCATTATACCAAACTCAAACTGCCTGGCTAGAATTCTTTATCCATTTGCTTGAAGATATTTTCCGGTGTTTCTGTAAGCTACAATGACATACTATGTCATCCGCCAAAAAGCTGCAGGAGAGAGGGCTCTTTCCGGCTTTGTCTGATAAAAGCACAAATCTGACAACACACCAGCAGTGGAACTGTGAGAACACAACTCCAAGTTCTGAAATCAATGTCTCCAAATCCAATAGAATTCGAAAATGCTGGAAATATGACTTTATTTGAAAGCCAAATAGGTCGCTTCAACTGATGATTTTATACTTTGTAGGAAGGCATCCTTACCATTGAGTTAAGTACTACCCTCGATAACAGATAAACCACGTGTTAGAATTAATTTATTCACCACCGCTTCCACAAAATTGATGTTGGGTATGAGTACAACCAGTACCAATGCGGCATTGCCATACATAGGCTGTGAGAAAACTAAGAATGAATGGTGACAAGCATAATAGTAAGCATTACAGTGATTGAACTGACCACCATTTTGACAAATATCCCCTAATCAAAGTTAAGATGAGCTTCTTTCGGAATTACAACCGCAATGAGTATTCTCCAGCTAGTGGCAACTACCAGCAACACCCTTAGCCTCAGGTCTAACACCATCGTTTACCCATTGTTGATAAAACCTACAAAAGTATGGCTAGGCTTTGATACAGACGCTATATGAAAACCCAAGTAATCGATTTAACCGCTCACCATGCTCTATAACATAGAGTGATTCCCATGACCTGTTGTTCTCAACGATTCCTGTACGTACACAGCCTTCAGTGGATTTATAACTGTAGTTGGTGGCTAATTACCTCCCAGGCTTCTTAGTCGCAGGTACTTGTTTTTCTTTTACCAATCAAGTAGCCGACAGGATGATAAAAAAGTCATGGTCAATTCATGTGAGGTTTTTCTGTTGATATCATGGATTTTTGGATTTACAATCTTTGGATTTTGTAAAATCAATTAAACAGATTAAAAACAGGAGAAGCATAAAACCGGATGAAGACCATTCATTCCCATTCAGAAAATCACATCTAATAAAAGATTAAGGTAAGCGAACTCTCTCACTCTGCAGAAGCAAATTATCTCCCCCTGTCCAACCACTTCATCGCTATACTCAAACAATTACACATATTATCCACATATGCCAATGTTTTCATTCCGGACACTCAGGTGAGTTTTTTACCAAGAAACAAACACACGCCTGCTGCACTTAGCAGAACTCCTCGCCGTGCCTCCAAGGATCGTTCAACTCCTGGCTCCCGCACTGTAAGTTAAATTCCTTGATAGATGACAATGTTACGTCCAAGTTTGCTTTCATCCACAGAACCATTTCAGCCAACACCCAAGATTGCCACACACTTTATCAGCCTTACCAGGTGATAAATTTTGGGATAAACATATAATGTGGCTGAGGACTGTACTGAAAAGCGAATAATAAAAACCAGATAGAAAGGAAACCATACATTTAAACAAAACATGTCAAAGAATACATCCATTAGCAGATTTATGGTACAGCAAGTCATTATTTCTAAGATATATCGCTATCATGATCCCAGATTTGTGGCAATATTTCTGAGACAAAAATATGACAACTTTTTGTAGTCCTCAATAGAGAGAGAAGGGATCAGAATTGCTGGATGACTTTCTGAGCAAGAATTTAATGATAACAGTGACAGAAACAGTGGGCAAGATATCCCCGTGTGATGAGGCCGGCACAAAACCATGTGTTTGAGAAATAAATTAATAACTAAAAAAATAAATCACTCCACTTTGGCAGGTGCCAATATCTAGGAAGAAAAGCGGACAGGGTGTGTTTCCTAAGAACGAGGCTGGTTCCTTATATAGGTGACACCATGCTATGAAAGCCACAAGAGGATCATTGACAAGGAACTTCATCTGCAAGCTCTACAGCTAGAACTCATGTACCTACCATAGAGTGCTATTCAGTGTTGTAAGTGCTTTTACTCTAAACGGTATAACATATATACATGTAGACCAATAGGCTACTACTGTATACATGGTTTAAGATATCTTTCACTGATATTTGCTTTTTAATAGTACGATTTGTTGCAAATTATAGAAGGAAAAAGGATATACACAATACACATTTATATACATCAACAAAAAGGAAAGATATCCATAAAATATATATTAAACAATTATGAAATCTTGGGATGTCGATAGCTACTTGTAAATTCTGTCATATATGGCTATCTTTGTTATGCGACATCCACACTGCATGTGGTCTATATATCCCAAAATCACATATGGCATGGGTATACTACATAATAAATATTACGTGGCATGGGTATACAACACATTTCCGACAATTGAAACTACAATAATGTAATAATATCATGTGCATGATGCGGTAAAAAATATTACGGCTAGTAAATTTTATGGTTATGCTCAGATTTTATTATTTATGTCTACAGTTCTTCATTGCAGGGATCAATGTCTTCCATTTCTGTATCCATAGCTGAAGATTGTAGGCGACCACTATCCCCATTCTTTAGCATCCTTTTCCATTTCATTCGTCTGTTTTGAAACCATATTTTTACCTGTGAATAAAACAAGCAATAATGTGATCTCGAATAAATCAGGGGCAAACAATGTACCTGGTGATTCATACAGACAAAAGGTTGGTACCAACCCCATAACCCGCTGGGTATATGTATATATGGAAACTATTTTAGAGACTTGGCTCAGATCGGCAAATTCACAGATTTAATATTAGTGATGAATATAGATTTTTTAAACTCGTTAATATGAGCAATCATTGAGAGTGAGGCCGGTATTAAATCTTCATCTTATCAGCAGAATTAAAATTTAGCAAATTGGCCACTAGCAAAGTAGCGAAATTTAAATTCCGATGAATATTTTCTTCCTGTAGGGTCATCACAATTCATGCTACTTCATTGCTCTACGTTTGTACTTGTGTAATCAATCACAGCTAAGAAGTTGATCATTAGACCAAAACATACTAATGCAGCATGAAAAATTAGTGGGTACAATCGCGATACTCATGGAAAAACTGCATTTACACGTTTTAAAATAAAATTTACAGACCGAGGGTTCAATTAAAATATGACTAGGTTCATCTAAATGAATGAGTGACTTAGTATTTAAATGTATATTATTGCACGTAAATGTCAAAATAGTATTGAACCAAGGAAAACCTATCTCTGTGTCAGCGTTTACGACTGTACACTACATGTCAACAATAAATTAATAATGATTAAAACTTCAATTATAATTGCGATTCTAACTCAAAAAGAATTTTTATTGCCGATTAAACATAAACATTACATTGGTATATTGCGACTTATCTCGAGAATGTATACTGGTCTGAAGAATATTTATTTTACTTTTTGTTGCATAATGGGCAAAAAATTAGCAGCAATCCCAGAAAGGTATACTCAAATTGTAAAAGTAATGGGAATTCGCATTCCGTTTTCAGTGGCGATTTCCTTACATTCTCAGACAGAGTTTCAACAATATCTCTGTTCTCACTCATGATGGATCTGCTGGAAAGTGGTATTCTGAATATTCAATAAACCACACCGCTGTGTTACTTGTAAACATTTTATCACCAGAAAGTATACAATACTCAGAAGCAAACCATGAAACATGTCCTATCTTTTTGAGTCAACAATCAAGACATGGTCATAACTACGAGTAAGTCTTTGATGATCCGCTTATCAAACTAATTTCCAACGATTTCAATGATAATCAACACCGCCAGCCAACCCGCGATACATAATTTGTTTGTCAAGTGGTAATGGAACATCAATTTCTAGCGCATATTTCACTATCACTGGTTACTAAGTAGAAGAAAACACCTGTTACTGTTACATCAGTTTTAAGAGTAGCTGATATCAGCTAGATAGCGATGAGAAAATTATTAAATATTCATGATTTAATAATAATGTGCCATCAATTAGCAGGCAGGCCACGATAAGGCAGATTTAGCAATTCTTCAGACAGAGTTCTTTTTCAATTTAAAAAGTGAAAAATAAAATGAAACCAGTTATAACAATTTGTTGTCTGATGATACTACCGTGCCCCATCCATAGGGATGCATCAGATAATCCCTCTCTCCCATTTAATACATAAACAAAACCCACGCACACCCTGAAGGCCCCTGTGATACAGCAGTGAGGAAAATTTATGTTGAGAACTACACAATTTATGGAGTGAAAAAATGGGGAAATAAATTGCTTTCGATACCGAAGTAATTACCATGGAGCACTTGAAGTAGTTGTTATATAACCACAAGCAGTGATATGGATTAGGATGTGGGCTTATCTACAGTTTAATACCCTATCGCTGTGTAGAAGCCATCAAACCTTCTCCAGGACTTCCCAAGTAAGACTCATTTTGACACCATTAATCAATGTTTTTCTCAAAATCTTAGTGTTTAAATTTTTTTATAGACATGTATCGATTTATCTTTGTACTAATTTCAATTCATCAAACCTTTAATTTTACAGGTACTGTGTGTAATGCGAAAAGTACATGTATACCTGTGTCTCTGTTAACAGCAGCGAGGTAGCCACTTCAAATCTTTTTGGTCTTGACAGATACTTGTTCTGTTTAAAGTGCTTCTCCAATTCCAAAAGCTGTTTACTGGTAAATGCTGTTCTAGGCCTACGAGATTTAGCTCCTCCCATTGCACCTGAAATATGATAAAAAAAGTAGTTATTGGATTATCAGCCAGTGTTTACTACACCAATGATAAAAATTCATAAATACCAAAATCCAATTATTATAATATGTTTTATTAAGAATAATTGTGCAATGCCATCTTGGCTGATGATTGCTTGCAATATGGAATAAAACTTGTTATCTATCAATAATAATGTAGAACATTAATGAATTGGGTTCTCTCATTACAATTATTTAATTAATCATTGCATGATGATGCAGATGACTCTTGAAAAGGCAGGACATATGCTGCTAAACACGCTATTAATTGGTGTATTAATGGCAGGAATCATTAGAATAGTGTAGGATTTCAATGCACAATTAGATTACTGCCATGTTATGTATGCTAGGATAAATTAATTAGCATCGATGATGGCTAAGTGCTGGATGTAATTAATTTTCTATATGATCACAACATCACCTAGGGCGAATAGATTTGAGAGCACATTGGAAAGCGATAATTGCAATTATTGGTTATCAAATAGATAAGATCAGGAGGAGAATTATTTTTCTGAAAAATGGTCAGGAAACTGCAAAATCAGAACTCACATAAAGTGTATCATAAATCAAGAATATTCACAACTCACACGGGTATGGTAGCAATAGCAATGCCCTGCTATTTCGTAGTAAAACAAATTTCAATAATCTGGATTGGACAATTTCACTTACGACAGATATGTCCTTGAACATCCCTACGTAAATTTATTTGCTATATTTCTCATTGCAAATCTCCAATTATTTTAAGAGAGCTGAAGTACTCTATTGAGTTACATCATTGAAAATCTGGACAAACGATCATTACGAAAAGAACGCTAAATGCATAATATACTCACTCCATTCAGAAATGTTATCGATATGACCATGTGGCATCATGGCTGGAAGATATGTCCTTGAAAATGCAGCCGCTGCCGCCTGTACAGTGCTGGTATGTAAAGCTGCCAAAGCTGTCCAAGGATATGCTGCCGGAAACAGCGGAGTCTGTGGTTTGGAAGAAGTAGGTGATTCCCTTGTGTTTGCTGATTCTGTACGATATATAGGCTCCATAAACGTGGCAGGAGGTAGTGTCATGTAACCAGCATGTAGCGGTAAATTGTTTAATGGTAAAGAAAAATCTAATGGTGTCTTGTTAGCCAACAGAGATACGGGTGCTGTTTCAGGAGTTGTTGTCAATTTCGAAGATGCAGTTGATCCTGAATGAGAGGTTGAAGTCTTTTCAGTATTTTCTAGATTTAACAGAGCGTCTATTGAGAAATTTTGCTGTTTTGAAGTAGTCAATGTGAGAGTCCCGCTGGATGACGTTGTTACAGATTTTGAAGAAGACATCTTTACGACCATGGTAGCAAAAATGAAATGATCCCGCACTGCCACCGACCCTTCCCAAATAATCACCGTATGTCATTTAATTACTGCAAAAAGTTTGCATAGCACTTATGGGTACTGATAATTGACTGTGTAAACATGAATATGAGGGGAGATAAGTAGTCACCGTAGCCTCTGGCGCTTGTTTAAAATGTCCATGAGGGACAACTCTCAACCTTTAAAAGGTTGCCTAGCCAGAGACATTAGATGCATATTTCATTAAAACACAAGTCATCTTTTCATTTTCAAGAGCTAATAGCCTATGCATGAAAAAGATACCCAATTTCGGTTGAAAAAGACGTCATGAAACTTTAAGATCGGAAATTTACCAGGTGGTCTGACCCCAATCGGTAAGATAAATAACTGTATCAACTTATGGCTCAGATGCTGATATCTCAAGAGCTGATAATCATCTCAAATAGATTTCAGGGGATCAAGTTTTTCATATCATTAGCACTTAAAAAACTATCCTGTTGATTACATTACCAATTTTCAGTCAATTCAACACCATTATTTGATAACTTGAAGTATCAATAAAATCATAATAATTTTTCGAGCCTCAAAATTGCCAGAAAAGTAGAGTAATAAAACCATCAGAAATAACTACCGTAATTCAATTTTGCATCATCACCTTCTATTCATAACATAGTGAACTTACAGACAATGGAAAAGTCATGTTTAGGACAAGGCAACAGTAGTTCTTGTTTTCAGACCAGATATGGTTATATAAAAACGAAACTACTGTTGCATTTGTTGTGGTGAACACAGTGTCGACAGAATTCGAGTTTAGCCGACCAATCAGGTTGTTCTATCACTATAATTGTTGATTTCTTTATTCATACATCGCACCCCATTTTAAATTTAGCCTTTTTCACACAATAGCGGTTTGCTAGGCTTGCTAAGCGGCCCAAACAAAAAACAAAGGGCAGCGGGACAAGGCTAGCAGTTCATCATAAGCAATCGCCAAGTGATCAACTCGTATTTTTTTGAAAAATTAATATTAATTGATTAGAGAAATTTTAAATGTTTGGTAGAACCCCTGGGCCACATTGTGTAATTTAAAATTACTATAACTTCATCTATCAATAAATAAATTCTGACACACCATTGCCATTTTTATCAGTCATGATATGTATGTTATTTATCACAACATGCAATATGGATGCTCAGTTATATATCTGCTATTTCAGTGTCTGACAAATCTGCTTTGCAAAATTTAACACTTTATATACATTTACATCGCATGTCGAAGAGCATAACGAGGGCAATACCAACATTCTCCATAGGTCCATTTGTAGAACAGCATGGAAAAACTTTCAAATACCTTTATGAGGAAGTTAATCGCAAGAGATAAATGTGGTTGTGAGGGTAAGCTTCCAAAGTCAAACCTTTTATTCTCAAAGACCTTATGTAACAATGCTTTTCGATAGGTAACGATATAAAAACCTTTCCAGGGTCTACCGAAATAAAAATCATAGGCAATAGTCACCACTCCCATCCGTTGTAACAGAGAGAGTATTCAAAGACTGTAATCTAGATTCATAGGTCATTGACCGCAGGACCAAATTAAAATTTTGACCACTTAGCTTAGCTTATTGCATAAGAAAATTGAAATCAGAC
>ERZ1740059.301-NODE-301-length-27529-cov-10.338575_pt1 | contig 27529 bp, 20 predicted proteins | sample MGYA00581744_ERZ1740059 | MGnify/ENA primary metagenome ERZ1740059 (study PRJEB43018, sample SAMN04849738) | marine metagenome | isolation source: floating plastic debris | place: Pacific Ocean | collected 2008-08-28 | study: EMG produced TPA metagenomics... | reverse complement strand
CTGTACCTATAAAAAACCTTAAAGTAGGTAAAAAAAGTAATAATTTCTCATAGAAAATCTAAAATCTAAAATCCAAAATCCAAAATTGTTTCACCATTCTTCAGCCCAATAAACAATTTCTGAAGCCATCTTATCAATTGCGACTCCATAACTATCTCCATGATTCCAAGGAAAGTCAGAAGTACCGCGATCGTTTGCATTTAATACTAATATTTCATAGGTTGATGGAAAAGTTCCTGCTTGTAAATCGCTGGTATATAAAAAAGTGGTAGGTACGCCATTTTCCTGATTTGCATGGTCATTTGTATCACCACCTCTATATTTATATTTAGCTATATCTCTATATTCAGATAGTGCTTTTTTTATCTCTTGTTCTGGTAATTTCATATGCAACTGAAAGATTCTGCCGTATTCTGAAGAACCCGGATAATAAATAACCCGCACATCTGTACTTCCAAGAGGAATAGTGGCGGGGAAATGCTTAATTTGTGTTTCATTAGACCAAATATTATGACGAATACTTTGATAACTTGAGGTATCTACTACTGCCTCTGTTTCATTTTTTTGATTAAAAGCTTGCGTGAAAAAGAAACCTCCCCCCACAACACCTACACTTCCCAAAGATAGTAAAGCTATTGTGGCAAGTCTCACTAAATATGCTTTCTTCATCGAATCGAAGACATTAATTAAATAGATATATATCCAACTAGTAATACAATTAGTAGATTTTCGTATCTAGCCTTAGATATATTTACTCAATTTTCATCCAAAATCAGTAAAAATCCGGTTGCGAGCGTTTGCAATTTCTTGCCAACCCCAACGGCTCTCAGGCTAAAGCCTGGAGCTACAATTACAAAGCCCTTAAAGGGAAAAATCAGGTTTTTTATAGCCCTTTAAGGGCTTTGTACCTATAGCCGCACCCTTATAGGGTGACGGCGGATTTGAAAGCACACCCTAACCTCTAACTCCTAAATAAAAATAATTCAAAAACACCCAGCAATCATTCCGGCAAGAAGAATAAAACCAATCCAGACATTTTGTCGGAACATTTCACCGTAAGCTGAGTTTGGTAGATCTGATTGTTTCAGTCTCAGACATTGCCATACCCAAAGTACAAATGCAATTACCAGACTTATCCAAAATGCAATATGAAGATGTGTAACTATTCCTAACCAAAATAGTAAACCAATGGTTCCAATGAAAAAAATGGCGATCGCTTCTTGTACATATTTACCAAAAAATAAGGCGCTGGAATTGACACCGATGCGCTTGTCGTCTTCTCTATCGCTCATGGCATAAACTGTATCGAATCCTAAAGTCCACAATACAGTAGCACCCCAGAGCAGCCAAGTTGCTTGTGAAAGGTTTTGTGTAACCGCACTCCAACTAATTAATACGGCAAAACCCCAAGCAATAGAAAGTACTAACTGAGGTACGGGAAATACTCGCTTAGCACCTGGATAAAGTAGAATTACTGGCACTGCCCCAACGCACAACCAGAAGGAGAGCGGGTTAAGATAAAAAGCAAGAATCGCAGCACAAGTCATCGCCACTATCGCTACAACTATTCCCACTTTTACAGACAGTGCGCGAGAAGCAAGAGGACGACTTTTTGTTCTTTCCACTTCTGGATCGATATCTTTATCCCATAAATCGTTGACAACGCAACCAGCAGCACTTGTGGCAAAGGCACCTAAAATAATCACTCCTACTAATGGTAAAGGTGGTTTTCCTCCTGCTGCTAAGACTACCGCCCATAAACCGGGAATCATTAAGATTAATCTTCCTTCTGGTTTATTCCACCGTAGAAGTCGGATGATTTTACTAAAGTTAGATTCAATGTTTTGTTCTGGTTGAGTAACCATAATAGTCAAAAATTATCAATATGATGAAGCTTCACACTTCTTAACGATTCTAGAATAACTTTATTTGATATCTCTAAAAACAATAAAAACGAAATAAAAACTAAACTATTTCTGAATGCCTCACGGTAATGCTGTAGAAAGAGACGGCATGATTGGTTTGTTGAATCTTGGTAAAGTCACAATTTTTGAAATTTATTCAGATTATTTTGTACTGTGTGACTAAATCCAATTATTATACCGATTGTTTCTAGACTTGTTCCCTTTTACTACATTTTATAAGAAAATAAAATGGCTAATGCAGTGGTGAAAACAACAGAAGATATTTCCATTCAAAATAGAGAGTCTAAGCGCATACTTGCGGCGATTGATTTAGGCACTAACTCCGTACACATGGTAATCGTAGGAATCGAACCATCGTTACCATCTTTTAGCATTATTGGAAAAGAAAAAGAAACCGTAAGACTTGGCGATCGCGAAATTGGTACGGGAAACCTCAAGTCTGAAATAATGGAAAGGACAATAACGGCTTTGAGTCGCTTTGTGGAGATTGCTAGAACCTTAGATGTTGAAGCAGTAATTACCGTAGCGACTAGCGCCGTTAGGGAAGCACCCAATGGTAAAGCTTTTTTATGCCGTATCAAAGAAGAGTTAAATTTAGATGTTGACTTAATTTCCGGAGAAGAGGAAGCGCGAAGGATTTATTTAGGCGTGCTTTCGGGGATGGAGTTTAATAACGAAGCACATATCATTATTGATATTGGTGGTGGCTCCACAGAATTGATTGTAGGTGATTCTCACGAAGAGCGCTGTCTTACTAGTAGTAAAGTTGGTGCAGTAAGATTAACTAGCGAATTGATTACTACCGATCCAATTAGCGACAATGAATTTAATTATCTACAAGCTTATGCCCGAGGAATGATTGAGCGTGCAGTTGAAGAAGTATTAGGAAACATAAACTTTGGCGAGCAAGCCCGTTTAGTGGGAACTTCCGGTACAATTGAAACCTTAGCCACCATTCATGCAAAAGAAATATCAGATTCAACACCTTCAACATTAAACGGTTACAACTTCACTTTAAAAGACTTACGGGAATGGGTATCGCGCTTGCGAAAAATGACTAACTCCGAACGAGCAGAGATACCAGCCATGCCAGAAAGACGGTCAGAAGTGATACTAGCAGGAGCCGTAATACTACAAGAAGCGATGACACTTTTAGGTGTAGAATCGGTAACCACCTGCGAGCGGGCGTTACGGGAAGGAGTAATTGTAGACTGGATGTTAGCGCACGATTTAATAGATAACCGTCTGCGCTTTCAAAGTACGATACGACAGCGAAGCGTGCTGAAAATTGCTAAGAAGTACAAAGTTAATTTAGAATACAGCGAACGAATCGCATCACTTGCCGTATCATTATTCGATCAAACCAAAGGTAATCTACACCATTGGGGAAATCAAGAAAGATTTTTACTATGGGCTGCGGCAATATTACACAACTGCGGACATTATATTAGTCACTCTTCCTACCACAAGCATTCGTATTATCTGATTCGCAATAGCGGATTACTTGGTTATAACGAAACCGAAATCGAAATTATTGCCAACTTAGCTCGTTATCATCGTAAATCTCAGCCCAAGAAAAAACACGAAAACTTCCAAAACCTAGCGACGAAAGAGCAACGGTTAATGGTAGAGGAATTAAGTTCATTATTAAGATTAGCAACATCCCTTGATAGAAGACAAATTGGAGCAATATCGAGAATAGAATGCGATTATAATAAACACGAGCGAGAGTTGCATTTAAAGCTATTTCCAGCAAGTCAAGATGATGATTGTGATATAGAACTTTGGAGTTTGAGTTATAGCAAAGAAATTGTTGAAGAGCAATTTGGGATTAAGTTGGTAGCTAGATTGCATAGAGGTTACTAAGTTAGATTTGTAGGGTGCCCTGGGGCACAAATAAATTTGATTTAAGGCACAGCAACCACAAGAAACTGGAGACTTGGAAGTAGTAAAAGTTAGTGGAATGTTAGCACCAAATCAAATTATTGCTTTAGATGTTAATCAATTATAGGAATAGTGATAAGTAGCGAGGCGTTGAAAATTATAATTAGAACAAGTGAATGGTGAGTAGTGAATAGTGAGATTAATCAAGGCAAAGGAGCCAATTTACATTCTGTAATATAGTTGGGTTTATTTGTGCCGACTTACTTAACTGGCACATTTCCATATCACGAACCGTTGCGATCTAAGTAGGTAGGCATAAATAAATCAAACTATGTAAAAGAATGTTTTTGACCAATATACCTTATTCCTACTCACTATTCACTACTCACTACTCACTTGTCATAACAATAATTTTTCCCGCGTACCTACTTAAACATAAACTTTCAATTACATAATTCCTAAACCATAAACATAAATCAAATGATCAAAACCGAAATCGCCAGATACTTAGGAAAAGTCGGTGAAGAATACGAAAAAATCGTCAAATGCCGACTATATTCCGATTTAAATGTAATTTACGAATGGTGGGTTCCCAATACAGAAATGTACCACCATGAAGAAATGAAATTTGAAGATATTGCTATTGAAATACAAATAGAGCTTGCTCAAGAAGCAATCAAACATTCAGACTTTGAACAATTACCTCCGGATATCAAAGAATTGCTCAATCAAAAAAGTAAATTAACTAAAGATTGATTTAAAAATAGTAACTTCCCCGCTCAGCCATTATTTTCACAATTTATCGCCGGTGGGTGACGCTATAGGAAGGATTGCTGACTATATTTTTCAAAGCGTCACATACCCGAAAATACCCCATCCCCTAGGCTCATTCACCTTTTGGTGCTTCCTATCGCAACACCCCATAAGTATTATTTCCTTCATGAAACGCAATAATTAGTTAATATTAGTTAAATATTGCTTGCGTAAATCGAGGCCGATCAAATCCCATGCAGTTAAATCGAAGTGCACCTCCCGATTCCCTACCTTTAAAACCATTACTACTGATTTCGCCTTTTTTCCTTTGGGGTACGGCGATGGTAGCGATGAAAGGAGTTATTCCCCACACTACGCCTTTTTTCCTAGCGGGAATGCGAATATTACCGGCTGGGATATTGATTTTGATCGTCGCTGCAATTATGGGTAAATCTCAACCCAAAGGTTGGAAAGCTTGGGTATGGATTACTTTATTTGGATTGGTTGATGGAGCCTTATTTCAAGGTTTTTTAGCAGAAGGATTAGTTAGAACTAGTGCCGGTTTAGGTTCGGTAATGATTGATTCTCAACCTTTAGCTGTGGCACTGATGTGTTCGTGGTTATTCGCAGAAAAAATTGGATTATATGGTTATTTGGGTTTAGTATTCGGTGTTGTGGGTATCAGCTTTATTGGGTTACCCGACGAATTAATTTTCAGTATTTTTTCTAACTCCAGCGAATTAACACTTCCCACCCTTGAATCATTCTTCCACAGCGGCGAATTACTAATGCTATTAGCTGCTTTAAGTATGGCGGTGGGAACGGTAATGATTCGATTTGTAAGTCGCCATGCCGATGCCGTAACAGCTACCGGATGGCACATGGTATTGGGTGGTTTACCATTGTGGGGAATTTCGGCGACAACTGAATCCCAACAAATTCAGAATCTAATTCCATCAGATTGGGTAGCTTTAGGTTATGCCACAATATTCGGTAGTGCGATCGCCTATGGATTATTTTTCTACTTTGCTTCGGGTGGAAATCTGACAAGTTTAAGTTCTCTAACTTTTCTAACTCCGGTATTTGCCTTGATATTCGGTAGTATATTTTTGAATGAATTTTTGACTTCTTTGCAATGGGTGGGAGTCACCATAACTTTAGCCAGTATTTATCTAATCAATCAACGTGAGACTTTAGGAAATAAGAGCGATGACCAAACTTTACCTGAGAAAACGACATTACCCGCGCTACAAATATCAGATAAAAAGCTTAAACCTTTGAAAATACGAGTAAAAGAATCAGAATCACAGATTTTATAGTGATTAAATTTTTACAGTACTAAGGCTGCGTGTCACAAAACTCGGATGGTGCGTGACACTACAACCCTTATTATTAGGTTCAAATTTTAATAAAGTGTCACGTGCCCCTACAAGAAAAATATGCCAGTTGCGGTCATTCCTATTTTAAATAAAATTTGTTGTACTAAGCTACCACTGCGCCCGTCTCCAAAAATTTTTCTACGCTCAACCCAAAGCCTATAATTGAATTTACTTAGCCGATGGTGGCGCATATGGGTCATATTATTAACGAATATTGATCTAGTTCATTAGTTTTTTGTCAAGATAAAAGTTAACATCCAAGTATATTAAAGTTATGGTTATACCAATAACTTATAAACTGCTATCTTGCTGAAATTTTCTGTATGAGGCAATGCCATTACCCTATAGTTATATTTACTTACCTAACTTGCTGTGGATTTTACATAAATCCCACGGTTGCAGTCAGTTATGAAAAGACACCGTTTTCATTAGAAATTGCTCAAGCTAATTCCTCAGATAAGACTCCACGCTCTAACCTGGGAATAGGTAGTACGGGAGAAGATGTAAAGGTGCTGCAAACCCAGTTGAAAAAATTGGGTTATTATGATGGCGCTGCCGATGGAGAATTTGGTGCAACTACACGTACTGCTGTGACTAAACTTCAGCAAGACAAGAGTTTACTTCCAGATGGTATTGCAGGTAGTCAAACTAGGGAATTATTAAGAACAGAAATAGCAAAACAAAGTAGTGTGATTTCTACTCCTACACCACAATCTGTTTCTAAACCTTCTAAAGAAAAATCATCACAAAGTAGTTTGATTCAGTTTGGTTTAATAGGTTTGGGAGTATTAGGTGGTGGGGGGATATTGTTCTATATAGTTAAATGGTTCAATTCTCGCAGATTAAACAGCGCCCACAGCTACTTGGATGAAGATACTGAATTAGTTCAACCATCCCGAGATAAATTTGAAAACGCCAGTCAAGAACAAGAATATTTAGAAGATACGGATTTAGTTAAACTACCTGCACACAAACTCGTAAATACTAACGAGGAACAAGAATATATACCCAATAACGATCTTGATGATGTAGAATCAACAGCTACACCATCTCAAAAATTACTTCCAGCAGCAAAAACTTCCCGTCTTGCCAGAGTAAACGTTGTTGATGAATTAATACAAGACTTAGAAAGTTGCAACTCTACCCAACGACGTAAAGCTATTTGGGAATTAGGGCAAAAAGGAGACTCGCGAGCAATTCAGCCATTGGTAGAACAAATGGTTCATTGTGACTCGCAGCAACGTAGTTTAATTTTGGCTGCTTTAGCAGAAATTGGTACTCGCACTCTTAAACCAATGAATCGCGCTTTAGCGGTATCAATGCAAGATGAAAGTGCCGATGTGCGGAAAAACGCCATTCGCGATTTGACTCGGGTTTATGACATGATGACTCAAATCACTCAAATGCTTGCAATGGCAACGGAAGATGAAGACCCAGAAGTGCAACAAGTCGCAAAGTATGCAATTTCCCACATGAATCGCATTACTATATTACCATCTGAGGAACAAGAAACCTAAAATTAATTAGCCGATTGAGTTAAAGCCGCTCTCCATTATTTAAGCAGGGTATCAACTTGACTGCGAGCCAAAACAGCAACTAACTTGATTGAATTATATTTCTCCGAAAAAACCTTTAGGAAATGGGTTAGCTGTAACAAATAGGACTAACATTTCTTTAAATATTATGGGTAAAATTCAAGATGAACCATACTGGTAGAAAATCCAGCAAGATTACCCAAATGCGCCTTTTAAATATTTAGGGTTTTTGTCTACCGTCTACTAAGGAAATGGAGCAAGTTGTGAGTGTCAGACATTGGTTATGACACATCTTTGAGTGGAAGCATTTGGGAATGTAACAATTGAAGCTTTAGCTTATAGGCTAGAAGTAATTTCCGATAGTCGGGGTGTTTCTGCATCTATCATTCAGGATGGTGCTGTCGAATAAGTACCTGTGCAAATTTTACTTTATTGAATACAAAGTTTTGATTTTACTTACAGAGTAAAACCCCTCCCTATGACATGGGGAGAGGGAAGGGAGTCGGATTTCCCAATGTATTCAACTGAAAATTTATCGACATTTTGAATTTTCGACTTTAAAATCGGGAAAATTTGGAATAGTTAATCTTTTTTTTTCACCTCACTTTTACGGATAAACACTTAACTTACGCGAACTAGGAAATACAGCCTACAAATGACAACTTCCCCATTCATTTCTAGTACAAATAACCAATCGATGCAGATAGAAACTCAACACCCCAAAGCCTTACTTATACCCCAACCTTTGCAACCTGGTGACTTATTGAGAGTAATTGCTCCTAGCGGAGCTTTACGAGAATTTGAAGCATTTAATAGTGGTGTAGAAATTTGGCGCAAGCGTGGTTATCGAGTGGAAGTAATCCCCGAAATAAAAGATAGATGGGGATATCTAGCAGGTAAAGACGAAAAACGCCGCAGTCAATTAGCTGCAGTATGGCAAGATCCAGAATGTCGCGGTATTCTTTGTGCTAGAGGTGGTTTTGGTGCTACACGGCTTTTAGAAGAATGGACGTGGATCTTGCAAAACCAAGAAATTGCCAATACCCATTCTCCAAAATGGTTAATTGGTTTTTCCGATATTACGGCTTTATTATGGAGTCTTTATAAGGTAGGAATTTGTGGGGTTCATGGACCTGTAATGACTACTTTAGCTGAAGAACCAACTTGGTCAACACAAAGATTATTTAATTTAGTAGAAGGTAAATCCCTCGAACCTTTAAAAGGTAAGGGATGGGGGGGAGGTATTGCCATGGGTAATTTACTGCCAGCAAACCTTACTGTAGCCACACATCTTTTGGGTACGCTAATCCAACCAGAACTTGATGGGGTTATTTTAGCAATAGAAGACGTAAGGGAAGCACCCTACCGCATCGATAGAATGTTAACTCAATGGCGTATGAGCGGTGCTTTATCAAAAATAGCCGGGGTTGCCATCGGAAACTTTACTAATTGCGAACCTGCACCAAACATTCCTAGTTTCAGCGTAGATGAAGTCTTGCGCGATAGACTCGGCTCCCTAGGTATTCCCATTGTTTCTAATTTACCTTTTGGACATGAGGCACCCAACGCGGCTTTACCTGTAGGTGCGATCGCAACTTTGGATGCAGATGCGGGGGTTTTGACAGTTAACAGTGAGCAGTTAACAGTGAGCAGTGAACAGTGAGCAGTTAATACAAAAGATCTAGAGACTTTGCATAGCAACGTCTTTATCCTTTTTCCCTCTCCTTAATAAGGAGAGGGATGTCCGCAAGGACAGGGTGAGGTTTTGAATGTATTGAACTCAACCCAAAAGCGCTATAATTCATTAAAAATACTGAGATATCGAGTTCAAAATTGAGATGAAATTACCATGATTGAAAACAGTTATTTAATAGGACTTACTATTTGTACAAATATAAGTCTGGGAATTGGCATAATATTATTGATTTTAATGGCAATTTTAGCTGTCAGAGAAGATTTACAAGGTCCCCAAGATGGAATATATTTAAATATTTTTGTACTATTTTGTTTCGGTGTAGGGGTATCTATTTCTTCTTTCTTAGTAATTTATCCTCTATTGAATTTAATATTACAAAAATTTTGGAGTTTAGAATTATATAGAAATGAAATATCTCAAGGGACTTTAGCTTTAAGAATTACAAGTCTATTATTGGGTTTTAATTTTTTAAAAAGTCTATATAATTTTTGGGAAGATATACTGCGAAATAATCAGAATAATCAGAAAAAACCCATGATTAATTTTCTCGGCTTACAAGAGATAAGCTCTGTAATGGATGAGGATGATATTAATGTGGTTCTAGTCAGCCAAAATTTAATTTATGGTGCAGTTACGTTATTACTTTGGATTTTTATTTTTCTGTCTAAATCTTTTTTAGAGCTACGAGTAGTTACGTGGGGGCTATTCTTTATAGTTGATGATTGGGCAATCATATCAGAAAATTTAATCGCATTGAAAGGGAGAGTATTAAAATCGCATAAATTGAGAATTGTATTTTTTAATGCATTGTTATCTATTTTTATTATTTCTGCTTGTTTTAGAGAATTAAATAATCTGTTATTTTCAATTTTTACTTCTTTGATGTTATTTACTTTATTAATCGTAAATGCAAAATTCTTGATTATTAATGATAAGAAAAAGGAAAGAAAAGAAGTTTAATTAATAGAAAAATATAGTTTAACTACAGACTAAATTTGACAGAGCATGACATCAATTTATCTAGAAAGCAAATAATTGATAATTGGTCATTGATAATTGATCATTGATCATTGAGAATTATTCTTCCGCAAAAGACAAAAACCAATAGCTGGAACAACAGCTAAAATCAAAGCTGTTAATCCCTGCTTGACCAAAAATAAAGTGATATCGCGGTGTATTACTGGAATAAAATCTTGGACAAAAGAAACTAATAAAATAGAAATACTAATAAAAAAGTATGAAATAGAAGGTACAAAATTCCACCACCATCCATCTTTTATATACCTCCGCAACATCAGCCATTGCAATAAACCCAACCATAAGCCAGAAAAAATATAAGCAACAGTCGATAAAAATCCAAAAAATGTAACAGCTTGTGGTGATATTGGATTTGTAGAGGCGGCGATAGATGAAATATAAGCAATCCAGGCTGTAGAAACGGTATTGGCGAATAACCAGCCGATTGCAGTTGCAAGCATCCAAGACCAACCCGATATATATTTACTCAGCGGAATGGATTGATCGGCAGCGAAAATCAATGCAAATAAACTAGTAGCAATTAGTTTTGCAATTTTATACCACAGTATCTCATTTTGAGCAAAATCTAGAGGTATATTTTCTCGTAAAATCTTTTCTAAAGCAAGACTGGCAATTCCACCTCCAACCCATCCCAAAATTGTCATAAAAGTAAAGACAAAAAAGAACCCTCGTCGCTCCGAACGAGGTATGAGTAGGAAACTTTGCTGCCTGGGCATAGATAGGTCGGAACTTTGCGAAATCTTTTTAAATAGAGATGGCATAGTGATAAATAATAAGGGTAATTACATATTTTGAAGAATTAAATATGACCAGAAAGCGGAATAGTTTTTCAGCTTACCAATTGTATATTATTTTTTCTATCACGGGATTTACTGGCTTGATGACTTTTGTTCCCTCAGAAGTTCAAGCAGTTACATTTGTCTCTCAAAGAGATGCTTTAAACAGTAATGACGAAGTTGATTGGTTAAGTTTAGGTAAAGTATTTGCTCCAGGTTCTACTAATCCTGAGGATTTTCTACCTAACTCGTTTTCGGCAACATCTGCAAAAAATTTAGAATTAAACGTTGAAATTCCCCAAGTAGATGGATTAACTCCACCATTTGTATTTCAAACCTTACCTGAATCTGAGGGAATTCCGACTAACTTTGCTAGTGGCGATTACCTTTTATTTACAGGTTTTTCACCGGGAACTTTTCCCGCTATTGGAAATCCAGGCCCTTTAAGCATTACTTTTGATGAGCCAGTAAAAGCTGCTGGTACTCAAATTGCTGTAGATGACATTTTTAACTTTACTGTATCCGTTTCTGCTTTTGATGAAGATAATAATTTACTGGGGGCTTTCTCAACTCCGGGTACTTCTTCCTTAGCGCTAGATAATTCTGCGGTATTTCTAGGGGTTACAAGCGATGAAGCTGATATTACTCGTTTTATTTTCCGCACCTCAGAAGGTAATCGTGCATTTGCAATTAATTCCCTTAGTATTGCAACAGTTCCAGAATCAAGTTGTGTTTTGGGTGTTTTAGGTGTTTTGGGTTTAGTTTGTTTATCTAAGGGGAAAAAGTTAGGAGTTAGGAGTTAGGAGTTAGGAGTTATATCAAATCCGTCTGCATCGGAATTATATATTTTTTAACGCAAAGTTACGCCAAGGTAAACGCAGCGTTAGCGCAGCGTGTCCGTCAGGACATAAAGTGCGGTTAAGGGGGTCTCCACGCCACTTCCTACAACGGTGCGTGTTCCTCCGCAACGGAGTGGCTCCCCCATGAGCAACTTTTCAAGACAGAGGGACACAGAGTTTTTTTCACACATACTTTTTATCCCGCACCGACGTAAACGGAAAAGATATTGGGAGTTAGGAGTGAGTGGTGAGTGGTGAGGAGTAATAACAAATAATCAAAAATCCCCACATTCCAAGAATTGAGGGGATTACAAATATTATCTGAAATTGGGGTGAGCGAAATACTCACCGCTAAATTACTACTTAGACTCGGTGAAGTCAGCATCAATGACATCATCACCCGTAGAAGTGCTACCTGCATCACCAGTAGTACCGTTAGGAGCCTCACCACCAGGAGCGGCACCATCAGGAGCGGCACCACCAGCGTCTTGATACATATTGCTACCAAGGGTAAATAGTGCTTGTTGTAATTCAGGCATTACCTTTTGAATTTGCTCATCGTCTTCTTTGGTGACAGCATCTTTCAAATCTTTGGCTAAACCTTCGATTTTAGTTTTGTCGTCTGCGGGAACTTTATCTCCCAATTCTTGTAACTGCTTTTCTGCTTGATAAGCCAAGGAATCGGCTTGGTTTTTGCGATCGATTTTCTCGCGACGCTCTTTATCGCTGGAGGAGAAGGTTTCAGCTTCGTTAACCATGCGCTCGACTTCGGTTTTATCCAAAGTGGAAGCACCAGTAATGCTGATGGATTGCTCTTTACCAGTACCTTTATCTTTCGCGGTAACGTTCAAAATACCGTTAGCGTCAATATCGAAAACAACTTCAATTTGAGGTACTCCACGAGGTGCAGGAGGAATTCCATCAAGACGGAAAGTTCCTAAGCTCTTGTTATCGTTGGACATTTCACGTTCACCTTGGAGCACGTGAATTTCTACGTTAGTTTGTCCATCTACAGCGGTGGAGAATACTTCCGATTTCTTGGTAGGAATGGTGGTGTTGCGAGGAATAATTTTGGTCATTACTCCACCAAGGGTTTCTACACCCAAAGACAACGGACTTACGTCTAAGAGTAAGATACCGGTAACGTCACCAGAAAGTACGCCAGCTTGAATAGCGGCACCAACTGCTACAACTTCATCGGGGTTAACGGTTTGATTAGGCTCTTTTCCTAATACCCGCTTAACTACTTCTTGTACTGCGGGAATACGGGTAGAACCACCAACTAGTACGATTTCGTCAATATTGTCTTTGGTTAACTTTGCGTCGCGTAATGCATTTTCAACGGGAATGCGACTGCGATCGATTAAGTCAGAGCAAATTTCTTCAAATTGAGCGCGAGTCAGGGTTGTATCTAAGTGCTTAGGACCATCCTGAGTTGCGGTAATAAATGGTAGGTTAATCTCAGTTTGAGTAACGCTAGAAAGCTCAATTTTGGCTTTTTCTGCAGCTTCAGTTAAACGTTGTAAAGCTTGCTTATCTTTCCGCAAGTCTAAGCCTTCTTGCTTTTGGAATTCTGCTGCTAAGTAATCAACGATTTTTTTATCGAAGTCATCACCACCAAGGTGAGTATCGCCGGAAGTGGAGAGTACTTCAAATACGCCGTCACCTACTTCCAAAATAGATACGTCAAAGGTACCACCACCAAGGTCAAATACCAAAATGGTTTCGTTGCTCTTCTTATCCAAACCATAAGCCAAGGAAGCGGCGGTAGGTTCGTTAATAATCCGCAATACCTCAATACCGGCAATCTTACCAGCATCTTTGGTTGCTTGGCGCTGTGAGTCGTTAAAGTAAGCAGGAACGGTGATCACTGCTTGGGTAATGGTTTCGCCAGTGTACTTACTAGCATCTTCAACTAGCTTGCGGAGAACTTGCGCGGAAATTTCTTCAGGAGCGAACTGTTTCCCAGCTTGGGGACAATCTAACTTAACGTTTCCGTTGCTGCCGTTAATGACTTTATAGGAAACTTCAGTTGCTTCATGGGTGATTTCATCAAACTTACGTCCAAGGAAGCGCTTAACTGAATAGAAAGTGTTCTCGGGATTCATCACCGCTTGACGCTTAGCGATTTGTCCGACAAGGCGATCGCCATTTTTCGCGAAAGCCACAACACTAGGGGTTGTGCGAAAACCTTCTGCATTAGCAATAACCGTGGGTTTACCACCTTCCATTACTGCTACGCAGGAATTAGTTGTACCTAAGTCAATTCCAACTACTTTTGCCATCTTAGCTTTGGCTCCGTATAACTACAAAAACAATGAATGGGAATATAAAAGATTTAATTTTGAGATAACCGGCTTCTAAAAAATCAGCCAGTGAAGGCATCAATATGAAAAGAAAATTGGGCTTCTCAGCCACTGGCTATTCCGCTTACACTGTCATATATCTGTTATATATACTGAGCCTGTGCAGCCAGCTAATGAAGGGTGGTTTCCCGAACCCGTAATTGGACGGTTATGCTTCATAGATTTTTTAATGGCTCAATCAGTGTTTGCTTGCACAATGTCTAATGTATGGGAATTAATACTATGAGTAATTCGGGTGAACCGTAAAATTAGAGTCGTGTTTGCCGTCTTTTTGATAGAAAATGTGGTTTTATGGTTAGTTGTTAGTCTTTACTGGTTAGTTTTTAGTTAATGTTTGAGGAAGATTTTCGGGTTAGCACAGCAAAAAGCAATTTGACATCATCTTTGCGACAAAAGTCTTACCAGTCAATAATTTAAGCACTATCGAACCGCGTGAAAACAGATAGCTTCAAGAGAGCATCTTCTACCGCTTTGTTAAAGAATTACCCAGTATATTTTTTGAATTAATTGGTAATTAACCCGAAACTGTAAATGTTTACGAGTTATCTTCCGTCGAAATTAAGCAAACTGCTTTCCGAATCGACGGTGTTTTTCTTCCCATTCAAGGGTTCCCATTAAGGAGAATAAAATCCGATTTACTTTGTATGATCTCAGTTTCAAACCTAGAAATCAATTTACTTACGGTTATTTTAGGAAATATCTTTATACCTAGGTCGAAACAAACCGAAAAATTATTGGCAAGGAGTAGTAATTTATCCCACTCACGCTATAGATACAGCAAATATCAATGAACAATGAACAGTACCATGACAATAATTGATAATTGATAATTGATAATTGATAATTGATCATTGATAATGCTTTCCCCCGAACTAAAAACAAAACTTTCAACTCCTCTCAAAATTGGCTCGGTGGAAGTTAACAGCCGAGTTTTACAATCACCTTTATCTGGCGTTACTGATATGGTATTTCGCCGTTTAGTACGTCGCTACGCACCGGATTCGATGATGTATACCGAAATGGTTCATGCTTCGGGGTTAGCTCACGTTAAAGAGCTACCGAAAGTCATGGAAGTAGATGTAAATGAACGCCCCATCAGCATTCAATTGTTTGATTGCCGTCCGGATTTTCTCGCACAAGCGGCTCAAAAAGCGGTAGCAGAAGGAGCCGATACTATTGATATAAATATGGGTTGTCCGGTAAATAAAGTGACGCGTAAAGGTGGTGGTTCTTCACTTTTAAGACAGCCTGAAGTAGCTGAAGCAATAGTTAGAGAAGTTGTCAGCGCGGTAGATATTCCTGTTACTGTTAAAACTCGTATTGGTTGGGATGATGCGGAAATTACTATCCTCGATTTTGCCAAACGGATGCAGGATGTGGGAGCGCAAATGATTACTATTCACGGACGTACTCGTGCCCAGGGATATAATGGTAACGCTCGTTGGGAATGGATTGCTCGCGTTAAGGAAGTGCTTGATATTCCAGTTATCGCCAATGGAGATATTTTTTCTGTTGAATCGGCTATTAAATGTTTGGAAATAACTGGTGCTGATGGGGTAATGTGTTCGCGAGGCACTTTGGGTTATCCCTTTTTGGTAGGAGAAATAGATTATTTTCTCAAAACTGGAAATAAATTACCTCCCCCAACAACTATTCAGCGTTTGGAATGCGCAAAGGAACATTTAAAAGCTTTATGGGAATATAAAGGAAATAGAGGAATTTATCAAGCACGGAAACATATGGCTTGGTATGCCAAAGGTTTTAACGGTGCAGCCGATTTACGACAACAATTTAATCAAGTTGAAACGGTACTCGATGGAGAAAATTTGATTGATAAAGCGATTGAAGAAATAGCTAAAACTGGATCTATAATGTGAGCTTAATTACTTGTAGAAACCTCACCCTCGCTTTAGCGATACTAAATTTTTTCCTCTCCTTAATAAGGAGAGGGTTAGGGTGAGGTTAAATAACTATGTTTAAAAATCTCAAAATTCGTCAAATTCTATAAATATCTCCTCAAACATTTCATCAATTGTATCTTGATTCCTTTTTTTTAAAATCGGAGGACCAGAAATAAATTCTTTGATTGTAATTTTCTTATCTCGAAAATCTTTGACAAAATCACATATTGAAGAAATTAATTCAATTTCAGATTCTACTTCTTCCATCATTTGAGTAATAGGATCTATACCTTCTCGAACAGCTTTCCTATAACCAGAAACCATTTGTCCTTCATTGGTATTTTTTGCCAGTCTAAGTTCACTTTTCAAGTTTTCATACTGAGTTTTAAGAAATTCGTTATGCTGTTCCAATTTTTTACATTGTCGAGTCAAATCATCCTCGCTGTCAATTGAAAACGATTCTTCTACCTGATGCAATCTTTCAATTTCTAGTAATCGCGCCAAATCACCTTCTTGATAGGCTTTATTAATTTCCTTCATTATTTCTGTATGACGCATCTGGATATCGCTATCTTTGACTTTATCCGGGTGAAAAATTTCAGCTAATCTTAAAAATGTCTGACGAATCTTTTTCGATTCACTAGTTTTATTTGCAGAAGAAAAATCCTGTTGTGCTTCTTGATATTCATCCCCCTCTGATGAATCGGAACAATTATTTTCTTCTTCTACTTCAAAAAAATCTCCTGAGATACCATCTTCTTTACAATTAAGTTTGACGCTGATTATTCCTGATACTTGAAGACTGTGATAAACCTGCTGAATATTTTTTCTAGTCTGTTTTCCTAGCTTCCGCTTGCTCAAAATATCATCAAAAGCTGCATGTATTTCCTCATCTAAAGATGCCATTTTTTGGAAACAAGGAGTACATCTACTATGTATTTCCGTAGCTACAGAACGCATTTGTTCGAGAAAATTCTTTTGCTCGGTGCGTTTTTTCTTAATTTGTTTGAGCAACCATTGATGTTCTTTATCTAAAGTCTCCAAACGGATGTGAAGAGATGAAAGAGCAAGGGAGGTTGCTGCTGCCATCGCTGATGGGGATGAAACTGGTGTAGACATAACATAGGTGAGTTCCTTCAAGGCTAAATGTACCAAGTTGAACTACATTGAGCAAAGTATTAGTACAGCACGGCGTAAAGGGCGCACCTCTTTCAAAAGGTTCAAACCCTGATTCTATAGTACTTTTACTCGCCAAAGGTGGGATCTATTTTGACTTTTGACAACGCCCAGGGGTACTAGAGCTTTCCTCTGCTGAGAGGATGTTTGAAAAGTATAGTTTTTTCGCTTTCGGATTATCCCCCTTCCCACGCCACTTGCTAGGTACTGCGGCAACCTCCGCAACGCAGTGGCTCCCCTTAAAAAAGGGGGGTTAAACCTTTTTAAGGAGGATAAGCTGATGTGCAGCTAAATTATATAATCCGAAAAAGTGAAGCTGTTGTAGTGCGTTAGCCCTTCTCAAAGCTGAACGCGAAGCGTGTCCGTACCGGAGGTCGTCCCGGAGGGACTTAGGACATACATCTTGCTCGCTAGTATTATACAAATTAAGTGCGTAACAGCTTAATGGGGGATCTTAAAATTTACGAGTTTTATTGATAACTTCTCAAACATCCTCTAAGAGCTACTAAGCGATAGATAATTCTTAAATTAAGTAAGCGGGCAGAAATAAACCCAACTATATTACGGAATATAAACTTGGTCCAAACCCTTGTTATTATTGGGAGCATCCCAATTTTGAACAAATATTTTATCCGACACCCGCTCATGGGTGCGGCTACACAAACAAAGCCTACCTTCGGTAGGCTTTGTAATATTAGCCCCAGGCTTCTAGCCTGCGGGCTTTTTGCGAATTTGGGATGCTCCTTATTATTCACTATTCACTATTCACTACTCACTTGCCTGGCATTACTATTTTCAACACCAACCTACTTAAATGTTTGTTTTATTTTTCCCGAAACTCTTTCAACTATGCTAGGCAAAAATCACTTCAATATCTGATTCACTTAAAGACAAAAATAAAGGTTCTTCACTATTATTAAGAGGATTATTTACTAATCTAATTATCCAACGACCCGGTATATCTTCTGGAGCTTCAACTATACCACGAGACTCAGATACATATTTCGGATACAGTACTTTAACTAAACTTCCTTTTCTAATCATCATAAGTATTTTTTTAAGTTCTAATTTTTACAGAGAACAACAATACAATAATCTCGATCGAACAAATCGTAATTTAAAGTGATAATAATTATATTTACGGTAGTTTTTCATTTAACGAGCAACTAAATAATTTTTTTCAATTAGCTCCAATAATTGTAATTTATTTTATATAGAAAACCAATTTTCTGAAGCTTTTCTCAATTCTGTTAAATTGTATTGAGATTCCCAGCCACAATTAAGACATTTAAACCCAAATGTACGGTTTGTGAGGTATTCACGATACTTTATTTTTACAGAACCACAATATGGGCAATTCCCCATAATTATTAGTGTCTTTAATTCTTTACCTATTTTGTGTTGTTCCTCAAACATAGATTTATCCTCCAAAATACAATTTTTTATGATTTATTGATGTGCCAATGATTTAGAAATAACGATCGAAAAATATCTAATGAAAAAGATGCGATCGCTAACAAATTATTCGCAACAATATTATCAAATATTTAGCTGAAAAAACTAGTATTAATGAGGATAAATTCTAAGATTCGTTGCTGTAATATTCGGATTATTTTTACCGAGTCAAAATATCAATTGATTCTCATTTTATCTGTAATAATTATGTTGATAAAATGCAGTTAAAACTCATAATTACTGTTTAAAAAAACTACTATCTGTTAATACAATAAATAGCAAAATCAAGAACTATAATTCCGCTCTTTGACTAACGAAGAGTAATAGTTTTATCTCACCCACCTCAATAAAACCTTTAGAAGTAGTCAACCATAGCAGAAGGGTTGGTTGGCGGAAAAATTGGAGGCAGGATTGGAGGTTCGAGGTAATTAGTTTTTAGTACCGAGAAGTTAAGATCGAACCATAACTTACGTTAACTCACATCTTGCACCATTCTCAATAACCGCCTTAGAATAAATTCTCAGGCTTATATACAAAGTCTGATAAATCAGACTAGGTAAGCTTTTGAGCCGATTATAGTGCGTTTCAACGTACTTTGTATATGAGCCTTAAAATTGATTTTAAGGCCCGAATGTGGGCTTAACGACAATGGTGCAAGATATCAGTTAAGAGATAAGCTCAGTCACTTAGAGCAATTGAAGAAGCTTATCTCTTATTTACAACTGAGTCATACAGAGGGCCAAACTAGGGAAATATTTAGCCATGCATGCAACCTTACCGAACTCTATACTTTAATCAACTCTTACGTTGCTTACTGTGATACCGATGGCTCGGCATTCTTGCAAACTTTAACTATAGCCTTAACTTAAACTTAATTGAGCAGTTGACTAATGTTAATGTTTTATTATTAACAAACTAGATTAAAACTTGCTTTATTTTTTTTAGATTGCCATAGTGGTTTTTCATTAGTCTGTACGATATCGTACTTAATCCTCAAATTTATTTCGATTTAAGCAAGCGAATATACTCATTTTTGATCACATGATAGCATTCGCAGGCTGTAGCTTCTAGAGCTTCGCGATCGAGAATACTAATTTTTCCACGAGTGTAACGAATTATTCCTGCTTGTTGAAGAATGCCGGCTGCAACTGTAACACCGGAGCGACGAGTACCTAACATTTGAGAGATAAATTCTTGGGTAAGGTGTAATTCCGAATCGACAACGCAGTCTTGTGCCGTGAGCAGCCAACGAGCAAGTCTTGCTTCTATGTTGTGTTGGCGATTGCAGGCAGCATTTTGCGAAGCTTGGGTAAATAACGCCTGGGTATAAAGTAATAGAATTTTTTGCAGTTCTCCTCCCCTGTTAAACTCGCTTTTAAGCACTTTAGCATTTAGCTTTATTGCTGTACCTTCAATTTGCACTATGGCACGGCTCGTAGTAGAATGTCCTCCTAAAAAAACAGGTAAACCCACCATACCTTCCTTACCTATTAATCCAACTTCTGTTGTGGAGCCATTTTCCATTATCGAAACTAAAGAAATCATAGCCAAAGTAGGAAAATAGACTTCTGTCATTGTTTCTCCAGGTTCGCATAAGACTTCCCCACTCATTAAGTAAATATTCTCTAAATGAGGAACAAGGCGTTGATATTCCTCTAAAGGTAAAGCCCCTAGCAATTGATTAACTGTTGTACCACCAATATCTTCGGACATATGAAATCAAACAATCTTCTTGATTAAGCCGCATCTGGAAAAATGCCTGACAACACAAGAAGAATAAAAAATTATCTGAGTAGTGTGCGGAGGCATTTTTCCGATAAATTGCCTACAGTATCAGCAGATTGACAATAGAATCTCACTGGTGGATTCTTTAAAACACCAGACAATTCAATCCTTGATAATTCCAAATCCTAGACACAAGTACCAGGGGATTTAACTCCTTGGGAGAAGCGCTCGCTGCATTGTCGCAACGGGAATGGTAGTAATTGGGAAGGAAAATCTCCTCTTAACCAAGTGTCCTCAAAATCTAAAATCCTGTTAAGGTATTACCTCTGCTGACACCATATCTCTGTAAAGAAAAGAATACCTCGATCCCAGAAATTATCAGTACGGTATCGTACATATGAACGGCAAAGATAAAGAAAATCTAAAATTTAAGAATTTAAGTGTTAACCTAGCAATCGCTTGAACTCGCTTGTAATCAAGCCATAGCATTCACAAGCCGCTTGTTCTAATTCTTTTCTTTTTAAAATAGTTATCTGTCCCCTCCTGTACCTGATTAAACCAGCTTTCTGAAGTGCGATCGCCGCTTCTGTAACGCTAGCGCGACGAACTCCAAGGATTTCGGAGATAAATTTTTGGGTGAGTGGCAACTCATTTTTTTTGACACAGTCGTTAACACACAAAAGCCAACGAGCGAATCTTTCTTCTATGAGATGATGGGATTTACAAGCAGCAATTTGCGACATCTGAGTTAATCTTGCTTGCGTATAAAGCAAGAGCTTTTTCTGCAGTTCTTTACCTCTTTCAAATTCACGTCGCAGTATATTACCATCCATTTTCATGGCAGGACCTTCAATTTGAACTATTACGCGATTTGTGTTATACATATCGCCCAATAATATGGGAAGTCCTACCATTCCTTCATTACCAACCAAACCAATTTCTGTGGTTGAACCATCTCTCATAATCGAAACCAAAGAAATCATTGCTCCTATAGGGAAATAAACTTCTTGGATCAATTCTTTTGGTTCATAAACTATTTCTCCTAAAACCAGACTGACAGGCTTTAGGTAAGGAATAAGGCGCTTATATTCCCCAGGAGGTAAAGCCATGAGCAGTAGATTAGCCGGCATCTGAGGCGAATCAATCATGGGGATTAAAAATCTCTTTGGATGAAAATTTTACTCAGGATAAACACTATTCCCTAAAATAAATCAAAATTCAAACTTTAGAGAAAAAATACTTTTCGTATTTTAGCTATACCGTTATAACGAAAGTAAGAACTGTAAAGCTTAGATAGTCATTAAATTTGATATTGTTCTATCGCTATTCATAGGTTCTTTTTTTAATTATTCCGTAAATTGCAACTGATTCAGGTTTGTATTCCTAAATTATTCCTCAAGATATTGTTGAAATATACAACGCCGGATAATTTACCATCTATTAAAGCCTACTCTTTTTAGAATATAGTTCAGTTATAGATATTTTAAGATTTATAATCTTTTTTTAATAAAAAACCACAATCTATTGCAATGTTATAAATTTTTCGGCGTTGCTGAATTAAGTAGGTAGGCGTAAATCCTTCTCATAACGATAATTTTTGCCACGTATCTATTTAAGCTATGAATTATATTTACCTACACTTTGTAGCAAACATGAAACCCGTGCACAGAGGTAGCACTGCACTTTCCGAAAACTTTGTGAAATCACAACTTCATATTCTGATTAAGCAACGCCAATTTTTCCATATCTAATAGCATCCGGTTAATTCGAGTTGCGTAAATACTTAAGCCTTATCAAACAGGATAGTGTAATATTTGAACCATTAATATACTCTCAAGTTATAGAGCAATAGGAGTCAAAAATAATACACATTATCATTTATTGAATCAATCTTGAAATGCAGAATGTTGGTTTTTTTGATACAAATGTTCTATGGGCTGATTAATTTATGCCATCCAAAATATAAAATCTTCAATTTAGTAATGATTCTAAAAGTTAAATTTATAATCGAGGTTTTTGTAGCTTCCCGATTGTGAATAATGCAACTACAGTACTTGCGACTGCTAAGATAGCGGCGATAAACATTATTAAACGAAAGCTGTCTACATAGGATAATGCAATTGCTTTTTCTAGTCCATTTTTTAACTCATCGCTGATAGGATCGGGAACCCTTGCTGCTGCTAAGTTAATTCTTTCCTTTCCTAAAGCTTCCCATACTTGAGATGGTACATTCAACCCCGCCAAACGTCTATCAAGACTATAATTAAAAGCATTAAAAACAAAGATATTAAAAACGGCGATCGCCAATAATTCCGCAACACGAGAAACTGCATTGTTGATTACCGAAGCGGTACCAGCTTGACGTTGTCTAACTCCACTAATAACAGTCTTTGTTAAGGGAGCAAGACTAATTGAAATTCCCAAACTTAGTACTACAGTAGCGGGGAAGAATGCGATCCAGTAACTACCTCCAATTCCCGGAATTGTAAACAGCATAAAACCAATTGCTGCAATTAATGGTCCTACTACTAAGGGTAATTTATTGCCATAATGAATTACAAAATAATCGGACGAATTTGACATAAACAATATAACTAAAATAAATGGTAAAAATGCTGCACCAGCAGCGGTTGGTGAATAACCTTGTACTTGAATTAAATTAAAAGGGATAAAATATAAAGCTCCTCCAAAAGCGGAATAAAGTAATAATGTGAGTAAATTCACACCGCTAAAAGTACGAGATTTGAATAAAGATAAAGGTATCATAGGGCCGTAGATATTAGCCTCTAGAAAAATAAAGGCACCTAAAATAACTATTCCAAATACTATACAAACGATTACTAACGGATGAAAAATACCTAAATGAGAAGATTCAATTAATCCAAATACCAAGGCTCCCAAACTCAAAGTTGCTAACATTGCCCCCCAATAATCAATTCTGATAAATTCACGTTCGTGAGTTTCAGGAATCGAACGAAATAGAATTGGCAGTATTATGATTGAAAAGGGCAAATTGATCAAAAATATCCATCGCCAAGACAGATTTTCTATTAACCAAGCGCTAAAAAATATGCCTAATGCTGAAGTTATAGCCGTAAAATATGACCAAGTAATAATAGCTTTTCTCCGCTGGCGAAACTCAAAATAAGCCCCGAGCATTGCTAAATTTCCCGGGATAAATAATGCAGCACCGATTCCTTGAAAAGCACGAGCTATTATTAATTGATTAATATTAGGGGATAATGCGCACCATCCAGAAGCAAGAGCAAATAAAGTAATTCCATAAGCATAAATCAGCCGTCTTCCAAATCTATCTCCTAAGGAAGCACCTACCAAAATCAACGCAGCAATAAATAAAGCATAAGATTCTATTACCCATTGTACTTGGACAGCAGTTGCATTAAAACCTTGTTGCAATGCTGGTAGCGCTATATTGACAGCAGTGCCGTCAATCATTGCCATACTCGAGCCTAGTATAGTCGCTACTAGTACCCAGCGTTCGGTAATATGAGAACAAGAAGTAGAGCATCGTTTTGTATTGATGACTCCAGTGTCGCATGGCTGCTTAACAATATTTGACATTTCAAGCTACTAAGAGCGTTACTCTGAGAATTTTAGCGGAATTTGTTGATTATTCTCTACTGAATATAAAATATTATGTTTGTCAATGTTTCGATCGCTATCTTGAACTTTGTGTAACTACTTTTTAAAAAGATGCGATCGAATTTGTTTTTTTAATAAGAATGAGATATAAAAAGTTGATTTAATTTAATAATTTGCATTTAATGTCTTTAGGACTTACGCAATTGTCACACAACTCGGATGGTGCCGTACACTGATTGCCTTATTATTACGTTCAATATTAGTGAGTGTACGAGCACCCTACAGCAGAAATGTGCCAGTTGCGTAAGTCCTGGTCTTTTTTCACTCATCTTGTTTTATAAGAGTATAATTTATGAAAATGTTCCTGGTTTTTATGAATATAAATAATAAGAATACTGGTATAAATTTAGATAATATATTTAGATAGAAAATATTACAGCGCTTACTTAATCTCACTATTCACTACTCACTACTCCCTTGTCAAAGGTTCCCATAATAATTTTTCCTACGTACCTACTTATAAACAATGTTTCTGGTATATTGATGCAAATAAAAGGTATTTGAAAATGGCGCAAAAAATACAGTTTTTCAAGCAGGAACAGTTTACATAATTGATTAAAGATATTTTATAAATTATGAGAAAGTAAATGAAAAATTTTAGATAATATATATATATGAAAAATAGTTAATCTATTAGATCAGTAAAAATTAAGAAATTTTTTCTGAATTTTACCTATGTTTGATTAATTACATGATTTCAGGGGATGTAAAAAGATATACAAGTTTTATCTTCGTGCTTATGTACAGAGAGTCAAAACAAATATCTGAATAAAAAAATTGAATAAATAAATAATTTATATATTATTCACTTCTCAATAAAATTTTAGTAAAGACAATGTTTATAAAGTCATAAATAAAACTCTAAGACTTTCGTATCCTCTTATATATCCTGCTAACTATAAAGAATTAAATCTTGCTTTTTTAAGAGAGCAAAAGCGGATAATACAATAATTAGAAGACAAAAAAGCTTCTCAAAGATGATCTCAAAAAAACTAAAATTGTTATAACTTCTCTACAAGCCATGAAATCTCCAGAATCTGAAGCCAAAGTTCAAAAAAATAACTCTACAAATACTATAAAATCGCCACGATGGTGGCAACGTTTGCTTTTGATACTATTACCTATAGCTTTAACAGTTGGTGGAATAACAATACTTTGGCGTTTGCTTGCTCGCCAGAAAAATTCACCTCCGAGCACTACCGTACAACAAGTACCAGTATCTGTGAAATTAGCCGAAGTACAATTCGGGAACATCACAGAAAGCTCAGAATTTATTGCTAGTCTACAATCGCTACGCTCGACTAGTCTTCAAGCGAATATTCAAGGTAAAGTATCCCAAATATTTGTCAAAGAAGGAAACCAAGTTTTAGCCGAAACACCTTTATTACAAATAGACTCCAACAATCAGCCGATTAACATTAGTAATAACAATACCAATAATACTGCTGTTCTAGAAACGACTCAACAACTACAAAATGCTCGCACTAAACTCCAAAACTTAGAAGCTCAACGACTATCATTACTACAAAAGATTAGATTAAACCAAGAAAACTACGAGAAATATTCTAGTTTAGCTGCAGAAGGTGCTATATCTAGACAAACTAAAGACGAATATGCCCAAAAACTTGAAGCAGCTAAAACAAATTTTAAGAATTTAGAGGTGAATATACAAAAGGGGCAAGCAGTTGTATCGAAACTAGAAACAGCAGTTAAATCAGCACAAGTAAATGCTTCAAGAAATATTATACAAACGAACATACCGCAACAAATTCAACTGTACAAAATTAACGCTCCCTTTAAAGGTACCGTAGCAGATATCTCAGTAAAAATCGGAGATTTGGTAAACCCTTCAACCAGAGTAGCTACCGTAACTCAAAATCAACCACTGGAAGTTGATATTCCAGTTTCTCTCGATAAAAAATCAGAGCTACGTAAAGGAATGATCGTAGAACTAATCGACTCTAAAGGTGAAAATATTGGTACAGGAAAAGTATTTTTTATCTCTCCAGAAGATAATAATACTACTAATACAGTATTAGTTAAAGCTTTATTTGAGAATGGAAAAGGAAAAATGCAAGCGGGGCATTTTGCTCGAGCAAGAATTAATTGGAATCAGCATTCTGGCTTACAAATTCCCGCAGAAGCAGTATTTAGTATAGCAGGTAAATCTTTTGTATATGTAGCAGAAAAACTGAATTCAACTATACCAAACTCTCAATTGATAGCTAAACAAAAACAAATAAAACTAGGTAAAATTAGAGATAATAGATACCAAGTAATTGAAGGATTAGAACCAGGAGAGAAAGTAGTTGTTTCCAAATTGCTAAATATCAAAGACGGTGAGATTATCATGGCTCAATAGTTGGAATTTTTATACGCCCCTGCTGATGGGGTGAATTGTATTTAGCTATTGACAATTGAGAAGAAAAATAAGTCCGCAGTGACTTAAGGTAGCTTACGGTATTTCGATCGAATGGTTTTAAAGACAATGAATATACGAAGCCATAATGTATTTGATTACAATACAATTTTGATACGGGAGCATCCCAGTTTTGAACAAATATTTTATCCGACACCCGCTCATGGGTGCAGCTACACAAATAAAGCCTACCTGAGGGCGGTTTTGTAAGATTAGCTTAGATTTACAGACTAGAGGCTTTTTGCCGCTATTGAGATGCTCCCTCTCCCACAACTAGTGGGAGGCTCTTACCTTGAGGAAAAATTAGAGTTGGTACTTTACGAAGCGTAAAATAGACTATATAATTGCTTTTTCTTATTCTAGAATGACTTATTCTGATTAGATTATTCGTCATTTAGGTTATATTATTCAGCCTATACCTAAAATCCTGGAAATGTCTCCACCAAGGGTTTCTCGATCGCCAAAAGCATATATCATACAGATAAATTAACAGAAATTAACAATGGTAGAACGTCCTATTAAAAAATCCGAGCGCCAGGCAAAAGCGGATACTGAAGGCAATTCAGAACAAAAGAGTTTTACACCTCCGGTAAAAGTAAATCCTGCAGATAAAGATAATCGCAAAGGTAAAGACGATCGTAGAGATAATGATAATCGTAGAGACAAAGGAAAAGGTAGAGGTAGAAAATCCTCTGGAAGAGATGAAATCAAACCCCCTGTTAATCCTGCCTTAGCACGCCCTCCAAAACCTTCTAAGCCTCCTGTAAAAGTTGAAGCAACTTCTGAAGAAGCTTCCGAAGTTGCCGCACAAGAATCTCAAGATTCAAACGAGGTAGGATCCTATGTTGCTGTTAGCGAAGAATCTCAGAATACAAATGATGAGCAAAATAACTCTTAACTCGTGCTTTTTTAAGAAGAAGGAGAGTGTGAGTATCTGTGAAGAGAGGGTTTTACAACAGCTACATAAAAGTTAAACAATCTTATATTTTGTTGCACTTT